>OIXH01002738.1_pt1 | contig 16931 bp, 13 predicted proteins | sample 1587741 | NCBI WGS metagenome assembly OIXH01 (sample SAMEA3888916, study PRJEB22519) | human gut metagenome | biome: human gut; feature: human-associated habitat; material: faeces | place: Denmark | collected 2011 | reverse complement strand
TCGACATAGGTATAATTCTGTCGCGCAAGATAATTGGCGCCGTACTGGCTCATGCCCACTCCGTGCCCGTGCCCCTGAACGCGAAATATAAAATTGCCGTCGTCATACCTGACCGTGAATACCGCTGAACGCAGCTTCAGCAGCGAACGGATCTTAGCGCCGGTAAATTCCTTTCCGCAGATGCTGATATGCGTAACCGTACCCGATTCGGAGGTCTTTATTCCGCTGACCCATTTGATTTTTGATGCATCGGAATCGGGCAACTCCAGCTTTTTGACCAATTCATCGGCGGTGAATTTCACCTCCGACAGGTATTTTGACGCCGTAAGGTCACCGACCGAGTCGACCGGCTGCAAATATGAGTAATCGGTTCCCCACACGGTCAGAGCCGACTCGGTGCGCCCCGATGAAATGTCGTGATAGGCCGCCAAAATAGGATTGTCATTCTTATCGACCATGACGTAGCCCTTCACTGCGGCAATCGCCTTATCCAGCTTTTCGCAGTATTTGTCGGCGTTGTCTCCCCACTTTTCGCAAGCCTTTTCGCGTGAAATATACGCCTGATCCTTTGACGAATCCGCACACACGTCATAGTCCATATCCGCCCGCTGAGCCGACCGAAAAAGCATATATGTATATGACGCGACCGCTTGTGCTTTCAACGCCTCGTCACAGTATGAGGCGGGCATTTCCGCCGCGACCACGCCGAAAATGTAGTCGTCCACCTTCATTTTGGTCACCTTTCCGCTTTCCTTGTCAAGCACGCGCACCTTATTACTCCGCAAAACGGTATTTTGTTCCGTCCTCGGCGCAGAAGAACCGATTCCGTTATCCGCCGACGCGTCCGTTTTGATGCAAATAAGAGGCATACAAGCTCCGTAGATCAACATAACCAAAGCGACCAGCACATATATTTTTTTCATGACAACCTCCTTATTGACTTGAACCGCGATTTGATGTAAAATATTATAATATCATTTATCAAAAATTACCGATGAAAGAAGGTGGAAAGATGGAACTTAACAGCAACATCTTGTCCAATTTATGCAACGAATTTAAGGAATATAACAATATTAACCCTGCCGATTTCAAAAAATATCAGGTCAAGTGCGGACTTCGCAATGAGGACGGCACCGGTGTTATGGCCGGGTTGACCTGCATTTGTAATATTCGCGGCTACGTCGTTGACGACGGAGAGCGTGTTCCGGTCGAGGGCACACTCAACTACCGCGGCATAAGTGTAAACGACATTGTTAACGGCTGCATCCGCGACAACCGCTTCGGTTTCGAGGAGGTCATTTGGCTGCTGCTTTTCGGTGAGCTGCCGAGCAAAAGCACACTTGATATGTTCTGTCAGGTGCTTGACGAGAACAGAGCATTGCCCGAAAGCTTTGCCGAGGACATGATAATGAAAGCTCCGTCGCGCAACATTATGAACAAGCTGGCGCGCTCGGTTCTCGCCCTCTATTCATACGACGACGATCCCGACAACATCGATATAAAAAATGTGCTTGCTCAGTGCATCAGCATCATTGCGAAGATTCCCGGCATTATGGCGTATGCATATCAAGTCAAGCGACGCTTCTTTGACGGAGAGTCGATGTTTGTACATCCGTTAAAGCCCGGTCTGTCCACCGCCGAAACAATACTGCGTTCAATACGCAACGACACCGTCTTTACCGACGAGGAGGCAAAGCTCCTTGATTTGTGCCTTATCTTGCACGCCGATCACGGCGGCGGTAACAACTCGACATTCACCACACGAGTGCTTACATCGTCGCACACCGATACTTATTCCACCTTGTCAGCCGCAATCGGCTCGCTCAAGGGTCCGCGTCACGGCGGCGCTAATCTGAAGGTATCGGAAATGCTCGAATACATGATGAAAGAGGTTCCCGCCGACGCCGACGACAGCGTTATACGGGACTATCTGATACGGCTGGTCCGCCGCGAAGCCGGCGACCGTTCGGGGCTGATCTACGGCATGGGTCACGCCGTTTACACAATGAGCGATCCGCGCGCCGTCATCTTAAAGGAACAGGCGCAGAAGGTCGTCGCCGGAACCGAGCTTGAGCGCGAATTTGAATTGCTTAAAAAGATCGAGCGTTTGGCTCCCGGCGTGCTCAACGAGGTCAAAGGCAACGACAAGATGATATGCGCCAACGTCGACCTCTATTCGGGGCTTATCTACCGCGCACTGCACATTCCGTCTGACCTGTTCACGCCTCTGTTCGCCGTCGCGCGTATGCCGGGCTGGTGCGCTCACCGCTTGGAAGAGCTGACCACAGGCGGCAGAATCATTCGTCCGGCGTACAAAGCCGTATCAAAAAACCGTAAGTATATTTCGCTCAACGACCGGTAATTCTTATCGTCAATCATTCTATTGAAGGTGAAATAATGAAGGACGTCCGTATTTCATTCATTGCGTTCTACGTGATCGCGCCCGTACTGGTGGCGGCGCGTGTATTGCAGCAGTTTTTTCTGATAGACGCTTCGACGGGATTTTACGTCAAGGAACTCGTTCCCACAGCAACGGTCATTTCCTGGTCGTTTGCCGTATTTCTCGTAATCATGCTGCTGCTTGCGTTTCTAAGCCCAAAGGTCATGCTTGCGGCGCCTAAGAAAAGCAAGCCGCTTGCCGTTGCATCATTTGCGCTTGCAGCCGCAATGTTTTTTGACAGCGCTTTCAGCTTTATTTCCGCCGCCGACAACCTTTTTAACCTGATACTGTCAATATGCACCCTTGCCGCGGCAGTGTGCTTCGTTTGGTACGGTCTGTCGCTTATGAGCGATATTGAGTTTCCCTCGATCATGATGCTCTTTCCCGTTATTTGGGCTGCAGTTGCGCTGATAATGCAGTTTATCCGTTACACCGGTCAGAGCCAAACGATAGATTACATTGTATCAACCGTCGCAATGTGTCTCACTCTCGTTACAATGCTGTCGGTGGCAAAGATCACGACCGGAGAAGTCAGCCGCAAGCAATCAAGAATAATGCTTGGTATCGGACTGTCGGCAGCATTCTTCTGTCTGATCGACACCCTGCCTACCTACATTGCGATGATAATGGGCAAAAAGGATGACTATATTCACGACACAAGCGTGGCCTCGCCCACCCTGCTCGTATTTGCAATTTTTATTCCGATATTCGTCCACTCTCTGGTAAAATACCGTCCGTCGAATGCAGTCATCGAGAATCCGACGGTCGGAGACTCGGAATTGGCTCTCAGCGATCTGATAACCGTTGACGAGCAGTCGGACAATGACACGGATATTTCCGACGATCAGCTTGACGCAGGTTTGTCTGACAAACAGGCGGACAACAGATTGACTGACTATCAGCTTGACACCGCCGCAGACGTACCTGACAGGCAGTCTCTCAATAGCACGAATGAACCTGACAAACAGGCAGACAACAGCGCAGCTGAACCTGACCAGCAGTCAGACAACATTTCGCACGACGCGGACGAATAATAAAAAATAAGAAAACCAACGATAAAACGAGACTTTTCGTACAACGGCATTGCCGACGCAAGTCTCGTTTGCGTTTGTAATACAGTAAAAATCCTTATTTTCGGGAGAGAAAAACATGACAATCTTTATAACCGTACTTCTTTTTGTGCTGGGGCTTGTGCTTATCGTCAAAGGAGGCGACTGGTTCGTAGACGCTGCAAGTTGGTTTGCGGAAATATCGGGTATTCCGAAATTTATTGTCGGCGCTACTATTGTCAGCCTTGCAACGACACTGCCTGAGCTGCTTGTTTCGGTTTTTGCCGCCGCTGAAGGCAGCGTCGACATTTCGGTCGGCAACGCCGTCGGATCGGTCACCGCTAACCTCGGTCTTATAATGGGTATTTCAATCGTCTGCATTCCTGCCGTGATAAAGCGCCGCCAAATGGCACCGAAAGCCATTATGATGCTGGCAGCCGCGGCGGTACTGGTCGTTTCGGGACTGCTTTGGAAAAGCGTCGGACTTATTCCGAGCATTATACTCATGCTGATTTTCGCATTTTACATTTACGAAAATATTGTTTCGGCAAAGCGTAGCACAGATCAGCCCATCGTTGAACTGAGCGACAGCACAACCGTAAAAAAGAAGGATGTTACAAAAAACATTATCATGTTCGTTCTCGGCGCTGTCGGCATTGTCGCAGGCGCGCAATTGCTCGTTAACGAAGGAACTGAGCTTGCCAAGTTGTTCGGCGTGCCGGAACGTATCATCGGGGTCACTCTGATTGCGGTAGGTACCTCTCTGCCTGAACTGGTCACAACGCTGACCGCCATTGCAAAAAAGCAATCCTCTCTCTCCATCGGAAACATTATCGGCGCGAATATCATCGACCTTACATTGATACTGCCGGTCTCATCGCTCATATCCGGCAAAGCTCTGCCGATTGCATCCGCATCGGCATATATTGATATACCGATATGCCTGCTTATCGGACTTGTCGCCGTCATTCCTGCGCTGATAAGCAAAAAGTTTAACCGTCTGCAAGGCATTTCAATGCTGCTGATTTACATTGTATACGTCATCATTACCTGCACTTTGGTCGGCAATGCCGCCTGATAACAGGTCATAACCTCAAATTACAACACTATAAACAAAAACGATCCTGCACTTTACACCTAATTTCAGTGTCAAGTGCAGGATTGTTTTTTGCTCTGTTTTACGCATAAAAAGCGTACAGAAATATATTACGCTGTGCTTTCGGATCAGAACAAGACAGCATTATTTGTATGTTTTAATCGGCAAGCAGATCGCATATTATCGAATTTGACAGTAAAAAGCCATGACTGTTCAGAGCAATTCGCTCACCATCGGCTGTGCATAGTCCTGCACCGGCGTATTTTTCGGCTTGTTTGACCATTTCGGCATATCGTTCATCGCAATCTGGGAACCGCTGAAGAACCATATCGCGCCGAAGTCCGTCGGTCAATCTTAACCGCAGCATCGCATACTCGTCAAAATCACCGCCGCTGCCGTCATCGGTCGGATGCACATCGGCAATGAAATTGGCAAGGCTGCGCGGATAAAAAAAGCGTCTGCCGCCGTAAAAGGAATGCGCCGCGGGTCCGATACCTATATACGGCTCGCAGTTCCAGTATTTCAGGTTGTGTCGGCTGACGGCACCATTGCGCGCAAAGTTGCTGATTTCGTACTGCTCATAGCCGTGCGCGGCGAGCCTTTCGACCGCGGCAATATACAGGTCTGCCGACCGATCTTCGTCGGCAAATGCCGACTGATCTCTGCGTGCAGCGAATGGCGTCCCGTCCTCAATTTTAAGCATATATGCAGAAACATGATCAACACCGAGAGCCGCGCAATAATCTACCGAGCGCATAAGACTGATCTCATTTTGCTCCTCGATGCCAACCATCAGATCGAGCGAAATGTTGTTTATTCCGCGTTTGCGTGCGGTCGAAATGGCGCGTTCAACGTCGGCAACGGTGTGACGCCGCGTCAGCAATGCAAGCTCTCCGTCGACAGCCGACTGCATTCCAAGTGAGACGCGGTTAATGCCCGCATCGGCGCAATATGCGAAAAACTCATCAAGCTCATCGCCCGGGTTTGCCTCGGTCGTAATTTCAGCGTCTTGAGCAATATTCGGATAGGCTGCCTTTAGTATCTCGGCAATTCGCCTGCCGCCGAGAACCGAAGGTGTGCCGCCACCGAAATAAACGGTGTCGGCTGTGAAATCGCCATTCATGCCGCTCAGTTTATCACACACCGCTCGTGTATATGCGTCCATCGTATCCTCGTCGGCAGTCACGGAATAAAAATCGCAATAACCGCATTTTTTAACGCAAAAAGGCACATGTATATATAATCCGACCCTATCCATTTTCTCACCGTCCCAGTGCAAAATAACAGGCGCGCGGAGCAAACTGCCGCACGCCCTATAATTACCCTATAATTATTTAAAACATAACACGATTTTCCGATATTAATTGACCATAACCGGAACAAAAAATTTACTGTTTTTTCGATTCGACAGCAGATGACTGTATGCTGCTGTCTGCTTCTTTAGAGGTATTTCCCTCAGTCGCTTCGCGTTCCAGTTCCTTCAGGATTTTGTCATAATCGGGCAAAATACCGTGCTCCGTCTCGTATTTCGCAATTACGGAACGTATCGCCTTACCGCCGGAATATCTGCCCGTCTTTGCCGCTCCGGCTGCAATATATATTGACTCCTTATCGCTGTCATCATACAGTTTGAGTGCATATTTTTTGCCGTTATTCATCTCAACATACATACACATATGATATATCGGAAAATCTCCGCGTTCGGCGTATTCAAGGTTATTCAATCCCTTAACAACGGTTCTGATCTCTTCGTCGGTCAGCTCATACACGTCATCAAGCACGCCGTGCTCAATGGTAACAGATTTGATCTTACTCTCGTTTATATGCAGCTTATTATTATAGTGATCGAGCGCAAACCATCCGCCGACAGCGACAAGGATCAGGGCGCAAAAAACGATTATTATCTTGGCGTATTTCTTAAACAATTTTCTGACCTCCGAAAACAATCAACTGTTTTAATAATAACCTACTTTCCCATTAATTTCAAGGATTATTTCAATCTGCGCAATTCGACTGCGAAATTTAATTATTCTATATTAAATTTCGTGATTCGATATGAGAAACTGCTCGTATTTTCTCTGGACGTTTGACAATAATATATTCAGATGAACACGAGGGAGGAATATCGAAATGAAATTATGTTACATTAAATATCTTGGGCTGGCACTCGCCGCTGGTATGACCGTCGGCGCAGTCGGCGCGTCAATGCTTTGCTGTTCGCGCGGTATGCGCGGCACACGCAGGCGCGCAATAAGAACCGTCCACGCAATGGGCGACCTCATCCACAGCGTAAAGCATATGTTATCATAGAAAACTGCATACCGCATCGTTACACAAACACAGCAGATGATTACAAAAAACGAGATCCCGTAGGCAAAAAGCCGTGGGATCTCGTGTTCCTTTGGTGCAAAATTTCGCTGTCGCTTTTTACATACGCATGCGGCAACATTATTTGCATATAAAGAGTCTGTTATCCGACGATACCGGTTCTCTCAACGCTTTGTACAAAGTAGTTTTGCAGGAAAAGATACATTATCATCAGCGGTGCAATAAAGAGTACGCATCCAGCCATTGTAATCGGTGATTTAATGTATGAGTCGGTACCGTATGCTGCGCTGATTGCCTGACCGATGGAAGAAAGTGCCTTTGCCATGGTCATTTTGCGGCTAATGAAAACGCTTGAATAGAAAGTATCGTTCCAGTACCAAACGAGTGAGAAAATGAAAACTGTTAAGTATGCGCTGCCCGCGTTTGGTATCATTATACGGTAGAAGGTCTTGAAATAACCCGCACCGTCTACCTGTGCAGCCTCCTCCAATTCGTGCGGTATGGAACGGAAGAACTGGCGGAATATGTAGATATACAGTCCTGCGCGTATTCCACAGCCGAACATTGCCGGAAGCCAGAAAACAAGCCAGCTGTCAATGAGTGAGACCGTCAGCCATGACGGCATCTGAACATTGAAGAAAATGTTCAGTATCGGAGAAATGATCGGGATCGAGAACTCCTGATACTGCAGGTACAGCGGAATTGTGACCGCCTGAGCCGGCACGATAAGGGTGAGCAAAACGAAAGTAAACCAAATTCCCTTGCTCCTAAATTTAAAACGTGCAAATCCGTATCCCGCCATCGAGCAGGAAATAAGCGAAAGGATCGAGCTGGTCAGCGTTACCGTCATCGAAGTGTGGAATGAGTCACTGTAATTCATAAACTTTACCGCATCGACAAAGTTTGAAAGTGTATAATACTTCGGTATCCAAATTACCGACGGATCGGCAACCTGATCGGCAGTACGCAGCGACATTGAAACCATGTACAGTATCGGGTAGATCAGTACGAAAGAAAGCCCGACTATAATGAGGAATCTTGCCAGTTTCCAAAACTTCGCTGTAAGCTCAGTAATAAAAATTTGTTTATTCATGCGTCAGACCTCCTTTCTTTAATTATCCGTCTGGTAGAATACCATCTTTCTTGTAATGAGGAATATAAGGCCGACAAGAATGAGCAACAGAATGAAGAATATCCAAGCCATCAGGCAGGCTCGTGAATACTGCAATGAGCTGAATCCCGTGCCGTTAATGGTCGACATCAATCCGTTGTTGGGGTTGGTGATCGAATCAATTATCGTGTAAATAAGGTTTACAAGGATAATCGGAGTAACACTCGGGAAGGTGACCTTCCAAAAGATTTCCCATCCGGTAGCACCCTCGATCTTTGCCGCTTCGTAAAGCTGCGGCGATACTCCCTGCAATGCAGCGAGGAACAGCAGTATCTGAACGCCGCACAACCACAGCGTATCGAATATCTGACCTGCTATCGACACGAAAATGTCGATGATGCTCTCCGGCAAATTCATACCGTTGAGTATGTCAGCCATACCCGCCGCCTGGAAAATGGTCGATGTCTCGGTCGTGGAGGTCTGATCTATAAATACGTCTCCGGTAATATATCCCATTACCAAACCGGAGGTTACGACGACCGGCATGAAAAACACAGCGCGTGCAAGCATTCTGCCTCTAAATTTCTGGTTAAGAATAAGGGCGATAAACAGTGAGAAAATAATGATTACCGGTGCGGTCATCGCCATACTTTTAAATGTATTCAGCAAATTCTGCCAAAAATCCGTCTCCTGCTCAAACAGGTATTTATAGTTATCAAGGGTCAGTTTGTCAAAAAAGTTGTCACCGACACCAACGCTAAGACCACCGCCCGGCTTAGGCTGTACGTTAACAAATGTATAGTACAGCGACATCAAAAGAGGCTGAACGTAAAAACAAATAAAACCGATAATGAATGGCAACAAAAAGAGCTTGCCTGCACGGGCACGTCGCCTGACTTCTGCTGCTTCACGATACTTCGGTGCTTTCATCATTCACCCTCCTTTATTACAATAAATCCGCCGGCCTTAACTGTTTTGCCGCCGTAGTTGTAGTCGGTTCTGCCATAATTTACAACGACAGTCATCGAATCATCATATGTTGTTGATCTGACGTCCGAAGTTATAACGGCATGATCGGTTATCTCTTTGTCACAGTAACCGTTTAATACGGAGGAGAGTGTCTTGTAGTCTTTTATAGCCGTCTCATTCCATGTATAGAAGTTACTGCTGTAAATATAATTGAAATCGGTATCGAGAAACACTGTGCTTTCGCTCCATGTGAGCAAATAGTAAGGCATGGCTCCGGTTTCCAGCATGCGCAGGAACTGGATCGACGGATCGTCCGAAAGATTGTGAGCTGTTTCGGTGTAATCAATCAGTCCATGAAGCGCAATTTGGACAAACGGAATGTCAGTTTCCTCTGTTTCCATTCCGCTTGAGTAAAGCGGCACACCGATAATTTTGTCAGCGGAAGCAAAAGTATAAGCATAACCCTTATCAACCATTACGCTACCCTGCTTTTCCTTTGCAAGCGCAAGTGCGGCAGCAGCGTAATCAGCAGACTTCTGACGGTCGGTGAACTTCTTTCCGTTTTGGAAATCAGAATACAGTGTACTTCCAAGGGTTGCAAGTGAAATATTCTTTTGATCGTACTTTGCAAAGTCATCACAGAAGTAATTGATCTGAGTTTCAAAATATTTGCTGTTGGTCAGATAACGCATATTATCCGAGTCTTTAATTATACCGGTTTCAAGACTGAAAAAGCCCTTTTCGCTGTACTCATTCAAAATATTATGTACAGCAAACTTTCTGATAGGCCATGTAAACTTACCTGAATATGCATTTACAACGTCGATATCAAAATAAAGCTGAGCGTTGAGTCCTTTTGCCGTAGAGATAAGATTTTTAAGATCACTCTTGCCGCCGAGCACCGACTCAGGCTTTGCATTTGTAATAAATGAGGATTCTGCACCGCCCTTTGTCCAACCCGTCATTCGCATATTGATGTTGTCAACGCCGTTAGCATTCAGCTCATTCAGCATTTTACCCGCCTGATCATAGGTAGTAACCTTCTGAACGGCGTCAACGATGAATCCGAACTTTGAAACGCTCTTTGTAATGGCACCTATGGTATCCAAATTAAAGGAAACATTCTGTGAAGCGGTCTTCTTCACACCGACGATATCGGTCAGGTACTGACGATAACGTTTTGCCATACCAATATAATCAGCGTCGTCGCCTTCAAGCGGATAATATACGACCGAGCAGCAATCGACCTTAGTATAAGAATAAGCGGTCTGATTATACGACTTGTTGAACCAGTTGTTGGTCGTATCGAATGTATCCTGATAACGATACTTAAATTCAGCATAAACCGATGTGTACGGAACAGAAGAACGCGAAGGCGTTGAATTAATGGACGCAACCGCATCTCCACTCTTAATAACCGCGACAAATCCCTTGTCATCACCCTTAGTGCCGAACACGGGTATAACATTGGGGGCGGAATTTCCCAAACTGTATCGTGTGTTGAGCGCCTCATCGATATTGTAAACGTCAAATGAAAGCTGCTTCATAACACCGTCAATCGGAACATAACTGTTACTGATAAGCGCACCGCTGCCGTCCGGAATAAACATATAACCGTCGCTCTTATATTCGGCGCAACCGAAATAAGGCATTACGGCCACCGAAGTAAGCTTGGTATCGGTTTTGTCGTCTTCAACCACCGAATTAAACTCGACACCGGCTTCAAATCCCTTATCGGCGGTAAGGCGGAACACCATAGGAACGGTAAAGCCGAGTTTATATCCGTTACTAAGCTCTTCAATCGGATAACTGTAAGTCACTCTGGCACCGTTTTCAATCATTTCAATGGAATAATTTCCATCGCGCATTGCATCGCAGGTATAAAGCTGGGTGATTTTCTTGTTTTCATTTTGATAATAGACGATACCGGTGGATTTTGCTTCCTTTTTCTTTATCGGCACGGTGATGCTGTCGAGCATCTGAGGAACGGAATACCATACGCTGTCACTTTTAACATCGCGTACGGCGAAGCAGACCAGCTCCTTCTCCTTGTGCATCATATAAAGTTCCAGATCGCCCAAAGAAGCTATTTTTTCAAAATCGCTGAGCGAGGTATAAAGCGGTTCGACCTTTTTATCAGTCGCGTCGGTCTCAGCCGTAACGTCATCTTCCGTCGTGAGTACAGTCGTAGCATTTTCATTTTCGGCAAAAGCCATAAAGGACGTAGATGAAATAGAAATCACGAGCAGCAGTGCTATGATTAAATATGAAATTCTAATAATTTTTCGCATCTAAACCACCTACTTAATTACTGAATCTGAACGACAGTTCCTGACCTATAACCGAAAGGAACTCCCAGAACTGAGCTACGAGTGAAACAACGAGAACGACCAGCATCAGCAGTATGAACACACCGACAATGGTAAGTATCATCGAGAAAATGCTCTTTTTGAGCGTGTACTGATGTATTATGGTGTTAGCCATGAGCATCAGCAGCACCGTCCACAAAAACGCGAGCGTTGAGAGCAGCGACAGCCATGACGACTCATTGATCGTGAGTATCTTTGAGAGTATGGTGATCGGAACCGTGGTAACGACCAGCGGCATTACGCTGTAGCAGCAGGAGATCCATATCTCCTTAAACCAGCCTTCTCCGTCCATCAGCGTGCATATTGCCCAGTTTGCGATAGTCCACAGTACTATGATCATTGCGGAACTCATGAACTGCGACAGAACACTGAGCATCTCGACCTTATTTGTGTTGAACTGGAAGCCGTATTCCAAATATTTATAGATATTGCTGAAAAACCAAAGAAGCAGTATGATTACCGAAAGTCCGACCGAGCCGGTCTTTTCGTACTTGATCTCATTGAATGCCTGGATAGGATGGGTCAAAACGCGGAACGGCCAAATGATTTTTTTCCAATTCCAGTATTTCGGCAGCAACCGTTTCCATTCAATACCCAAAATTAATTTCTTGCCGTATTTGGCAAGTGCTGAATAAGTTGCCAATTCTGTCACCTCCTGAAATATAGGTATTATTTGAACTTAATACTCTGTTTCTTCTTTTTGATTCCGAGAGCCGACTGTATCAGACTGATACCCGCAATTAAGGCGACCAGTCCGGCAACCAGCAGCGGAACAAACCACATATAGTTATCGCGCATATACTCTTTTCTGTACTCTGCGAGCGCGTTTGAGTATGAAGTTCTGTCCTGTCCGTATTTCAGGTAGGCGAGCGACTCGTGGTACTGCTCCTTTTCAAGCAGCGATTTGCCGACGGCAGCATAGCCGATAGAGAAGTTCGAGTTGTACTTGAGCACCTCACGCCAATACTCTTCTCCGGCGACGTAGTAGCCGCCTCTGTAATAGTTATCGGCTATTAGCAGCTTTTTCATATATTCGGTCGGCCGATAGATAGTGATGGTGCCGTCATTTTGGTTAAGAACGTAATAATTTTCGTTATATTTGGTCAAGGCAGTCGGATAACCGGATGAACCGACCTGACTGCCGGCAGAACCGAATACGGTAAGCTGTACGCTTCGGTTATCGTAAACGAATACGCGGCTGCGATTTGTATCAATAGTTGCAATTATTCCGTTTTCGTCGACGTAAACATCCTCCAGCGAGCTTTTTCCGAAACTGGTGCGATCTCCGTAAACAACATCAACGATTGCATTTGCGTCGCCGGTAAGAATATTGTCGCCGACCGGATTAAGGCGTCTCAGTCGCAGATCAGCAGTAACCGTATCAGTCGATGTGGTAGTATAAATAAAACCTTCATCGTCAATAAATACGTTTGACATTTCGGTCGGAACGGCTTTTATCGTAAGAGATGCGGACTGACGGCCAAAGATCTTTTTCCACATCGTCTGTATTACAAGCGCAAAAGTCATAACTACCTGGTTTGCACCGTAATACTGAACGAACTCGCCGTTTTCGTCAAGGATTATAAGTCCTTCAAGCACGCCGAGAGCCCGAATATAAAGATATCCGGAATTGTCTACAACGACGGTCAACGGCTCATAATCTTTAATATTAAGAGAAGGGTCATCCGGTTTGCCGAAATATCTCTTAAGCGCACCGTCAAGGTCAGCCGTAACAATATAGCCGTTTTTAAAATTTTCGCCGTTTTCATCTGTAGATGTTCTGCTGCAAACGACAAACAGCTCGTCGTTTTTTATAAAGACATCGCGCGGACTTAGCAGCTTATATGATTTCGAGCCGTCAGCATTTGAAAACTCGGTAAAATCCCTGACAAATTTCAGCTCACTGTCCAGCACGACAATACGGTTATTGCCTGTATCGGCAATGTAGAAGTAATCGCCGTAGCGGAACATATCCTCAGGGCGGTTTAGCCCGTTTTCAACACCGTTGGGGTTTGTACCGCCGACAACATTCATATCAAGATATGTCATTCGTTTAAGCGGAGTGTAACCGAGAGGTGCCGCCGTGGAATTGCCGTACGGATCGTAGTCATAGCCCTTATACGGAGCAACCGACAATGCCGACGCCGGCAACGCTGCCAATGAAGCGATAAGTACAATGCAGATAACTGCACTGAGTATTCTGATTGATTTTTTCATCGTTGTCCTCCTATCCGGTTTTTAATGTTCATTGCCATACCGTTATTTCAGGCCGGCGGTGGACATCGTTTCCATGATAGCACTCTGGCTGAACAGGAACAAAACCAGCGGCGGAACAAGCATCAGTATACCTACTGCACATCCCGCACCGGCACGCGAAGCACCGGATGATGTGATCTGGCCGATAGCGGTCGGCAGGAGCTTTATCTGCTCTTCATAGATGTATGAACCGCCGGTGGCGCCCCAGTAGGAACCGAAGCTGAATATCGTCATGGTAAGCCAAGCAGGCTTTACGTTCGGCATTACTATACCCCAGAAAATATGCCATTCGGAAGCACCGTCGATTTTTGCCGCCTCAACGATAGCATCGGGTATACTCGCCTCCATAAACTGACGCATCATAAATACGTTACTGGAGCCTGCCCATGCCGGAAGAAATATCGACCAATAGGTATTAAAAAGTCCGAGTCCGGCAATAATGAGGTATACCGCTATGGAGGTTACCTCGCCCATGAACATCATTGCCCAAACGATAACATTATAGAGCAACGATTTACCGACAAACTGGTGTTTTGCCAACGGATACGCCGCAATCGAGGCAATAACTATGCCTCCGATAGTACCGACTGCGGTAACAAACAGCGTATTAAAAAGGTAACGCGAGAAAGGTATCTGAGAAGTCGAGATCAGCCTGACCACAAGAGAGTAGTTCTCGGTCGTCGGATTGACGACATAGAAACGCGGAGGAAATATCGACAACTCGTTAAGAGGCTTAAACGAGTTTATTACCGAGTAATAAAGCGGAATAGCAAAAATTATTCCGAAAAAGAACAGTACAAAATACATAAGGAAGTCGCCGCCGCGCGAACGCGATATACGAGCTTTTCCGAGTTTTAAAGCCATAGTCTTTCCTCCTCCTTTCTCAGTCTGTGCTCCAACGCTGGAGCACTCGGTTTACAAAGAACCAGTAAACGATCATCATTATGAACAGTATGACCGAGATAGCACTGGCGTAGCCCATTTCCAAACGGCTGAACGCGTAGTCGCTCATGTGCAAAACTATCGTATGCGTGCAGTAGTCGGTACTCGGATTACCTGTCAGCGAGGCATTAAGTCCGCCGCAGCCGAAAGAGCCTGAAATGGTCCAGACAGCACCGATAAGAAGCTGCGGTCTCATCTGCGGCAGAGTGATGTAGAAAAGCTCCTGCCAGCGGTTTTTAATGCCGTCGATGGCGCCCGCCTCGGAAAACTCACGGTTAAGAGCCTGCAATCCTGCAAGGAAGGTAAGGAATCCTGTACCGCAGCTCATCCACAACGAGACGATAATTACGATAGTAAAGCAGTAATCGCTGTTGGAAAGCCACTGGATCGGACTGTCAATCAGCCCGTACTCCAGCAGGAAGCCGTTCAGAAGTCCATATGAGTCGCCGCTGAAAATCAGCTGGAAAATAAACAACAGGCTTCCGCCGAGAGACGGTGTGTAAAACAACAATGTAAGTATTGTACGGACATTAGCCTTCGACTCGTTGATACCCCATGCAAACACAAAGTTAAGCAGGTATCCGAGCGGGCCGGTAACGATAGCCATAATAAGCGTATTTTTCAGTGCAATACGGAAGATATCGTCATCCAAAAGCAGACGGACATAATTGCTGAGCCCGTTAAACTTAGGTATATTAAGCAAGTCAAACGATGTAAAGCTGAGCAAAATGGATGCAATTACCGGAATAAGTCCTAATATAATAAATAGAATCAGCCATGGAGCGAGCATTATGTAACTGATAGGACGATTCCGTTCCAAAACTGCACTTTTCTGTTTCTTTGGTTTTTTAATCACGCTTTTCCCTCCTGAAATAGGTAGTGTTGATTGGACGGAATCACTTCTTCAAATTGAAGTAATTAGTCGGGCGTTCATAAGTCTCGTTATCAATGATACTTGTGATCGGGTTGCCATTGGCATCGACATGGACATAGCCGTCCTCCCAGAACCGATCCACGTTGTATTCCTTGCGTTTACGCTGAATCTCGACGTTAGCATCCTGGTTATAGCTGAGCAACGCTTCACGCGGATTACGTCCGCTGTAAACTACTGCACGGAACGCATTGGTAAGCTGGCGGCCGATATAGTAGTCACCCGGAACACGCGGCTGATCGTACAGCCACTCCCACTGCTCCTTAATAACCTGACTCTGTGAATATGTCCACGGCAAACGCTCGAATGCTTCAAGGTTTGCGGGAGAATAACGTCCGCCGGTGGTCAAAACCGCCTCGAGCTTAAGTCCGTACTCTGCCTGAGCGTCGGCACCTGTCCACCAAGTCATAAACTGCCATACATGTTCGGCGTTTTCCTTAACATCGGTCATAATGCAGCAGGTTCCGCCCGTCGATTGAGTGTAGTCAATATATTCGTTACCATCCTTGTCGGTGCGAAGGGTTCCGGGCTGCAAATCCATATCCCAAAGTCCGGCAAGCTCCGGCGCGGAAATCTGCAATGTGTTTACAAATCCGAAACCACCGAAGATAATCGGAATCTCACCTGTTCTGAAACGGTTGAGCGCGTCAAAAGAAAGCGGAGTGCCCCATTTTGTATTAAATTCTGTCCACTGAATAAAGGATTCAACGAACAGGTCGCTGTCAAAGTTGGTCTTTGACTTGTCTTCAACGTACCACTCGCCGCCACGTTGGAAGAAGAGCGTGGCGAGCATTCCCTGGTCGCCGGCTCCGAGACCGATCTGCATATTATTTCTCTGCAACAGTCCGAGAATTTTGTATACGTCATCCCATGTTTTGGGCGGATCGATTCCATAATCGTTCAAAATATCAGTTCGGTAGAACATTACGTTGAATCCCTGAGTTTCCGGAAGACCGTAAACACCGCCGTCCTGATATTTCATGGCAATAAACGCGGATTTATGGAACCACTGGTATGCCTCATCGAATGTAGTGTCATATGATGCAGATTTGTCATTAAACTGTGTAAGGTCAGCCAGTGCACCACGCATTGAGTAGCTGACCGGTGCGTCCATTCCTATGCCGAGGGCGCAATCCGGAGCAATACCTGCAAGTATTGCTTTGGTCAGCGCACCGGTATCACCGAGCATAAGCTTGACCGGAATTTTATATTTTGCAACAAATTTGTCGGCTATCATTGCCTTAAGAATATTGTACTGGTCGCGGCCGCCGCTCATCCATACGGTGATCGGTTCGCAAATATATCCTTCGGTTTCCTTATCAACATTTCCGTATCCGGAATAGTCCTCGGTAAATGATGATATAAAACCGTTTACTGCAAATTTAATGGAATCAACAAAACCGACCTTAGGCATAGGCAGGTTTTTACCGGAGCCTATGT
>OIXH01002736.1_pt1 | contig 16940 bp, 19 predicted proteins | sample 1587741 | NCBI WGS metagenome assembly OIXH01 (sample SAMEA3888916, study PRJEB22519) | human gut metagenome | biome: human gut; feature: human-associated habitat; material: faeces | place: Denmark | collected 2011 | reverse complement strand
TTTTTTATGAAAGGAGGTGCTTTTTGAAGAAGATTTTATCTTCAACAAAAAATGTTTCCATGATGGTGAAAAATTTGCAAGTCTTACATAAGAAAAATAAATTGTGTTCTAAGTAGTTAAAAAAAATCATAGACTTATTCTGGGAGGACAAGCATATGGGTTTAAGCGAAAAAGAAGTTATACAATCTAGAAAAGAACATGGTACAAATGAAATTACTAAGCAAAAGAAGAATACTTTTTTGCATCTATTATTGGAATCTTTAGGAGACCCAATTATTAAAATATTGTTGATAGCATTAGGTATTAAAGTGGTAGTGCTTTTTCGTGATTTTGACTGGTATGAAACTATTGGTATTTTAATTGCTATTTTTTTAGCATCATTTATTTCAAGTATTAGTGAATATGGTTCTGAGAAAGCATTTTCAAGATTACAAGAAGAGCAATTAAAAACTAAAGCGTGTGTTAGAAGAAATGGTAAAATTGTCGAAATACCATCATCTGAAATAGTAGTTGGTGATGTTGTTATCCTTAGTAGTGGTGATAAAATTCCAGCGGATGGTTACTTAATTAATGGTTCTTTAAGTGTTGATGAGTCAGCTTTAAATGGAGAGACTAAAGAAGCTAAGAAGGTAAGTAAAAATGGTCCGGTGATTAGTGATGTAAATAGAGTTTATCGTGGTTCAGTAGTTTATAATGGTGAAGCTGAAATGTTGGTAAGACTTGTTGGAGATAAAACAATATTAGGTAAAATATCTCAGGAATTACAAGAAGTTGTTCCTGAAAGTCCACTAAAAATAAAGCTTCGTGGTCTTGCTAAAACTATAAGTCGTATTGGTTATGTTGGAGCTATTCTTGCAAGTATATCATATTTATTTTCTAGTATTGTAATTGAAAATAGTTTTGATATAGATTTAATCAGAGCAACAATTAGTAATTTTCCAGTGATGTTTAATCATTTGTTATATGCTTTAACATTATCAGTTACAATTATAGTGGTGGCAGTTCCTGAAGGACTTCCAATGATGATTACATTAGTATTATCAAGTAATATGAAAAAGATGTTAAAAGATAATGTTTTAGTTAGAAAATTAGTAGGTATAGAAACTGCTGGTAGCTTAAATGTCCTCTTAACAGATAAAACAGGTACTTTAACTAAGGGTATTCTTAAAGTAACTGAGTTTGTTACTCCTGATAATAAGGTTTTTAAAGATGTAAGTGAAGTAAAAAAATGTAAGAATTATGAAGTAATGTATAAATCATTTTATTATAATAATGCTAGTATAATAAGTGATACAGGTATTATAGGAGGTAATTCTACTGATAGAGCATTAATGTCTTTTATAGGTAGTGATAAAAATATAAAAGATAAAGTTATAAAAAAAGAACCTTTTGATAGTAAATATAAGTACAGTAGTGTTACATTAAGTAATGGAATAACATATTATAAAGGGGCTTTAGAAGTAATAATGCCAAAGTGTAAGAAATATTTAAATTCTTTTGGTAGTGAGGTTGTTTTAGTAAATAAAAGTGTTATTTTAAAAAAGATAAATATGTATACTAAAGCATCAGGAAGAGTGTTAGTATTTGCTTATGGTGAGTGTTTCGATGAATTAACTTTGTTAGGTTTTGTTAATATAAAAGATGAATTAAGAGATGAAGCTAAAGAAGGAATTAGATTAATTAAGAGTGCTGGTATTAAACCAATTATGATAACGGGGGATGCAATGGATACTGCGACTTCTATTGCGCGTGAGGTTGGTCTTATTGATATAAATAGTAATATGGTAATAAGTAGTAGTGATTTAGAAAAAATGAGTGATGAAGATATAAAGAAGAATTTAAATAAAATTGCTGTTATTGCAAGAGCATTACCTCAAGACAAAAGTAGAATGGTTAGCATTATAGAAGATATGGATTTAGTTGTTGGTATGACTGGAGATGGTGTAAATGATGCTCCTGCACTAAAAAAAGCAGATGTAGGATTTGCTATGGGTAGTGGAACAGAAATAGCAAAAGAAGCTAGTGATATAGTAATACTAAATGATAATTTTATGTCTATAACAAAAGCAATACTGTATGGAAGAACAATATTTAAAAGTATAAGAAAATTTATAATATTACAACTTACATCTAATATATGTGCATTATCATTATCTATAATTGGCCCTTTTATAGGAGTAAATACACCAGTAACAGTCATACAAATGCTTTGGATTAATATGGTTATGGATACATTATCAGGATTAGCATTTAGCTATGAACCAGCTCTTTTAGAATATATGTATGAACCACCCAAGAAAAGATGTGAAAACGTAATAAATAAATATATGATAAATGAAATATTGGTAACAGGAATATATTCAGCAGTATTATGTATATTATTTTTAAAAGTACCACTTTTCTATAATCTATATAGAAAAAGTGTGACAGATAAATATTTTATGACTGCATTTTTTGGGCTTTTAATATTTATAGATGTATTTAATGCATTTAATGCAAGAAGTAATAGATTAAACATATTTGCAAACTTAAGAAAAAATAAAGTATTTCTATTCATTGTAACATTCATACTAGTAGTTCAATTAATAATGATTTACTTTGGAGGAAGTATATTTAGAACAACAGGATTAACCTTATTAGAATTAGATATAACTCTATTACTAGCATTCACTGTAATCCCTTTCGACTTTCTAAGAAAACAAATAATAAAAAAATTAGGATTGTCAAACAATATTTAAAAAGAAGAGACATTTGTTTCTTCTTTTATTCACTAACTATATCTAATTCTTCATGACTATTTGCATTAACATTTAAATCACTAAACATATTATTCTTATAAAGAACATAACCAGCAGCGCCAATCATTGTAGCATTATCTGTACAATATTTCTTTTCAGGAATATACATTTTAATTCCATTTCTATTACACATATTAACAAGACTCTCCCTAATAGCAGTATTACTTGCTACTCCTCCACATATACTAAAATTCTTAACATTATATTTTAAAATAGCATTTTCACTTTTACTAACTAAACACTTAATAACAGCATCTTGAAAACTTCTAGCAACATCTTCTTTAACAATATTTTCCCCTCTTTGTTTAGCATTATGTACTAAATTATTAACATGACTTTTAATACCACTAAAACTAAAATTTAGTGTATCATCATCTAATATATTAGGCATATGATAAGTATTCTTTCCATTACTAGCAAGTTTCTCAATATTAGGACCACCAGGATAAGGCATATCAAGTATCCTTGCAACTTTATCAAAACACTCTCCAACAGCATCATCTAATGTCCTACCTATATATTTAAAACTACTTTCATTTTCCATATAAAGTAAATCAGTATGTCCTCCACTTATAACCAAACTAACAAGAGGATACTCTAAATCTTGATTAATATTATTTGCTAAAATATGTCCCATCATATGATTAACTTTAATAAAAGGTTTATTATAAACTAAACTAAGCGTTTTAGCAGCCTCAAGTCCTACTAATAAACTTCCCAACAGTCCCGGAGCATAAGTAACAGCTATTGCATCCATCATATCCACAGTCATATTAGCCTTCTTTAAAGTTTCATCAATTACTAATGTAATATTTTCTAAATGTAACCTACTAGCAACTTCTGGTACTACTCCACCATAAAGTTTATGTATATCTATCTGTGTATTAATTGTAGTTGCAATATCTTCTTTTCCATTTTTAACAATACTAGCACTCGTCTCATCACACGAACTCTCAATTGCTAAAATATAAATATCTTTCATAAAATTCCTCTTTTCCATAATAAGTGCATCATCATCATTATAATATTTCTTTCTAACATAAATAACTACAAACCCAAGTTTTAAATACAAGTTAATCGCAGAAACATTCCTACTTCTTACTTCAAGCATAAATTTAACATCTTTATACTTATTAATCAAATAACTAAACAGTTTATAAGAATACCCTTTTCTTCTATATTCTTCCTTAGTAAAAACATCTACTATATTAACAACATCAAAAGTCTCTTCTATAATAATATAACTAACTTCTTCTAGATTTTCATAGTAAGAAACTCTATGTTTATAATTATCTACTAGATTATCTTTTATCACTTCAAAACCTCTATTTCTTTAACATAGTTAGCCCTAACTAAATGAGGATTAACACTAGTTTTACTTAATGCACATTTAACAACCTTCTCAATATCAAGACTCTTATCCACTATAACATAATCATTATACTTACTTATATCAGTAACATATTGTTCTTCTATTCCATCGCCACTTATATAGTACCCTTTAGTATCTTCAATAACACACATCTTTTTACCATTTAAATTACTACTTACTAAATAAGATTCTAAACTAGATATTAAATAAATAGGAATATTTAAAGAATAAGCAAGAGTTTTAGCAACAGAAAGTCCTATTCTAAGTCCAGTAAAACTACCAGGACCATTAACACAAACTATATCTTTAATATTTTTAACAGTTAAATCATTTTCTCTTAAAATTTCTCTAATCATAGGAACAAAATAAACAGCATGACTATGATAACTCTCTCTATCTTTAACAATAATATTCTTTTCACTATACAAAGCAACAGTTATTAATTCATCATGTGTATCAAGAAATAATGTATACATAAAATCAACTTCTTTCGGTCTATATTTTATCACATTTAATAAAAAAATAAAAGAGTTTACAAAACTCTCTCACATAAATCTTCATACTCTTCCCCATGAGGTGTAATATAAAAAACTCTTTTATTCTCATCAACTATCTTAATTCTAATATCAAGTCTCTTTTTTGGTAAAATATCAGTAATTAAATCAGACCACTCAATGATACAAACACCTTTCTTTTTAAAATACTCAGTAATACCTATATCTTCTTTTGTCTCACTTAATCTATAAACATCCATATGATATAAATTATATCCATCTTCTCCAGAATACTCTTTAATAATATTAAATGTAGGAGAAGTTATATTTTCACTTATACCCATAGATTTAGCAAAAGCCTTAGTAAACAAAGTCTTTCCACTACCTAAGTCTCCTTCTAAACAAATAACCATATTTGGGAACTTTTCACTTTCAATATTCTGCGCTAAAAGAATAGTATCAACATCAGAATTAGAAACAATTTTATAATTCATTTTCCTCTCACCTATTTCATTTTATCATATGCATATTTAAATTCAATACATATTTGTAAAATTTTACAATTTTTTCACTTATGACAAAAGCCCTTACTTATATTAAAGTTAATCATAAATTAATTATTGAAGGGGGAAATATCATGTATTATGATGAAAGAGAAAATAATTTAAATTATAGTATTGTTGAAGAAAAAAATGTTGATTTAACTAACAATTATTTACAAAATATTAATGATTTCAACTATGATGTTGATAACAAAATTAAAAAGTTTAATAATGATTTTAAAGTTGATACAATAAATGTTAATGTTAATAATTTTAGAAAAAGCGATTCACTTTACACTGCTAAAGAAGGATTAAATAAAGGTGCAATATTTAAAAAAGAATATATTCCATACAAAAATTACATTTATAAAGTAGTAGTTAAAGGTGAAAAAGATGAGTTATTACTAAAAATACAAGAATTAACTTTTAAAATGATAGACTTAAATTTATATTTAGATTTAAACAAAGATAACACTGAAATATTTAATGAATTAAAAAGTACTATAACTGAATTAAATAAAAATAAAGAATTATATGCTAAAAACTATGGTCCATTATGTTTAAAAGATAATGTTAACTATAATTCTTATATGTGGAGTAAAAATCCATGGCCATGGATGAATACAGGAGGTAACTATAATGTTTAGATATGAAAAAATGTTAGAATACCCAATTAACATAAAGAAAAAAGACCTTAAAATGGCCAAATTATTAAATGACCAACTAGGTGGACCTCATGGTGAATTAGGTGCATGTTTAAGATATCTTTGCCAAAGATTTACAATGCCAGATGAAAAAGGAAGAAGTTTACTTTCAGATATTGGATGTGAAGAAATTTCTCACTGTGAAATGATAGCGTCAATGATTACTCAACTAATGAAAGATGCTAGTATTGAAGAACTAAAAAATGCTGGCTTATCAGATTACTACACAACTCACAAAAAAGGAATATTCCCAAGTGGTGCTAATGGAGTACCATTTACAGCCGCTTACATTAGTTCAAGCGGAAATGCCATTGTTGACTTAGCAGAAAATATGGCCGCTGAAGAAAAAGCAAGAGCCACTTATGAAAACCTAATGGATTTAACAAGTGACCCTGACTTACTCGCACCACTTAGTTTCTTAAGAGAAAGAGAAGTAGTGCATTATAACAGATTTAAAGAATTATTAGAATACTATAAAAGTATTAACATGAACTCCTAACGGAGTTTTTTTTATACGTCTTTATTAAACAAAATAAGAGACAAAATTAGACTTATAATATTATATATACTTAACACAATTAAACTCATTTTAATACTTATATTACTATTATATATAGCATTATTGAGTAAATAACTTCCATCTTCAAAATAAGTAAAATCCATATAACTAATTGGTAAATAACTAACTAATGAAACATTATAATTTAATAATATTCCCATCAAACTAGCCCCCATTACATAAATAATTATAAGTAAAGTAAGACCTGAATTTTTCCCATTAAATAAAATACATATAAATAAAGTTAAAATAATCATAAATAAAATAGGTATTAAATATACTATTGCTTTCATAATCAAATAACTTAATAAAGAAATATCAACAAATTTACTATTAAAATAAATAGTCTTACTAACAAGAAAAATGAATTCTTTACCAAATATACTACTAAAAAAACTACTTCCAACAATAATTATACTTACTAATAACAAACTAATTATGAACAAAGAAATAACTTTAGAAAAAAATATCTTCCACCTTTCTTTATTACACATAAAAACATATCTAATTAATCCCTTATTATAGTCATAACTTAAACTATGATAAGATATAAATATAACAATAACACCAACTAAATAAAATAGTACTACACTATTATTAATTATTTCTACACTTTTATTATAACTACTACTAGAATTAATTTCATTTTTAATATTCATACTTTCTTGATACTTATAATATTTTTCTTTATATTGTTTATAACTACCATACTTATTAACACTATAGTATTCATTTTCACTCATAAGTTGTGGATAAACATTAACTTGTTTACCTTTTAAATTATTACTAACTAACAAATAAAATATAAACATAAAAAGTATTAAAAAACAAATAACATATTTAAAACTTCTCTTATGAAACTCTTTAAATAAATCAGCCTTTATTAAATTCTTCATTATTTTCTCCCATCATACTTATAAGTTTATCTTCTAAACTACTACTCTCGTTAACTGCATAAATAGGTATATTATTATCTGCTAACTTTTTAACATAAACACTAACCTCTTCATCAGTTAAATAATTACTGTCCGGTAGAATATCTTTAGCAAGTTCATAATTTCCTAACTTAAACTCTCTTTTAACCTTATCATTAGTTATTCTGCTAACAGTTTTCTTATTAATAAAAAGAATATCACTAGATAACTTTTCTATCTCACTAATTAAATGACTAGATATAATAATAGTCTTATCTTTAAAACTCTTTAAAGTACTCCTAAGTTCACTAATACTCTTAGGATCCAACCCATTTGTAGGTTCATCTAATATAAGAATATCAGGGTCCTTTAACAAACTAATTGCTATACCCAATTTTTGTTTCATTCCTAAACTATAATATCTTACTAACTTTCTATCATTACCATCTAACTTAACGATATCAAGTACTTCATCAACTCTTTTAACAGGAACATCATAAAGATAAGCAAAATATCTAAGGTTTTCTTTAGCATTCAAAAATTCATATAAAGAAACATAATCAACTACTCCACTTACTTTACTTATAGCCTCTTTAAAATTCTTTTTAACATCATACCCATTAATATAAACTTTTCCTTTACTTTTATATAAACCCAATATAATTTTTAAAAGAGTACTCTTTCCACTACCATTCGCACCCACTAATCCATAAATTTTACCTTTTTCTAAATTAAAATTAACATTTTCTAAAATACTATTCTTCCCCAAAGATTTAGACACATTTTTAACTTCTACACTGTACATCTAAACACTCACAAATTCATTTTATTCCTAAATACACAACATTTAAACACTTCATCTTCACCAAAAACACTCTTCTCTTTAGGGTCTAATATTTCAATTTTAGAAACCAATGCTTCATCAAATACTTTAAATAAAAATTTTAAAAATATATAACTCTTCTTTCCAGGTAAAACTTCTATAATATTAATAATATCTTTAGTACATACTACTTCATCCTTCCAAACTTTCTTATTCTTATCATTCTTTTCTACATGATACTTACTTTTAATAAAAAGTTTTTTCTTAATAGAATAATATATTCCTCTAGCATCCTTATAACTAACATCACACAAAGCCTTAATAACATCAACCACACACCAATAATTTCTTTTCTCTTTCACATTATAATAACATCTTATAGAATCATTATTAAACTTAGTTAAACCTTTTTTCTCCATAAATTTCACTCCTTTCAAACATTTAACTAATACTTACTTTCACCTCCTTGAAGCCTACTATATCATGCTTAAAATAATATGTCAAATCACTCAATTTTAATAAATAAAGAGTATATTTAAACGATTTTACGGCATATTTTTAACTAACTTTAGAAAAAAACACTAATATTTATTAAAATTAACGAATAAAAAAAGATGTAAATTTTTTTACATCTAATCCAAAACAATATTCTCTTCCTTAATTAAATCACTAAATTTATTTTTAAACTCAACTAATCCTTTTCTTTTAGCATCATCATAAACATTCTTAGTATTCTTAAGTGCGTCATAAATATTCTTAACATTTAAAGTATTTTTATTTTCAAACACAGCATTACTAAAAGCATTTCCTAAAAGTGTTAAAGCAATATCAGGATATCTATTTCCAATTTCATAAATCCTTTTATATTCATCTGTATACTCTACTATAAACCTAAATAACTTTTCTTTAGTATATTCGCTATATGGAATAGTTACCCCACTTTGCTTTTCGAGTTTAGGATATGTTCCCATAAGTATCTTAACAGTATCTTCTATAGTAGGTTCAAATACATCAACCTTTAAGAATCTTCTTAAAAACGCTCTATCTCTTAAAATATAACTTTCATACTCTTCATTAGTAGTAGCACCTATCATTTTAATAGTACCCCTATCAAGCCCAGGTTTAAGCATATTAGCAAAGTCAACATTCAAGTTACTAGTATTTCTACTTACAAGTAAGTGTACCTCATCTATAAACAATATAATATTTTCTCTTTCCTTAAGTTCATCAACAAGTATTTGAAGTTTATTCTCATTTACTCCATCAGTTTGTACATTCCCAAGTAAACTAGAAATATTTATTTTAATAAGGTCATAATCTTTTAAAGCATCAGGTACCTCACCTTTTTGCATTCTATACCCTATTCCTTCTACTATTGCTGTTTTACCTATACCTGCTTTACCAACAAGCATAGCACTTTTTTCAGGAGTAAGAAGTATTAACAAAGTTTCTTTAATTTCTTTATCTCTACCAATAGCAGGGTCAGTAATATAAAACTTAGTTTTTAAGTTTTCTCCATAAGTATCTAGCACACTAAACTTCTTGTCTTCATTAAAATCCACTACTTCAAATTCTTCATTCATTACTCTTCACCATCTACATTTTATCAAAAAAAGAAGAAAATTAATAGTAAAAATAAATATTTTTAAAAAATTTAACATTTTTATTTGACAAATAACATATATTGATGTAGAATTATATACATGTGATGCCTGTTTAGCTCAGTCGGTAGAGCGCACGGCTGTTAACCGTTAGGTCGCAGGTTCGAGTCCTGCAACAGGCGCCATTTATAAAATTAAACTATTCTTCGGAATAGTTTTTTTTATAAACAAAAAAAGGTTAACAAGCGTGATATTAAATGTAAGCGGAAGAACTGACATAGTTACATTTTATTATAAGTAGTTCATGAATATATACAAAGAAAGCTTTGTAGATGTAAGAAACCCCTTTTACCCGAGAAGTGTTGGTAGAATACACCTTGATAATGTAGACATAATAGTATTTTGAAACAAATGTAAATGTGTAGAAATAGTTGATATTGGAATTTATAACTCACGCCCTCACTTCTTTAAGTATTGTTACGCAAACTTTAATGAAGAAAAAGTAAAAAACAATTTTAAACTACATGATGATAATTCAAACCTACTAGTCGGTCACATAACAAAAGGAGATATAACCAAAGTAAGAAGATAAAAAAAGAAGAGTTAATAATTAGTTGCTCTTCTTTCTTGATAAGCTTTTCCATGCTTACATACTGGACACACTTCTAAAGCTTCTTTGCTTCTATAAACATGTCCACAATTTCTACAAATCCAAATAGTTTCTTCTTCACTTTCAAAAACCATATTGTCTTCTACTCTACTAATAAGTTTTAAATATCTATCTTCATGCTCTTTTTCAATGTCCCCTACCATTCTAAATAGTTCAGCGATATCAAGAAACCCTTCTTCTTTAGCAGTTTCACTAAACTCTTTATACATATCAGTCCATTCATAGTTTTCCCCTTTTGCAGCATCTTTTAAATTTTCTATAGTACTAGGTACACTACCATCATGTAATGCCTTAAACCATAACTTAGCATGTTCTTTCTCATTATTAGCAGTCTCTTCAAATATTGCTGCAATTTGTTCATAGCCTTCTTTCTTAGCCTTACTAGCATAAAATGTATATTTATTTCTTGCTTGACTTTCTCCTGCAAAAGCAGTCATTAAATTTTTTTCTGTTTTACTTCCTTTTAATTCCATATTATTCACTCCTTCATAACTATTATAACAAATTAAGTAATTAAAATAAAGCAAACAGAATAAAATTTTATAAGAAATTATGGTGAGTTTATGGAAGACTTATTAAAACTAAATCCAAAAGTATCTAGTGCAATTTGTTTACTAATTGGATACCTATTAATGGATGACTTAACAAGTAACGAACAAAACGTATTAGGTAACTGGTTAATGTTAATAAGTCAACTTCTAATAACAACTTCAGCTAGTCAAGCACTTATTGAAAGAAAAGTACAAGGTCCTGTTATGAACATAAATAGTAAAGAAGTAAAATCCCTTTATAACCCAATTAAATATAATATAGAAACTCTAAGAGAAATACTAAATGAAATATATCCAGACCAAATGAGTCAAGTATTTGAAAACTTAAAAAAAGGAATATCAGGTATGGAAGACAAATATAATCATTTCCATAACTAAAAAAGAACCTATAATTCTTTATATAAGTTCTTCATAGAATTTAATTCTTTCTTAATCTTAGTTTCTTCTGCTGTTTCTAAACTATACCAACCTTTTTGAAATGCTAAATCATATGCTTTTCTTGCAATACCTTTAGTATCTTTAAATATAGAAAAAACTTTTTTAAATAAAACTTTATTACTCATTTCATCTATAGCAATACTATAATTATTAGATATGTTCTTCTCACATTGTAAAACATCATTTAAATAATCCATTTCATTCATTTCTTTAGAAGAAACTACTTGAGACTTTTGATTTTGAACTTTAGCCATAATTACCTCCTACATTAATATTTCCATTAACTCTTTATAATGCTCTTTATGCATTTTATAAGCATCTAATAAAACTTTTCTAACATCTTCATCTTGTACACACACTATATAAGAGTTAATTTTTTTAGCCATTACTAAATTCCAACTTGCCATATCTTTAATATATGATAAGTCTTTAGTACTAATTATATTAGGTACTTCATTCATACTAATTACCTCCATTTATATTATTAACAATTAACAAAAATAATTACTTCCAAAATATAACATAATTTAAAAGTATATTTTAACTTATTTTACATATAACTAAATTGTACTACTAAAAAATATATAAAAAATTAGCACTCAATATTGACAAGTGCTAACAATAGTAGTATAATGATAATCGTAAGGAGATGATATTATGAGTTTATTACCAGGAAGATTTTATTTAGATGATTTCTTCAATGATTTTGAACCAGAAAAAAAAGTTATGAACATGAATTGTGATATTTATGAGAAAGAAGGTAAATACAACATCGTAATGGATATTCCAGGATTTGACAAAAAAGATGTTAAAATTGAAGTTGAAGATGGATACCTTACAATATCTGCTCACAAGAGTGAAAAACATGATGACAAAGATAAACACTACATTAAAAGAGAAAGATATTTTGGTTCATTCAAAAGAGAATTTTATATTGGCGATGTAAATCATGAAGATATCAAAGCTGAATTTAAAGATGGAACATTAAAAGTAATAGTTCCAGAATCACCTAAGAAAGACAATAAAAAACTTATTGATATTGAATAAAGCTAAAACTAAGGAGCAAACGCTTCTTAGTTTTTTAACTATCTAAATCTTTCATTAACAAGAAATCTTTTAATTTTATATGAGTAACAACACTTGTAGAATAATCAATTTCATCATTAGTAATAAGTATCTTTTACAACTATTATCTAACTTACTAAATGGTTTAAACTCCCTTTCATAAGTTTTACTATTTTCCACACAATTATCAAGTAATTGTATTTCATCTAAAAACACATAACACTTTCCTTTTTTTCTATTATTTTCTACATAGTTTAGTAGCCCATCTCCATTAACTATTTTATTTAAGATTTTTGTGTCTTCAAAATTCAAATAAATAACATTATCACTCTTTATTTTAATTTCACTCATAACTTGCTCTAATATAACAGATTTACCACATCTTCTAATACCTGTTATAATTTTAATCAAGTCAGAATCATAAAATTCTCTTATTTGTTCTATATAATGTTCACGTTTTATCACATTCATCACCTAATATAGGTATACTGGAAGATTTGACAATAGTCAATAAAATCTTCCAGTATACTGAAAATTTTTACACACAAAAGAAAAATCTTTCATTTAAAATGAAAGACTTACTTCTTTTCTTTTTCTTCACTTTCTAACTCTTTATAAGCAATTTTACCCAAATTAGTTCTAGGTAAAGATTCTCTAATTTCATATTGATAAGGCAAACTATACTTAGCTAAATAAAGTTCACATAATTTCTTTATTTCTTTTTTAGCCTTGTCTTCACTAACACCATCTCTTAACACAATAAACGCTTTTGCAACTTGCACTTTATAAGGATGAGATATACCTATAACACAGACATCTTCTACATATGGATATTTTCTAATAACACTCTCAATATGAGAAGGATATAAATTATAACCACTAGAAATAATTACTCTTTTAAGTCTCTGAGCAAAATAAATAAATCCATCTTCATCCATACTACCCATATCACCTGTACGAAGCCAAACCACCCCATCATCATCTTTAATTAATGTTTTATTTGTAGTTTCTTCATCATTTAAATAACCTATCATAACATTAGGTCCACTTATTAAAATTTCTCCCACTTTATTAGGCAAAACTTCTTCTAAAGTTTCAGGATTAACTATTTTATAAGTACAATCTTGACAAGGTATACCAGTACTTCCTTTTTTTTGTACAGTTTTCGGAAGCAAACTACTAGCCCCAGATCCTTCAGTAAGCCCATACCCTGGTCTAACAGTAGCAGAACTACCATGTTCTTTCATAAACTTATCAACACTAGATTTTAATTCAGGACTAACAACATCTCCACCAGTAATAATACACTTAATAAAAGATAAATCCATTTCACTAAGACCTGGGTCATTTATCATAGTTTGTAAAAGAGTTGGTACTCCAACAATAAAATTAGGTTTATATTGTTTAATTAATCTACCAAACGCTTTATAGTTAAAAACTGGTATCAAAATACATTTAACTCCATAAGTAAGTGGAGTATGGATACACACATCTAACCCAAAAGCATGAAAAATAGGCATTATAGTTAAAACACTATCTCCAGCACTAGCAGGTTGAATCATTGACCCAGTCTGAAGTGTAGCTGCATTAAAACTCTTATTACTAATGACTATCCCTTTAGGTTCACCAGTAGTACCACCACTATATAGAATTACAGCAGGATCAGTAGATTTTCTTTTACAAATGTAGCTTCCATCATACATATAACCAAAATCAATAAAACTATTGTAAGAAAGTAAATACTCATTATCAAAGTCAACCTTAATCTTTCTGCCCTTAGTTAAATTATAAGCAACTTTAGTAATACCCTTCATTTTATCTCCAGCAGACATAACAACTATTTTTTCAATCTCACTATTATCAACTACTTGAAGAAATTTTTCAAGTGCCAAATCAATAGTAAAAACATACTTACTCTTAGAAACTTCCATAAAATGGCCTATCTCTTTTAAAGCACTCAAAGGATGAACCATATTAGCAATTGCACCAACCATATTAATTGCATAAAATATACTTATCGCCTGAGGCATATTAGGTGAACAAATTGTAACAACATCATCTTTTTTAACACCAATTGTTTTAAGACTTCTAGCACATTCTTCAATTTCTTTCATTAATTTTTTAAAAGATGCACTACTACCATAATATTCATAAGCTATATCATTAGGATTATTTTTAGCACTATCAGAAATAAATTCCCAAAGCATCTTATCAGGATAATCTATTGTCTTAGGAACTCCTTCATCATAAAACTTAATCCAAGGTTTACTAATACTTAAACTTTGTTGTTTCTTTAATTTTTTCATTAACACTCTCCTCTAATAATTTAGGTTCATTTAAAATATCTTGCATTAACCTAACTGCTTTAACAAAATAAACTCCATCAGCAATTCTCTCATCTATATTTATACCAAATTCACACAAATACTTGCTTTCCATTTTACCATCAATAAGTACTTTTTCTAATTTAATCTCTCCAATAGTTGCTAATATACTACTAGTTCCAAAATCAGTCAAATTATGATATATCGCACCACTATGAATACTACCTAAATTACTTACAATACAAGTACTATAATATAAATTGTCATCAATTAAACTCTTTGGAAGCAAGTCATGCCTATCCATCCATTTAATAATACCTATAACTGGACTTAATATAAAACTAGGTAACTTACTAATAACATTCATACTATTATTAGTACCACTCTCTTTAGATTTTCTCACATTATCAACTGCTTTAACAGTTTTATCTTTAATACTTAACAAATTATCATTTTCTTCTACTTTAATAACGGACAATATTTCTTTAGACTTATCTTCATAATTAACTTTAGCCGTAAAAGCAATACTTACCTCATTTCTATCATAAAACTTCTTATTAACAACAAACCTATTTAAAAGTGGCTTATTATATATAGTTTTAGCAATTAAAGTCAAAAATAAATGAAAATAAGTTAAATCACTATACTTTTTTTTCATTCTTTCATAATACTTAACTAGTTCTGTAACATCCATTTTCTGATTAATAAACACATCACTATCACATCTATTTGGCTTAATATAAGGCATAAGCACATGCATTGAATCTAAATCTTTTACTCTTACTCCATCTCTTCTATTCATTACTTTAACCTCTCTTCTTATGTTCTACTTTATATAAAATTTTTAAAACTAATTTACTAGGTAATATTTTACCAAAAAAACTTCCTAATTTAACATCTAATCCTGGTAATATAATTAACTTATTTTTGAACATATATTTAATTGCATACTCACTTACAAAAGAACTAGTTTTACTATTAATACTAAAGTGTCCTCCAGCAACATTATTAAAATTTGTATTAACCGGTCCAGGACATAAACAACTTATTTTAATAGTACTACCTTTTCTTCTTAATTCTTCATAAATACCTAAAGTATAACTTCTAACATAACTCTTAGTAGCATAATAAGTTCCTAAAAGAGGTCCACCTGGTAAAAGCCCTGCAATACTTGCAACATTCAAAATATGTGCATTTTTATTTCCTTCCATATATTTTAAGCAAGTTTTGGTTATTTTATGCAAACTTATCACATTAACTTTAACCATTTCCATTTCTCTTTCCAAACTAACTTCACTATAATCTCCAAAAGCACCAAATCCTGCATCATTAATCACTATATCAGGTTTCTCTTTTAATAAATATTCACAAAGTTTATTAACTTCAACATCATAACTTAAATCACACACATAATAATGACTATTTTTAATCTCTTCACATGCACTAATTAACTTATTTTCATCTTTAGAAACAAGAATAACTTCATTCCCAAGCAAACTTAAAGTTTTAGCCATATCCTTTCCTATTCCACTACTTCCACCTGTTATTAAACATTTCATATTATCTAACCTCTAGAACTATTGTAACATATATCTTTCTAAAAAAACAGATTTTTATTCATAATTCAAAAGAAAAAACTAATTTATTTAATTTACAAAAAATAAATTATTTGATATTATTTATTTAGGTGATTATATGAAAAAAACTTATATTATAATAATTATAATAACAACATTTTTAGCAATACTACTAGGTTATAAATTATCTTGTTTAACAAAGTATACAATAAAAGAAAATTATAACTATAAAATAACTGACACATTAGAAATAAAACAAACTACCTCAAAAAATAAATTTGAATTTAAAAATATTACTTTCAAAAATATAATAAAAGATTATGAAATAGAAGAAGAAAAAGATAATTCAATACTTTTAACAAATAATAAAAATAGTATCAAAATTAGTATTAATAATTCTAACACAAATGAATTAATAACAAATAATAAAAATATTAAAGAGTATTTTAAAGAAAATAAAATTAATAATGATTTAGATTTAATTAAATATACTATAAAAAATAAAAAC
>OIXH01002732.1_pt1 | contig 16951 bp, 17 predicted proteins | sample 1587741 | NCBI WGS metagenome assembly OIXH01 (sample SAMEA3888916, study PRJEB22519) | human gut metagenome | biome: human gut; feature: human-associated habitat; material: faeces | place: Denmark | collected 2011 | reverse complement strand
GCAGGATAACGGAACTTCCGGAATCAGTTTTTGCAGGTTGTATCAGTTTAAAGAGCATCGATATCCCGGAGGGTATCACACAGATCTTCGATGATGCTTTTGCTGGCTGCGAGCAGCTCGAACGGATTGCAATTCCCAGCAGTGTAACCAAAATTCCCGGGTCAGCATTTTCCAATTGCACAGCATTGAATAACATAGAGTATTCAGGCTCTCGTTCTCAATGGATACCGGATTGTCTATGGAGGCGCCGTCCGCCCGGGCCGGGTCCGTCGTGTAGCCGATCTGCATACCCGTGATGGCTTTGGAAACCTTAGTCACGCGCTGGATCACCGGAATTTTAAAGTGAAGACCTGATGCCTCCTCCACCGACGGTTTTCCGAACGTGGTAACCACCGCCATCTCCTCCTCGGAAAGAGTATAGAAGCTGTCAAAGGAAAGCACTGCCGCCACAAGGACGATCACAACTACAGTCACCGCAAGACCTGTGTTCTTCGGAACCCGGATCCCCGGTCCCTTCTTCTTCTCCTTCTTCCCGGAACCTTCCTCCGGCTGTTCATACACCACGCGCTCTGCCTGATTTTCTTTCCGTTTCTTTGCCCCCGCAAAGAGTTCGTCCAGTGTCCCGTTCTGTTTTAACGTCCGAAACACGAACGCCGCAATCACAACGAGCCATATGACCATTTCATTCATTCGCCGTATCCTCCTTTTTCTTCTTTCCGGTCAAGATCCTGCTGGATCCCTTCCAGGTAATGGACATACATGTCCCGGTGGCTTCGGATCCTGTACGCCTCCGGCACCACCTCATCATAGGTAAAGCTTTTTCTTCCGCCCTCTTCCATCCGTTCCCAGAAACGGTTCACCACATCAAAAGGAACATAATAGATCTCGTTCTCCGCTGTAAAAGAGAGGATGATGAAGGCAACTCCGCCCTGGGCTTCAAATTCCTTCATGAACGCGATCTGGTGCGGGTGGATATTCTGAAGTGGGAACGTCCGCACCGCGCATTCCTTCGCGTCAAAGCAGACCGGAATCCCCTGAACCGCGCCGATATAGTCGACCGTACTTTTCATATCAAAGTACGCCAGCGTGATATGGCGGCTCTTTTTATCGATCTCGATGGGCGTGATCGGGGTCGGGATCTTCTGGATCAGTGCCAGCTTCTTTTCCCGGTAGCTGTCATTGGTCCGGTTGATCAGATCTTCCAACGTAGAACCACGAAGGCCCCTGGTTTTCCATGTTCCCATAGCTGTTCCTTATCATCAATGCAAATATTTTCGAGTGATTTACATAAGTTTTTTATGTCAACCATTTGCTTGCCACATTCCTGTCCGGCGCTGCCAGATTTTATGGCAGCCTGATCCCGGTCTCTTTCAGTACCGAAGCAAAATATCCCGGCATCGGCGCCTCAAACACCCTCCCGGAAAGATAGGCAAACGGTTCCGCAAGCTTCGGAAACTCCAGACGGTAAGAATGTAAAAGCTGATACTTCACGGTCCGCCCTGAGGGGTTCACCTTCGAAACTCCGCCGTACTTGGAATCTCCCACGATCGGATGTCCAAGAGACGCTAAATGGGCGCGGATCTGATGGGAACGTCCGGTCAGAAGTGTCACCTTGAGCAGCGTAAACCTTCCGTCCGTCGCGATCGGCTCATATTTTGTCCGGATCCGTTTCGGCTCCTCGTCTCCGTCTCTTCCTCCAAATCGCTTTGCCTCCGCCTCCGTGAGGATCCGCACCTGATTCTTCTTCTCATCCTTTAAAAGCCAGCCGTCCACCGTCTTCACGTCCCGGATCTCGCCAGATACAAGACACTGATAATACTTGTGGATCGAGCGGTCTTTAAACACGCCGGAAAGCATCTGAAGACCCGCCAGAGACTTTCCTGCTGCCACGATACCGCTGGTATTCCGGTCCAGACGGTTGCAGACCGAAGGGCGGAACGCGCGGAGCCCGCTCTCCGTGAGCTTGCCGCTCCCCAAAAGATAATCGATCAGATACTCCACCAGAGACTCATCGGTCTCCTTAGCCTTCTGCGACAGCATACCCGCCGGTTTGTTGACCAGAATGATCTCATCATCCTCATAGAGAATATCGAGATCTACTTTCTTTACCTCCTGCACCTGAACACTGGAAAATTTTTCGATGGTGTCCTCCGCAAGAAACAGCTTCACGACATCGCCTTCGGCGAGTTTTTCATTTCCCTCACACTTTTTCCCGTTCAGCGTGATGTTCTTCTTGCGCATCATCTTATAGAAAAAGCTCTTCGACGCCTCATTCATGTACTTCGCAAGAAATTTATCCAGTCGCTGTCCCGCCTCGTTCTTTTCAATCACGATCTCTCTCATCTTTTATTCCCCTACATGGAAAGACTCTTTAATAACTTTAAAACATGTGGAGCACTTCCGTCATCCTCTTCCTCTGTGACGGTCTTAAGCTCAGAAAGCCTCCGTAGGAACTTTTTCTCCTCGTTCATGACCTTCGCATTTCCGTCCAGCTTCCAGCCCACCAGCATCTCATTTAAGAATTTTTCCGCCTTCTTTCTGTCCACGTTTTTGTTCGGACAGTAGAGGTAGACCCCGGTCGGATGGACAACCGCAGCGTCCACCGGCATGATCAGGTCATTAGATGTAATGATCAGATCGTATAAGATCGGAAATTTCTCCTCGTATGGAACACACGCGTCATGAAATTTCTCCGGGACCTCCGGGATCCTCGCTGCAACCACCAGAGGGGATGCGAGGTTTGCCATCGGCAGCACCGTGAGGATCGCACTGATCGTGACAAGATTTTTATAGATCTGCGCCGTGATAAAGTTTCTTAAAATAAGCTGCGCAACGATCGCCAGAATAAACAGTACCACAAAGAAAAGCTGACGTTTCTTATGGGCGGTACGGTAACGGTAAGTTCCTTTTTCCAGTCGTAATTTCAAGTTTTTTCCTCTTTTCTGCTATACTTTGTAAATTTTCAGTGCTCTGTCCCGCAGCCGGATGTTACCAGTTGATAAACCCCATCAGGATCTCATGCGGAACGATCCGGCAAAGAACATAGAATGCTTTCATCCACGGACCATATACCGAGATCCGTTTGCCCTTCATACTGTCCAGGAGAGCTTTTTTCACTACTCTTTTCGGATCTGCCATCGTGAGTTTCTTGATAGGTGCAAGCTTTCCCCCATTGAGAGCGATCCCGAAAAACTCCGTCTCGACCGGTCCCGGACAAACCGCCGTCACATAGATCTCCTTCTTTTTTAACTCGGCAGCCAGAGCCCGGCTGTAACTCAGCACAAAGGACTTGGACGCGGCATAGACCGCGAATCCCGGCTGCGGCATAAACGCCGCAGCGGAGGCAAACTGGATGATCCGGCTGTTCCCTGAGATATACGGAAGTACCATCTCCGTCACCGCCACCAGAGCCTCATCGTTTAACCGCACCATTCCGGTGGAGAGACTGCCCGGGATCGTTCCCGCGGCACCTGTCTTTCCGTATCCCGCGCCGTTTACGAGGATCTTCACATTCGGCTGTTCCTGTTTTAAAAGTCCGGAAAGCATGCGGAGGTCTTCCTCGCCTGAAAGATCGAACGGCAGGATCCGCAAGGACACAGGAACCTTTCCAACGAGCTCTCTTAAGCGGTCCTCTCGTCTGGCGATGACCCAGATCTCCTCCAGTGCCGCAAAGTGGTCCGCAAGGAGATACACCATCTCTCTTCCCATTCCCGACGACGCGCCGGTCACGATCGCAATCTTTTTTCCACTCATGAAATCTGCCTTTCTAAAAACATGGTTGAGCTGTATCAATGCTCATCTTTTTACAGATCCGCGCAGGATAACGCCGTTATTTCTTTCGTCCTCCCTGCTTCGGATTCGGTCTTCTCCCACCGGTCTGTCCGGCCATTCCCTTTGCCCTGCCGGATAAGACCTGGCGGCCTTTTCCTTCCGTTTTCCCGTTCCCGGGCTTTTTTCCGGTCCTCGTTCCGACTTTTTTTCTATCTGCGATGTCCTTCGTTATCTTCCTTGGCTTGATCAGGCATTTCTGGTCAAATCCGATGAGATCCTCTCTTCCGGCCTTGATCAGTGCCTCTTTTACAAGATCATAGTTGTCCGGATTCCGGTACTGGATCAGGGCACGCTGCATCGCCTTCTCATGCGGGTTCGTCGGCACATAGACCGGTTCCATCGTCCGCGGATCCAGCCCTGTATAGTACATACATGTAGAGATCGTCGACGGTGTCGGGTAAAAATCCTGTACCTGCTCCGGCATGTATCCAAGATCCCTTAAGTGTTCCGCAAGCTCCACCGCCTCTTTCAAGGTGGAACCCGGGTGGGAGGACATCAGGTATGGAACGAGATACTGCTTTAATCCCAGCTTCTCATTCATCTTTTTATATTCCTGAGCAAACTTCTCATAGACGGAATTCTCCGGCTTTCCGAGAAGTCTGAGCACCTGATCCGAGACATGCTCCGGGGCAACCTTCAGCTGTCCGCTGACATGGTACATGCAGAGTTCTCTTAAAAAATCCTTTTTCTTGTCCGCGAGAACATAGTCAAAACGGATGCCGGAACGGATAAATACCTTCTTCACCTTCGGCAGCGCCCGGAGTTTTCTTAAGAGGGCGATATAATCCGTATGGTCCGCGATCAGGTTTTCGCACGGCTTCGGGAAGAGGCACTGTTTTCCAGGACATGCTCCGTATTTCAGCTGTTTTTTGCAGGCCGGAAAGCGGAAGTTCGCCGTCGGGCCGCCCACATCGTGGATGTATCCCTTAAAATCAGGTTCCTTTGTCAGGTATTTCGCCTCATCGATGATCGATTCGTGGCTTCGTACCTGAATAATACGCCCCTGATGGAACGTCAGCGCACAGAAGCTGCAGCCGCCGAAGCAGCCACGGTTGCTGATCAGGCTGAATTTCACCTCCGAGAACGCCGGGATCCCGCCTGCCGCATCGTAGGACGGATGCCACCGCCTCATATAAGGAAGTGCGTAGACATCATCCATCTCCTGAACAGAAAGCGGTTTTGCCGGTGGGTTCTGGACAACATAAAGGTTGTCCCGGTACTGCTCCACAAGACGTTTTCCCGAAAAGGCATCCGTATTTTTATACTGGATATTGAAGCTTTCCGCATAACGTCTCTTATCTGTTTTGATCTCATCATAGGACGGCAGGGTAACCGCATCGTATACGGAATCCAGACTGTCCGTCTTATAGACAGTTCCGTCGATAAATGTGATATCCTTCACATCAAGACCGGAGTTCAGCGCGTCCGCGATCTCAACGATAGACTTCTCGCCCATTCCGTAAGAGATCAGGTCTGCCTGGGAATCCACGAGGATCGAGTGCTTCACCTTGTTCGACCAGTAATCATAGTGGGCCAGGCGCCGTAAGCTCGCCTCGATCCCGCCGATCACGATGGGGATATCCTTATAAACGGAACGGATCAGGTTGCAGTAAACCACCGCCGCGTAATCCGGCCGCTTTCCCATAACACCGCCCGGCGTGTAGGAATCCTTATCGCGGCGTCTTTTTGAGACGGAATAATGGTTTACCATGGAGTCCATATTTCCGGCACTCACGAGGAAGCCGAGACGCGGTCTTCCGAGAACCTGGATGCTCTCTTTGTCCTTCCAGTCCGGCTGGGCGATGATCCCGACCTTGTATCCGTAAGATTCCAGCACACGGCTGATGATCGCGGAACCGAAAGACGGGTGATCCACATAGGCGTCCCCGCAAACATAGACGAAATCACACTGATCCCAGCCTCTTTTTTCCATATCTGCCCGGCATACCGGGAGAAAATCATGTATCATATGTTATGTCCTTATTCATTTTATCGTTGATCAGGCAACTGAGCCATTCTCATAAAAACTACAGTAATTCTCTGTAATCGGAGATCACCGCGTCCGCAAGCGCTCTCTTCTCATCCATCAGATCTGCCGAAAAATCATCCTCCATGGCGATCACCGGCATCCCCGCCGCTTTGCCTGCCATGATCCCCGCCGGGATATCCTCAAACACGAGGCAGTTCTCCGGCTGCACACCAAGACGCTTTGCGACTTCGAGGTAGATATCCGGCTCCGGCTTTCCGTGAGCCACCTCACAGGCTGTCACCACCGCATCAAAGTATTCTTTCACCTTCAAAGATGTCAGGACCGCATCTACGATCTCGCTTCCGTTGCTGGTCCCGATTCCTGTGCGGATCCCGTTCTCCTTACAGTATTTTAAAAATTCCAGCACACCCGGCTTCAAGGGTACTTCATGACGGTACTTGTCGATCGACATCCGGGTCCAGACTGCCTTGATCTCGTCAAGACTTAACGGGAGATCAAACCGCTCCTTAAAATATACCGCCGTCTCCGAAAAGCTCATTCCCTCGATCGCTCTCTGGATATCGTCCGGGCATTCATAGCCGTAAGCTCCCAAAAATTCGATATCGATCGCCTCCCACATCCACATGGAATCCACCAGAGTCCCATCCAGATCAAAAAGCATCGCCTTTTTATTTTCCAAAAAATTCTTTATCATAAGTTTTCCAACAACTCCCGTTCTTTATCCGTCAGTTTCCGGTATTCCCCGGTCTTTAAAGCATCATCGAGCTTCAGCGGCCCCATAGACAGGCGTTTTAAGTGAAGCACCGGACAGCCGGTCTCCTCCATCATGCGCTTCACCTGGTGGAATTTCCCCTCGTGAAGCGTGAGCCGCACGAGACTCTCCGCCGCTGTCCCCGTCTTCCGGTCCTCCACTCTTCTCTCTAAGATCTCCAGCTCCGCAGGCATACAGGAAAGTCCGTCCGCAAGCGTCATTCCTTCCCGGAACTTATCTACCGCCTCATCTGGGACAAAGCCCTCGCATCTCGCCTCATACACCTTATCCACGTGATGTCCCGGTGAGAGAAGACGGTGGGCCAGCGCCCCATCGTTCGTAATGAGCAGCAGACCTTCTGTATCGATATCAAGACGGCCCACCGGGAACAGGTCTTTTCGGCTTTTTTCATCGATAAGATCCACCACGGTCTTTCTGCGGCGGTCCTCCGTCGCGGAGATCACATCCTGGGGTTTATTTAAAAGATAATATTCCAGTTCCACATACTCCACCGGTGCATTGTCAAGACAGATCGTGTCTTCACCTTTCTTTATCTTCGTCTCAGGCTTTTTTACGATCATTCCGTTCACCTTGATCCGCCCTTTCCGGATCATCTCCTTGAGCTCCGTCCTCGTGCCTTTTCCCATGTCAGCCAGATATTTATCCAACCGGATTGCTTTTTCCAAGTATTTCTCTCCTTCCGAATCCCGTGCTTTTCTGATCATGCCCGCAGGCATCGGTATCCGCAACATCTGAAGATATCAGATTTCTGATGAATACAGGCATTTAAACAGAAAAGCGCACTATCTTTATCATATCAAAATTCCGGTGAAAGTACAATGAAAATAATAGAAAGAGTTGGTCCGGTAATTTTCCCGAAAACCTGATTCCGATATCTTTAAAGGAGTGTTTATGACGAAAACAACGATTGTGGCTCTCTTCTCCCTGATTTTTATGGTCTTTCATGCGGAGCTTATCACGAAAGGAGCTGCCTCCGGTCTTCTTTTGTGGTATTCTTCCGTGGTTCCGGCACTTTTTCCGTTTATGGTATTGTCCGCCATGCTCTCTGTCTCCGGAGGTATTTCCCGGCTTGTGAGGCCGTTTGCGGTGATCTTCCGTTTTTCAGGTCTCTCTCCGGAGGGGATCTATGTTCTTCTCACCGGCCTTTTCTGCGGCTGTCCTATGGGGGCAAAGACATGCGCAGACTTTCTGACTGAAAAGCGGATCAGCCCCGGGGAAGCAAGATTTCTTTTTGCGCTCTGCAATCATCCGAGCCCCATGTTCCTGACAGGATTTGTCTACCCGATGTTTGCCGCGTGTATACCTCTGTCCTCTTTTGTCTTTGCGATCTATATGCCGCTTCTGCTGCTTGCCATTCCGGCATACCGGATCTACCAAAACGCTTCCCCGCGCCACTCCGACGTCCCTTTTTCTTCCTGCAATCCGAAATTCGGTGATGCGTCCGGCTCAGTGTTTTCTCTGGATACAGCGATCCTTGATTCCGCGGAGATCCTCGTAAAGATCGGAGGATATCTGATCTTTTACTCTATCCTGATCCTCGTGATCCAAAATACCCACGGAATCCCGGATCCGGTCCGGCTGTTTTTTTCCGGTGTTCTGGAGATCACAACGGGAATCCGATCCGTCTCTGATTCCCTTCCATATCCATATTCCGCCATCGCCGCTGCAGCCATATTCTCCTTTGGCGGTTTTTCCGCCATGTCCCAGACAAATGCAGTGCTCCGGCTGCACAGATCCTCTGCTGAGAACGCTGCTCCCGCAGCACCGAATGTTTTTTTGCAGAATTCTCTGTATAGAACCGAAAAAACTGCCGGACTCTCCATCCGGCAGTATCTTCTCTGGAAAATCGCCCACGCTGCCCTGACAGCTGCCATCATGGCAGGCCTCACAGGCGTTCTGCGATTTCATATTTTCTGAGTTTATTTTGATATCGGCTAATCTGCACAGGCCATCCAGATTAAGCGTTCTTGTTTTCTGTCTCCGGCTCAGCAGATTCCTCTTTTTCGGTGATGATTCCGGTGGAAAGTTCCTTTCTGTTGGAGGAAACGATATCATAGCTGGACTTCATAGAATTCATGAACGCGTCAAAGCGACCCTGAGCACCCTCCATTGTGTGGTTCATAATCGTCTGAAGGCTCTTTAACATATCATCTGTGTACTGGATGGAACCCTGACGGACGCTGTTGGCATCGGCCACTGCGTTGTCAACGATGGTCTGGGCCTGAGCCTGAGCCTGCTCGATGATCTCGTTAGCCTGAGCGTAGGCTCTCTGCATAATCTCATGCTCGTTTACAAGCTCGTTTGTCTGGGCAGTTGCCTCTGCGAGCATCGCATCTGCCTTGTTGTGGGCATCGGAAAGGATCGCATCCTGATTGCTGATGATCTTCTGATACTGTTTGATCTCATCCGGGATCCTTAAGCGGAGTTCCACTAAAAGCTCGTCCAGCTCCTCCTTATTTACGATGATTTTTGTTGTAGATAACGGCTGAAATTTACAGCTGTCGATATATTCCTCAATTTCATTGATTAACTGTTCAATTCTGCTCATTTTTTCTTTTCCTTTCCCTTACATCTGGCTGCGCTGTCTCTCACGCAGTCTCTTATGTACTTCATCCGCCACATAAGGCGTTACAAAATTCGAAATATCTCCGCCGTAAGCCGCTACTTCCTTCACGGTACTGGAACTTAAGTACGCATACTCAAGACTCGTGGTCAGAAATACTGTATCAATGCTGGTATCCATCACGCGGTTTAACTGGGCGATCTGGAGTTCATATTCGAAGTCAGTGATCGCGCGGAGTCCACGGACAACGGCGTTGGCACCGCATTCCTTTGCGAAATCCACGGTAAGTCCCGCAAAGCTCCTTACCTCCACGTTCGGAATGTCTTTTGTGACCTCTTCTAACATCTTAACACGTTCTTCTACAGAAAACAATGGCGTTTTCGCACGATTGTTGAGAACTCCGATGATCAGGTGATCAAATAATTTTGACGCGCGTTTGATAACGTCAATATGTCCAAGTGTGACCGGGTCGAAACTTCCCGGATAGATTGCTGTCTTCATAATTTTTGTCCCTCACCGCAGAAATCTGCGGTTTTCTCCTCTCCTATGCCGAAATCAGTTCTCCTTTTTTCTCAGGAAAACATGTTTATTCGTCTTATATTCCTTGCTCTTTACAATTTCATACCCAAGCGCGCAGACCCAGGAAAAATCAGCCTCGAGAGCTTCCTCGACAATGATCAGCGTTTCCTCGTCCGCAAGACAGGTATCCTTCAATGCCTCCAGAACTTTTTTCGGAAGATCCATCCGGTACGGCGGATCCATAAAGATAAAGTCGAAGGGATTCCCTGCCCGGTCAAGCCTTTTCACTGCCTCTATCACATCAGAAGACATGACCAGCGCCTTTTCGTCCAGATGCGTGATCTTTAAGTTTTCCCTGATACAGGAGATCTGTCCGTCCCCTTTGTCAACAAAAACCGCTTCCTTCGCACCGCGGCTTAACGCTTCGATTCCGATTGCGCCGCTCCCGGCGAAAAGATCCAGAAACCTTGCCCCGTAAAGGTCATTTTGAAGCATGTTAAACAGGGTCTCTTTTATTCGGTCTGTGGTTGGTCTCGTCTCCATTCCTTCGACCGTCTTTAAAAGCAGTCGTCTTGCGCTGCCTGCAATCACTCTCATTCCCGTAACCTCTGAATTATTGTTTTTTATTCTCCGTCCGTAACTGTTCAGTGCCTCACAGTTACGGGCAAAAATCCATTCCAAATCGGCTTCGCCGATGGGATTTTTGCCTTCAAGCCTGTGTTTTATTACGGTCAGCGCAGCAAGTGCGCAGACCTACTGAACAGTTACCAAATCCCCTCAAAAAAAGACCCGCCAGAAAGCATTTCTGCCTTCCGCGGGTCTTTCTTTTTTCTACAAGTTGTTACCCAATCAGATAATAACATGCGCCGGGCACTTCGCCGCGCACTTGCCGCAGCCGGTACACTTTGTGTAATCGATCACAGCAACATTGTTATCCATATGGATCGCATCGAACTCACACTGCTTTGTGCAGAGCGTACATCCGATACAGCCTGCCTCGCAGACCTTCTTGACAGCCGGTCCTTTGTCGTGGGAGCTGCACTGTACGAGGTGGTTTGCCTTGTACGGAACAAGCTCGATCAGGTGACGCGGACAAGCCTCCGCACACTTACCACAGGCAACGCACTTCTCCTTGTCGACAACGGCAACACCGTTTACAACATGGATCGCGTCAAACTGACATGCCTTTACACAGCTTCCGGAACCGAGACATCCGTAGTTACATCCCTTGGAGCCGCCGCCCGGAACTGCATCTGCGATCTTGTGGCAGTCGTCAATACCATAGTAGTTGTATTTCACAGTTGCCTTATCGCAGGTACCTTTACATTTTACAAATGCAACCTTCTTCTCAGCGGAACCAGCCTCAACGCCCATGATCGCAGCGATCTTTTCTCCTACCGGAGCGCCGCCGACCGGACACTGGTCAACCTTTGCCTTGCCCTCTGCAATTGCTTTTGCGAGAGCGTCACAGCCTGCGTAACCGCAGCCGCCGCAGTTGTTGCCCGGAAGCTCTGCACGAACCAGAATTTCCTTCTCGTCTACTTCTACTTTAAACTTCTCGCTGGCGATTCCAAGGAGTACGCCGATGACGATACCGACGATACCGACAACCGCAGCAGCGATGATAATGCCTGTCATGTTCATCTCTCGTTCCTCCTTAAATCATTCCGGAAAATCCGAAGAGAGCGATCGACATTAAGCTTGCTGTGATCAGGACGATCGGGGATCCCTGAAAAGCGTGCGGCACATCATTGTGCTCGATCTTCTCACGGATACCTGCAAGCAGGACGATGGCGATCAGGAATCCAACGGAAATACCGATACCGTTTACGACACTCTGAATGAAGTTGTAGGCCTTCTGTACGTTTGTCAGCGCAACACCGAGAACCGCACAGTTTGTTGTAATTAACGGAAGGTATACGCCGAGTGCCTCATAAAGGCTTACCATGTTCTTCTTTAAGAACATCTCAACGAACTGTACCAGAGCCGCGATTACAAGGATAAATACGATCGTCTGTAAATACTCGATATGGAGCTTTACGAGAACGAAATCATAAACAAGGCTTGTGCAGGCGGATGCGATCGTAATAACGAATACGACTGCAGCGCCCATACCAGCTGCTGTCTCTGTTTTCTTGGATACACCAAGGAACGGGCAAAGACCGAGGAACTGGCTTAAAACAACGTTATTCACCAGGGCAGAACCGATGGCGATCAATAAAAGTTCTTTCATTTCTCCATTTCCTCCTTAATTTTCTTTGCCGGCATCTGCTGCTTCAGTCTTAGCTGCCTCTGCCGCTTTTGCAGCCTCAGCTGCCTTCTTAGCTGCGAGAGCCTTCTCTGCTGCTGCCTTCTTTGCTGCCGCTGCGGCTGCTGCTTCCTCTGCCTTCTTCTCAGCAAGAGCAGCATGGTTTGTCATGCTGACACAGCCTGCACAGCTTGCACAGTTACCGCCGCATACAAGGTCAGACTTCGGTGCGTCACCGTTGGTCGCGCATGGAAGACGGAGCTTGTTCTGGATCGCGGAAAGCATAGCCAGAGTGAACAGAGCACCCGGTGCAAGGATGATGATGGAAATGTGGTAAGCTTCCGGAATGATGGTGTGTCCGAAGATCGCACCTGCACCGAAGAGCTCACGGCACATACCGATGACGGTAAGGGAAAGAGAGAAACCAAGTCCCATACCAAGACCATCGAAGAAAGATTCAACCGGACCGTTCTTGCAGGCATATGCCTCGGCACGGCCAAGGATGATACAGTTAACAACGATAAGCGGGATGTAAATACCCAAAGATGCATACAGGGACGGAACATAACCCTGCATTAAGAGCTGTACGACTGTAACCAGGCTGGCTACGACTACGATGAAGGCCGGAATACGGACTCTGTCCGGAATGATCTTACGCAGTGCGGAGATCAGCAGGTTGGAAAACATCAGTACGGCTGTTGTGGAAAGTCCCATGCCGAGACCGTTGATGGCGGATGTTGTCGTCGCAAGAGTCGGACACATACCTAACATCAGGATGAAGGTTGGGTTTTCCTTGATAATACCGTTATATAAACGTTCTACGCATTTATTCATGAATGCCCACCTCCTAGTTTAAGCAGTTATGCAGATAGTATAAAGCTGCATTGACTGCGTTTGTTGTAGCGTTTGATGTGATGGTGGCACCGCTGATGGCATTGATCTCAGTGTCAGACGCAGAACCGGATTTTGTTACGCTTAAGCTCTCGCAGTTCTTGCCAACGTACTGATTTCTGTAGTCATCATCTTTTGCCTTTAAGCCAAGACCAGGAGTATCACTTGTCTCACGGATACCAACACCTGTGATAGTGCCGTCTGCATCAAAGCCGATGGAGAGCTTGACAGCTCCACCGTAGGAGTCGTTGGACAGGGAGTTGATCACATGTCCTACTACTTCGCCGTTTGCGTCCTTTGCCTCGAGAACGGACTCGATCGCAACGCCGCCGAAGCCGAGGTTTGCGATCTCATCTGCTGTCTCAGCGATCTTTTCTGTGGAACCTTCCACATCATCGAAGCTCTCTGCCTCCGGAAGGACCTGTTTGTAGGTTGCGTTGTTGGCTGCGATGGTAGCCGCCTCGATCGGAGCTTTTGTCACATCATAGACAACACCGAGACATAAACCGGAAACCAGGGTGATCGCAAAAAGGATCAGGGCATCTTTCATAAATCCAGACTTACTTGCTGCCATTTTTCTTACCCCCTTTTCCGAATGCTGTCGGGAGAGTTACCTTCTCAATCAACGGAACAAGCATGTTGCAGAAGATAATTGCGTAGGAAACGCCCTCTGCACCGCTTCCGAAGATACGGAACAGTCCTGTTAAAATACCAAGGCAGATACCGAATACGATCTGTCCTTTTGCAGTGATCGGGCTTGTTACATAGTCGGTAGCCATGAAGAATGCACCGAAGATCAGTCCGCCGCCGCAGACCTCTGCGAGCACGTAGTTAATATTGTGCTGGCCGAAGATAAATGCGAATACTGCGAAGGAAAGGATGTATGCTGCCGGGATGCGGATCGTAATTACTTTCTTAACGAGCAGGTAAGCTGCACCGATTAAAAGGGCAATTACGGAAACCTCACCGATGGTTCCCGGAATCTTACCAATGAACATAGCTGCAAGATCATATGTATCACCGGCTTTGATCGCCGCAAGAGGAGTTGCGCTCGCAACTGCGTCTGTTACCGGGTCTGTGAACTTTGTCATAGCCTGTGCAAAGGAGATCAGCATAAAGCATCTTGCTGCCAGAGCCGGGTTCATCCAGTTCTGACCAAGTCCGCCGTAAAGCTGTTTTACGACAATGATCGCGAATACACCGCCAAGGATCGGCATCCATAACGGAATTGCCGGCGGCATATTTAAGCCTAAGATCATACCTGTGACAAGGGCACTGCCGTCACTGATGGTAACCGGCTTGTGCATCAGTGTCTCAAAAAGGTACTCACTGAGTACACAGGAAAGAACCGTTGCAACAACAACGATAAGGGAATAGATACCGAACTGCATCACGCCCCAGATCGTAGCCGGAAGCATTGCGATCGCCACATCGTACATTAAGTTCTTTGTGGAAACACCGCAGCGTACGTGAGGGGATGATGATACGTTTAATAATTTACTCATTTGTCACACCTCCTACGCTTTCTTTCTTCTGGCTGCCATGACAGCTTTACGCATCTCTTTGAATGCCTGTGTCAGCGGTCTGTGTGCAGGGCAGATGAAAGTACAGGAGCCGCATTCGCAGCACTCCATACCATTTAATTTTTCGAACAGGGCAAGATCATTTCTTTCTGCTGCCGCCATCATCATCTGCGGAACAACATGACCTGGACATACCTCGATACAGCGTCCACAGCGGATACACGGAGATTCCGGATTTGCTGCAACCTGATCTTTTGTGAAGCAGGTCAGGGCAGAGGAGTTCTTCATTACCGGAATGTCCAGAGAGAACAATGCCTGTCCCATCATAGGACCACCGGAGATCATCTTCTCCGGCTCTTCCTTAAAGCCGCCTGCAGCTTCAAGGATCTCGCGATAGCACATACCGAGCGGAACCTGGAAGTTCTGCGGATTCTTAACCGCATCACCGGTAACGGTAATGATCTTACGAATTAACGGTGTGCTCTCACAGACTGCATTGTAAATGGAGATAACGGTATCTACGTTATCTACGATACATCCTGCATCCGCCGGAAGCATCGTGGAGTTGATCTCGCGTCCGCCTGTAACCGCATAGATCAGGAAACGCTCGCCGCCCTGCGGATACTTTGTCTTTAACGGACATACCGTGATCTTTGGCTCGTCTTTTACGAGACCTTCCAGAAGCTTGATCGCCTCCGGCTTGTTCTCCTCGATTCCGATCACGCCTTTCGCGTTCGGGAACATGCTTAACATGACTTTGATGCCGCCGATCAGTCTCTCCGGCTGCTCCATCATCAGGCGATAGTCACTTGTCAGATACGGCTCACACTCAGCCGCGTTTACGATAATGTGATCGATCGCATTGTCATCCTTCGGTGCAAGTTTTACGTTGGTCGGGAAACCTGCGCCGCCGAGACCTACGATACCGGCTTCTTTTACGATATTCCGGATCTCTTCCTTGGAAAGTTTTGTGTAATCGCGTTTTTCGCCAAAACCTTCGATTGCTGTGTACTCGTTATCGTTCTCAACGATAATGGACTGTACGATTGCTCCGTTCGCAACCAGACGCGGTTCGATTCCCTTTACTGTACCGGATACGGAACAGATAACATTTGCGGAAATGAAGCCGCCTGCTTCAGCGATCTTCTGGCCAACCAGGACCTTGTCACCCTTGGCAACAAGTGGTTTCGCCGGAGCACCGATATGCTGGGAGAGAGGATAAACCAGCTCACCCTTCGGCTGGATCACCTGAATCGGCTTATCTGCGGACAGTTCTTTTCCCTCATAAGGATGAACGCCGCCTATAAATGTGCTCAGACCCATTTAACAAACCTTCTTTCTATAAAATTTCATAGTACCCATCACACCGTAGTATAGCATATTTGGAATTTTTCTACAATTGGAAATCGGTTAACTTTTTAACAGAAATGGCCTTTTTCGGCGTTTGTATCAAAAAAAAAACAAAAATATGGTGGGAGACCACTTAAGAAAATGAAGTTTTCAACAAAAAAAGCGGACAGGAACCGCGATTCCGTCCACTTTTTTCCATTTTCTGTTAGTTTTTACTAATTTAATTCAGCCATACCTGTATACAATCGGTAATAACGTCCTTTTTCTTTCAGGAGATCCTCATGATCACCACGCTCGATGATCTCTCCGTTCTCCAGAACCATGATGGCGTTGGCGTTCCGCACTGTGGAAAGACGGTGGGCGATCACGAAGGTGGTCCGTTCTGCCATCAGACGGTCCATGCCCTGCTCGATGTGCTTTTCCGTTCTCGTATCGACGGAGCTCGTCGCTTCATCGAGGATCAGGATCGGTGCCCTGGATACCGCCGCTCTCGCGATATTAAGAAGCTGTCTCTGGCCCTGGCTCAAGTTCGCGCCGTCGCTCTCCAGAACCGTGTCATAGCCCTTGGGAAGCCGCATGATAAAGGAATGGGCAGATGCCATCTTCGCTGCCTGAATGACCTCCTCGTCGGTGGCATCAAGCCTTCCGTACCGGATATTTTCCATGACCGTGCCGGTAAACAGGTGGGTATCCTGAAGCACCATGGCGATATGGCGGCGCAGCTCGTCCCGCTTAATATGGCAGATATCAACGCCGTCGATGGTGATGGTCCCGCTCTGGATATCGTAGAAGCGGTTGATGAGGTTCGTGATCGTCGTCTTGCCCGCACCGGTCGAGCCGACGAAGGCAATCTTCTGGCCGGGCTTGGCATAGAGCGAGAGGTTTTTCAGCACCGGCTTGCCCGGATCATAAGAGAAGTCGACGTTGTAGAAGCGGACGTCGCCCTTCAGCGGCACATGTGTGCCGTCCGGCTTGACCCAGTAGAAGTCGCGGCCCTCGCGCGCCAGCGTGACGGAGCCCTCGTCGATCTCGGCCGGGGTGTCCAGCACGTCGAAAATGCGCTCCGCACCGGCCAGCGCCAGCATGATGGAGTTGAACTGGTCTGCGATCTGGCTGACTCGGTCGGCGAATGTGCGGATGTACTGCAGGAACGTGATAAGGATACCGCCGGTGCCCTCGCCGGTCAGCCACAGTGTGCCGACGGCGCAGGTGATGGCATAGAACATGTGCGACAGGTTGTTCAGGATCGGGCCGACGACGGATG
>OIXH01002731.1_pt1 | contig 16953 bp, 17 predicted proteins | sample 1587741 | NCBI WGS metagenome assembly OIXH01 (sample SAMEA3888916, study PRJEB22519) | human gut metagenome | biome: human gut; feature: human-associated habitat; material: faeces | place: Denmark | collected 2011 | reverse complement strand
TTCCTGCACCCCTTTCCTTTGACCGAGGTGTGTTTGTCATAAACGATATAATCCCAACCGCTGTTATTACACTTATCGCAGTTATCTTTACTTTTTGCAAAAGGGTCAAGACGCCTGACAATATAATTTGGGTCGTGGATATAGTCGCTCAGACACTTGGGGCATAAGCAACGAACATCTCCGTTTCTGTCTGTGTTGTAAATCCATAAACCGAAAGTCTTTTTAAGAGCTGCGTTAATTTGCTTCCAAAGCCTTTCGTCGTTTACCGAACCAATGTAGTCTGTCAGTTCGTCCTTATTGACGGTTTGTATCTGTTCAAGAAGAACCATTGACGGCTTCTTCAGACCGAAGTCCTCACCCAAAATGATGTGTGAAGGAAGATACTTCTTTTTCATCACAGCCGTAACAGCAGCAACAATAATTGTCGGAGCATTTGCATTAAAGTTGTCCGCCTGAATTACCATTACAGGTCTCTCTCCCGACTGGACAGACCCCTCTCTTTTTCCAAAATCGTAGTAGAATAAATCTCCACGCTGAATTTCTTTTCTCTGCATATATGTATAACCTCTCTGTTCATTTAGTCTTGAAAGTGCATTTCGTATCCGGAATTGAAATAACCCCTTCACTCATTTGGACAAAGGGGGTCAAAATGCACACCCAAAATCACCCCTTTTTTAAAAATTTCTTGAAAAAATTTTTTTAGAAACAAAAAAGCCGCCTATTTCCCTCGTAATTGAGGTCAATAGACGGCGGGTAGAAATATTCATAATTTTGGTGTATAATAAGAGTTAATCAAAAGAAAAATTTGAATTTGTTGTAGGGAGAGAATGTTGAGAAAGAAGCGTATTTTCGTCACTATATTGTTGTTATTATTTATTCTTGTCGTGTGGACCATATGGGGCAATGTTACTGTGGGCGTTACCCATTATACCGTAACGAGTAATCGTTTGCCACATTCTTTCGATGGCTATAAAATTGCTGTTGTATCTGATTTGCATAATGTACAATTTGGAAATAATAACAGTCAGTTAGTAGAAAAGATTAAAAAAGAACATCCGGATATCATCGCAATAACCGGAGATTTAGTTGATTCAAATAGAACAGATATTGAAATAGCCATCCAACTTGTAAGTCAGCTAACTGAGATAGCCCCCTGTTATTATGTAACAGGTAATCATGAAGCGTGGATTAATGAGCAATATCAGGAATTGGAAAAAGGACTGATTGTTGAAGATGTCGTAGTTCTTCATGATAATGTGATACAGCTGACCAAGGGGAGCGAAACAATACAGATTGCCGGACTGGATGACCCTGATTGTACTGATAGGGATACCTATATTCAGGAAAGCATGGTTCAAACAAAAATAAGCAATATGTCATTATCAAATGAATACAGCATATTGTTGTCACACAGGCCCGAAATGTTTGAGGAATATGTATCAGAAGAAGTTGATCTTGTGTTGAGTGGACATGCGCACGGAGGACAATTTCGTGTGCCGTTTATTGGAGGAATCATTGCTCCCAATCAAGGTTTGTTCCCTAAATTTGATGCTGGTAAATATATCAAGAATAATACGACAATGATTGTAAGCCGAGGTATCGGCAACAGTATCATTCCTGTTCGTTTTAATAACAGACCTGAAATAGTTATAGTTGAATTAATACGTGATTGACAACTTTCAGTCTTACGGAGAGGCTGAAAAGCAACAGAAGATTTGAAGTTTACGGAGGTATTCACTATGAAAAAAACAGTAACCGCAGTCCTTTGTCTTGTGATTGTACTTCTTTTCGTTGGATGTGGAAAAGCCGATATATCAAAAGTGAAAATTGATTACGGGAAATCTTCCGTTTATTCAGAAGAAGATATGAATGCTGCAATTGAGGTCATAAAGAAACAGTTCAGTTCGTTTGAGGGCTGCGAATTGCATAGCCTTTCTTATAAATCTGATGAAGAATGCAACAATGATGATAACATCGCTTGGATGAATGATTTAGAAAAGGCAAATGATAATAAAGAAGTCTTTACGCAATGTATTGCATTTGATAGCAGCTTCCGTTCACCAAAAAAAGGAGGCGGTGCATGGGAGGCTAACGAAGAATACACTTGGTCATGGTGGCTTGCGCGAAGTGAAGGTGGAAAATGGAAGCTGATGACCTGGGGTTATTAAAAGAAACAAATTAAGGTTTGTCGGATTTACTCTAAATTTGGCAAAGACCGCTTACATCGTGTAGGCGGTCTCTTTTCGTATTTAGATATATTTAATTTTGACCTTTCTTTTCTTGGCTGAAAGCACCTTGCAGAGAACATCGTTAACTCCGTCGGTGTATCTGCCTTGTGCAATCAGACTGTTCTTTAAGTGGATAAGTGATTGTATTACTCTGCTATATTCGTCATCATTAAGATAGATATGGAACTTTTCTTCTCTCACAGTCGCTTCCTCCATTCATTGAATTTTGCTCTGATTACCGAAACATCTGCTTCGACATCAGAATAAATAAAGATATGTACGCTTTTGAAAACTGCTTTTACTCTATCGGCATACTCCGCTTCCGTTTCGGTTGTCTTAAAAGGGAGTTTTACAAGTTTTATATTTCGCTGCTTGCATAGATGGCTTTTGAGAACCTCCATATGTTCTGAGCCGTTCGTAAATTCTATCGCCAGCTTTTCTGACGGAATGTAGGTTTCAAGTGGTATCCCTAATAGTTTATCTGAACCGAGCTGTACCTTTAATCCTTTTTGATTGGCGTAATAGGCGACCGCCAAGCCGGGGAATACGGAGCGATATTCTTTTTCGCACACAGTGCATTTTTCTACGATAATTGTTCTATCGCTGATTTTTGCTTTCCAAGAGTGTCCCAGTGAACATTTCCACCACACACTTTTCATCGACCTTCTTGACACTTGTGTCGGGAGCAGAGAGTTTTTTTCGTAATCCCATTCAGCAAGCAGTTTCCTGTCCGTTGTGGCTAAATCATTGTATCCTGCAAGAACTGCCCTGTCCGCACAAACCGGGCATACTGTTCCTTTTACACGAGCATTGATAACGGACTTCCACTCATTGCCACAGGTCTTACACTTCCACCAAACATTGTGTCTTGATTTTGCGTTTACCTCATCAGGCATTAGGGGATAATTTCTTTCTGCCCACTCGGCGGCAAGGTCAGGGTGCGTAGTCGCCAAGTCATTAAATCCTTTGAGCAATGTATATCCGCTACAATACGGACATCTGCTCCCACCGGAACGGGTTGAAATAAGAGTGTGCCACTCGTTTCCGCAATCTTTGCATTTCCACCAAGCCTTACTGTTTGCAAAGGCTGTCACCATTGTAGGCAGCAACGGAAGATTTCTGTCAGACCATTCAGCAGCAATATCGGGATACTGTGAAGCAAGGTCATTGAACCCTGCAAGGACTTTATTATGTGAGCAGTATGGACAGCCTGTGCCGTTTACCGTTCTGCTTTTAACGCTTGCTTCCCATTCGTGTCCGTGTTTACATTTCCAAATAATCTTCTTATGAGAAGCGACAGAAACCTCAGTAGGTTTTAATTCGTTCTTTTCAGACCACTCCTGAGCCAGCAGGGGCTTCAATGTGGCTAAATCATTGATACCCTCTATTACTCTCGCTCCTGAGCATATCGGGCATTTCTCGCCCTTTGAGCGAGCTTTGACGCTCGTTTCCCACTCGTGTCCGCAAGCACCTTTCCACCACACTCTTTTATTTGAACCGAAGGTTATCTTATCCGGCGTCAGCGGTAAGTTCTTCTCTGACCATTCAGAAATAAGCTCCGGGTGAACGCTTGCTAAACTGTTGCTCATAGTTCAACCACCCCTTCCTCTGTGATAATCCCCATTATATTGAGAAAAACGGGATTGGTGTAGTTTGCGATGTAGCCCGAAAACTATGAGAAATGAAAGAAGCTCCTGAAAAGCCGTAACTTCTCAGGAGCTGTGTGAAACTTAAAATTATGCGATTTTTTAGTCTCTGCACCGTTTTCAGCACCGATTGGTGTAAATTTGGTGTAAAGAGGTAAATTTATTCGGTTTGGAAAGTCCCAAAACCCGCATAAACACTGGTTTTTTTCGAATTTTACTTGTCGAGGGGTTTCATTGTCGGGAACAGCAGCACGTCGCGGATGGCGGGGCTGTTCGTAAGGAGCATGGCAAGGCGGTCAATACCGTAGCCGATGCCGCCCGTGGGGGGCATACCGATCTCAAGCGCGTTCAGAAAGTCCTCGTCGGTGTGGTTGGCTTCCTCGTCGCCCGCGGCGGCCGCAGCGTCCTGCGCCTTGAAGCGCTCGCGCTGGTCGATGGGGTCGTTCAGCTCGGAATACGCATTGCACATCTCCCAGCCGTTGACAAACAGCTCGAAGCGCTCAACGTAATCTGGCTTATCGGGCTTGCGCTTAGTGAGCGGAGAGACGTCGACCGGATGATCCATGATGAAGGTTGGCTGGATGAGCTTATCCTCGCAATATTCCTCAAAGAACATATTGAGAATATCGCCCTTCTGGTGGCGCGCCTCGTAGGCGATGCCGCGCTCATCGGCAAGCTTTTTGGCCGCCTCGGTGTCAGGTACAGCGTCAAAGTCAACTCCGGCGTAGCGCTTCACGGCGTCGATCATGGTCAGGCGTTCAAACGGCTTGCCGAGGTCGATTTCATTCTCGCCGTAGGTGATGACCGTGGAACCGCAGACCTCGTGCGCAAGGTATCTGAACATGTTCTCGGTCAGATCCATCATGCCGTGATAATCGGTGTACGCCTGATACAGCTCCATAAGCGTAAATTCCGGATTATGGCGCGTATCGACACCCTCGTTGCGGAACACGCGGCCGATCTCGTACACGCGCTCAAGGCCGCCGACAATAAGGCGCTTGAGGTACAGCTCAAGCGAAATGCGCAGGCGCACGTCCTCGTCCAGCGCGTTATAATGCGTCTCGAACGGGCGCGCAGCGGCGCCGCCAGCATTGGCGACGAGCATCGGGGTCTCGACCTCGATGAAGCCCTGCGCGTCAAGATAGCGGCGGATGCAGCTTATCATCTTGGAGCGCTTGATGAAAGTGTCCTTCACGTCGGGGTTCATGATGAGGTCGGTATATCTCTGACGGTAGCGGAGGTCAACGTTGGTCAGGCCATGATATTTCTCCGGCAGTATCTGAAGGCTCTTGGACAGCAGCACGACCTCAGACGCGCGAATGGAGGTCTCGCCGGTTTTCGTGACAAAAACCTCGCCCTTGACGCCGATGATATCGCCGATATCGAACTTCTTGAAGTCGGCATACGCCTCTTCGCCGATCATGTCGCGCGCGACGTATATCTGGATATTGCCCTGAAGATCCTGCACATGGCAGAAGGACGCCTTGCCCATGACGCGCTTGGACATCATTCTGCCCGCGACGCTGACGGTCTTACCCTCAAGCTCCGCGACGGCTTTTTTGACCTCCTCGCTGTGATGCGAGACGTCATACTTGGTTATCTTGAACGGATCCTTGCTGCGGCGCTGGAGATCAGCCAGCTTATCGCGCCGTATCTGCAGCAGTTCGGACAGATCCTGCGCCTGATTGTTGTTGACTTCGCTCATACTCTACCTCTATCTATTACTTATTCTCTACGCTGACTATCTCAAACTTCAGATTTCCGGCAGGTGCTTCAACGGTGACCTGCTCTCCGGCACGGTGGCCTCTGAGCGCGCGACCGACCGGCGAGTCGTCGGAAATACGTCCCTCGCGGGGGTTGGCCTCCTGCGAGCCGACTATCTCGTAGGTCTCCTCATAGTCGTCCTCAATATCGCGCACCTTGACGATGCTGCCGAGGGTGACGGTGTCTTTCGGCGCGTCATGGTCGATATTATCGACGATTTCCGCGTTATCGATGAGAACCTTGATCTCTGCGATCCTGGAATACAGCTTTCCCTGCTCGGTCTTTGCCTCGTCGTACTCACTGTTTTCAGAGAGGTCGCCGAAGCTGCGGGCTTCCTTGATCTGCTCCGCGACTTCCTTTTCCCTGACGGTCTCCAGATAATAAAGCTCATCTTTAAGCGCGTCAAGGCGCTCCTGACTCATTTTGAATCTGCTAAGCTGTGCCATAAAGCAGTTCTCCTTTTCACGAATTACTTCAATAACATTTAATTAAAATGTTTTCCGATTTAGATAGTATACAATCGTCCGTGCGCGGTGTCAACTCAAATTAGTCATACTCAGCATCGTAAGCGCCGCGACAAGTTGCTCGTCGTTGGAGCTGACGGCCGTACCGTCGCTCTCGCCGACAGTACCGCTCGTTGTGCCGGTTGCGGAGTTGTCGCTGTTATAGATGATGCGGTCGGGTATCACGCCGCCGGCCTTGGAGATGTCGGTGCCGCCCGCGGTCAGATAGCTGCCGGTAGAGATGCGCATAGCGCTGCCGTCGGATATCTCGATGGTAGACTGGGTACGGGTGTCTCCCGTAGTGGCCTCGCCGACAAGGCTTGCCGCCTGAAATTCCTTCATAACGGCGGCAAACACCTCAGCCTCGGCGTGAGTCTCAGCGTTGATGAGAACACACATCGGGAGCTGGATGCAGACGTTATCCGACTCGTAGCGAACCTTATTGCCCGCCTTGTCCACGGACTCGAACAGCGTTCCGCCCGGCAGGAGGTAATCGAGGAAGGTGCGCGTTTCGGCGGCAAGGCCGCCCGCGTTGCCGCGCAGGTCGATGACAAGCGCCGTCGCGCCCTGATTGAGCAGCGTTTCCACGGCATTTATCGCGTCCTGACCGCTGCCGGCCTCGAAGTTATCTATCTTGACATAGCCCGCCTCGGTCTTTTCCATACGGTATGTGACGGGGCTGACGTAATTTTTCGTGCAGTCAACGGTATATTCGTCCCGCCCGCCGACCTCGACGATGAACTGCGTGTTCATGCGGGAACGTATTTTGGTACGCACGCTGTCAATATCCTGCCCCTTGACGCTCTCGCCATCGATGGCGGTGATGACCATGCCGGAGGTGATTCCGGCCTTGGCGGCAGGCGTGTCGGGATTGACGGAGATGACCTGATATCCCCCGCCATTTGCATCCTGCATTATTGACATGCCTATGCTTGAATATTCATTTGTCGAATAAAGCTGATATGTACGGTATTCGTCCGCGGACATGTAGTAGCTCCACTTGTCGCCAAGGCCGCTTATCATAGCCGCCGCGGCACTGTTGCCCATGGCGGTACGGTCAGCCGGGTCGATGAAATACTCGTCCACCAGATCCTTTATCTCAATATAGCGCATGGCCTCGTCATAGTCCGCCTTGCCGCCTACGGCGTTTATCATCTTGTTATAGGTGACGCCGATGCAGCCCGCGACGAGCAGAATGACTAGCACAAGGACATACTTGAGCTTAATGCGGATATTGAAAAATGCGGACAAGACTCTGCCTATCGCGGCGAGCAGCCGCTGCCATATGCTCATATACGCTCCCCCTTAAAAAGGCATTGCCAACCGCTGACAGGTTATTCCCCTGCCAGCGGTTGGTTATAGGATATTTTTATAAATCATCACCGGCGTCGGGTGCATAAGTCAGGCCGCCGAAGAACTGCTCCGGGTCGATGCAGACGCCGCCCTCGCGTATCTCAAAATGCAGATGCGGGCCGGTGGATATGCCGGTGCTGCCGACATAGCCGATAGTGTCGCCCTTGCTGACGACCTGCCCGTAGGACACAGCATAGCCCGACATGTGGCCATACAGCGTGTAATAGCCGTTGCCGTGGTCGATCATAACGCACTCGCCGTAGCCGCCCTTTTCGCCGCACCAAGAAACGATGCCGCCGTCGGATGCGACTATTGCCGCTCCGTACTGTGCACCAATGTCAAGGCCGGAGTGATACTTCCATGCGCCTGTAACTGGATGCCAGCGGTTGCCGACACGGCTGGTTATGTAATAGCACGACGGGCACGGCCAGCCCCACGTTCCGGTAGCGTATCCGCTGCCCCCGGTATTTCCGCCGGTGTTTCCGCCATTATTGCCGCCGTTATTCTTATTAGCCTCTTCCTGACGGCGGCGCTCTTCTTCCTTCTGGCGCTCAAGCTCGGCGATCATTTTCTCGATCTCGGCGCTTGCCTCGTTTTCGGCTTCGCGGAGCTGCTCATACTCAGCCTTGCGGTTTTCCATGTCGTTTTCAAGGCCGGCGATAAGCGCGGTAGCCTCGTCGATCTGCGCCTGCAGCTCTTCCTGCTCGGCGCGCAGCTCTTCCTGCTTGGTCTCAAGCTCAGACTTTGTCTGCTCGTACTCGGCCTGAACTTGCTCCGTCTCCTCACGGGCGGCTATGTACGCGTCCTCAAGGTTGCGGTCGCTCTCCATTATCTCGCCGATATCGTCCATCAGCGTGAGGAGCTGGCCGAAGCTGTTCGCGCGGAGGATGATGGCGAGGTAGTTCATGCCGCCGTCCTCTTCCATCGCGCAGACACGCTTGCGGTAACGCTGAAGCTGCTCTTCCTCGCGCTGTTTTGCGGCCTCGACTTCGAGCTTCTTGTCCTCTATCATCTGACCGTACAGCTCTATCTGGTTGTTGGTCAGATCTATCTGCTGCTGAGTGAACTTATTGCGCGCATCCATGGCGAGCTTCTGCTCAAGCACGGTTGCGTGCCGGCTTTCAAGTTCATCGACGATGTTCTGCTTCTCCTGACGCTGCGCGGTAAGCGCGTCCTTCTGCTCCTGAAGAGCATCGATCTCCGCCTGCGTTACGGCGTGCACCTCGTTCGGCAGGACGCCGAGCACGAGCGTGAACACCATCGTCAAGCTAAGCAGCGCCGCGATGACTGAATTTCTCTTTGCTTTGGTCATATAGTCTCCTTCTCAGCCGTCAGCAGTTCCAATGCGGGAGGCCGGGGAAATATCCCTCCGGATCCACAGTAGAGCCGCCGACATACACTTCAAAGTGGCAATGGACACCGGTAGCCCAGCCTGTCTCACCGAGGTAGCCGATGACATCGCCTTTATTAACCGTCTGCCCCTCGCTCACGGCGGTGCCGCTCATGTGGGCATACAGGGTCTGCATGTTGCCGTCATGGTTTATCATAACGTAGTTGCCGTAGGAATCGCTGTAACGCGAGCGCACGACCGTGCCGCCGTCCGCGGCATAGATGACGCCGCCGGCGTTGCCGTAGCCGTTGATGTCGATACCGGCGTGGAAGCGCTCAGCGCCGGTTATCGGGTGGACACGCCATCCGTAACGGCTGGTGACGAGATTGCTGCTGGGCACAGGCCACATAAGGCTTCCGGTCACGGTAGTCGAAGGCTCCGGAGTCGGAGTAGGCGCGGGCGTAGGCTCATCGGGCGTTGAAGGCTGCTCCGGATTTTCACCGGAGTCGCCGCCGGTATTGCCAGAATCACCTGTATTACCGGAATTTCCGGAGTCGCCGGTGCTGCCGCTATTACCGTTATTCTGGGACTCCTGCTCGCGCCGTGCGGCCTCTTCCGCCGCCTCGCGCGCAAGCTGTGCGGCGAGATTGCTCATCTCGGCGGCCATTGCGGCTTCCGCCGCAAGCGCCACTTCATATTCCTTGACGGCCTTCTCGATATCCTCTTCGAGGCTGGTCAGCAGTTCTTCGGCCTCCTTGAGCTGATCCTCAAGCTCGGTTTTTTCCGCCTTAAGCTCGTCCTGCTTTTCCTCGTATCCGGCCTTGGCCTCTTCGTACTCCGCCTTGACGCTTTCGGTTTCTTCGCGGGCGGCTATGTATTGCTGCTCAAGCTCGCGGTCACTCTGCATGACCTCGTTCATATCGTCGATAGCGGCGAGCATTTCGCCGAAGCTGCCGGAGTTGAATATGATGGCGAGTATGTTATAGCCGTAGCCGCCGCTCTCCTCCATCGCGCACACGCGCTCACGGTAGCGCTTGAGCTGCTCGTCCTCTTTTTTCTTGGCGGCATCGACTTCCTTGGACTTCTCTTCGATAAGTCCGGTATAGATGTCGATCTGCTCCTGAACGAGCTTGAGCTGTTCGGCCGTGTACTCGTTGCGCTCGTCGAGCGCGGCTTTCTGTTCAAGCACGCTCGCCTGCTGTTCCTTCAGCGAGTCTATCTTCTCTTGGATAGTGGTGCGTTTGTCCGTAAGCTCGTTCTTCTGCTTCTCGATAGCGTCGATATCGGCCTGATTGACCGCGTTTGCGGCGATGGGCAGGACGCTGAGGACGAGGGACAGAACCATGAGCACAGCCATGATGACCGCTATGACGGACACGACTTTTTTGTTATTCATTAATTCTCCTTCCGAGAAAAGGGCAAATCAAACCTTCAGATAATTCTTTATAGCGTTAACGCCGCCGAACGCGCCGACAAGGATGCCGGTCGCCATATAGACTATGAACACCGTGAGAGACACGGAGCTGAACGGGATGACGCTGATGAGGCTGCCGGTGAGCGAGGTGACGATCTTGCCGGTGACAAGATTATAGAGTCCCCACTCCGCGAGGAACGCAAGGCCGCCGCCGAGCATACCGAGGACAAGACCCTCGACGATAAACGGGAGACGGATAAATCCGTTGCTCGCTCCGACCATCTTCATTATTGCGATCTCCTCGCGTCGGCCGAAGGTGGCAAGCTTTATGGTGTTCGACATGATGAACACGGAGACAAAGACAAGGATAACAATAAGGATAAGCGAAACCACGCTGACAATATTCCTTATCGTCACGAAAGCCTTCGCATAGTCAAGATGCGCTCTGACCTTCACGATGCCGTCGATATTCTTCAGCTCATTCTGCGTCTGCGCCATGAGCGAGATGTCGTTGAGGTGGATAACAAAACGGTGTTTGAAAACCGTCGCGTCTATGCCGACCATCATATTGTCGTCATAGTTGCTCATAAAGTTGTTCATCGCGGTGTCACGGCTGACAAACTCCGCGTCCATGACGTTCGGGAGCGCTTCTATCGCCGTGCCGATGGCCTTGGCCTGCTCTTCGTCCTCGATGTTTTCATCGACGAAAGCGACGACCTCGTTCTCGTTCTCAAGGTCTTTTATAAGAGCGTCAATATTGACGGAGAGCAGCGACACGCTGCCCATGATTATAAGGCAGGCCATTATAATAGTTACCGAGGCGAAGGACATGAATCCGTGCGTTCCTATGCTGCGGAAGCCTTCGCGGATAAGATAGCCGCATCTATTCAATCTCATAGCTGTAATACCCGTCCATTCCGTCACTGATCACATGGCCGCCGTCAATGGTTATGACACGCTTGGAAAATGCGTTGACCAGTTCCTTCTCATGGGTGACTACAAGAATAGTAGTTCCCATCTCGTTTATCTTTTCCAGAAGGAGCATAAGCTCCAGAGAGCGCACCGGGTCAAGGTTGCCGGTAGGCTCGTCCGCGATTATCATGCGCGGGCTGTTGACCAGCGCACGGGCGATGGCCACACGCTGCTGCTCGCCGCCGGAAAGCTCCTGCGGGAGGCGCTTCTCGCGGCCTTCAAGGCCGACCAGCTCAAGCACGTACGGCACACGCTTTTTGATCTCCTTCGCCGACGCGCCGACGACACGCATCGCAAACGCCACGTTATCATACACGTTCATGTTATCAATCAGGCGGAAATCCTGAAAGATAATGCCCAGCGTTCTGCGCATCTTGGGCAGTTTGCGCCGCTTCAGCTTGCCGAGGTCAAAGTCATTGACGATGACGGTGCCCTCGGTGGGCTGGATCTCTCCGGTGAGCAATTTTATAATGGTAGTCTTGCCGGAGCCGGAGGGGCCGACAAGGAACACGAACTCACCTTCGTTGATGGTCAGATCTACGCCGTCGAGCGCGAGAGTCCCGCTGCTGTCGTAGATCTTTCTCACATCGTTCATTTGAACCATAAACTCTTACTCCAATCTGCCGCTCTATCCGCGCGCAGGCACACCGCGATCCTCATGCGGCAGTCAGGATCGGGTCAAGGCGCCGCGGATACCGCCGTTGTGCCGGCGGCCTCATGTGTTTTTCGTTTATAAATATATGTAAAGCCTCGTGAGAGGCAATTGCCGTCGAACGCGGCGGGAATCAATACTTGCTGTTGTTGAGGGAGTCGAGATACATCTTGACCATCATGGCCACCTTGAAGACTATCGCGTGGTCAAACTCTCTGAGGTCAAGCCCGGTGATCTTCTTTATCTTCTCAAGACGGTACACCAGAGTGTTTCTGTGCACATAGAGCTTGCGGGAGGTTTCGGAAACGTTGAGGTTATTTTCAAAGAACTTGTTGATGGTCTCCAGCGTATCCTCGTCCAGCGTCTCGATCGGGTTCTTCTTGAAGACCTCGTTGAGGAACATTTCGCACAGAGTCGTCGGGAGCTGATAGATTATGCGGCCAAGGCCGAGGCTTTCGTAATTGATGATGGTCTTTTCGCTTTCAAACACGCGGCCGACCTCGATGGCGACCTGCGCCTCCTTATAGCGATCCGCCAGCTCGCGCAGATGATGCGCGTTCGTGCTGATGCCTATAACGCACTTGATGCCAAGCTCGTCAAGCAGAGTCTTTTCGATAAGTGCCGCTGTGCTTGCAATAACCTCAGGGCATTCTGCCGAGGGGAGCGCCTTGACGATGACGATGTCGGACTCATTGATGCTGAGGACAAAGTCCTGCTGCTTATCGGGGAAGAGCTTCTGTATCGTCTCGATCGCGGCGACATCGGAAGTTTCCATCTGGCGCACGAGCAGGACGCTGCGCGGCTCGTCCGTGACGAAATGCAGCTCCTTCGCGCGGACATAGACGTCGCCGGGGAGGATATTGTCGGAGATAATGTTCTTTACGAAGGCGGCCTTGTTGTGCTTCTCCTCGTAATTGCTCTTAGCCTCGTTGAAGGCTACTGCCGCGACGGCGCAGAGCGTCCTCGCAACGGAGTCGCTGCCGTCCACAAAAGAGGTAAAGTCAAATCTTGAACCGTTCGAAAGCAGCGGGCAGAAGGTTCTGCTGCCTATGGACACGGGCTGCTCGGACGCCTCCATCTCATATACATGGAATTCGTCAAGCCGCGAGCCTATCATTGACAGTTCGCTGCAAGCTATGATAAAGCCCTGATCGTCCACTACGCCGATAGTTCTGTCGATGGCGTCCTTCATCTGAATAATCACATTCTGGAAGATTCTACTTGACATAAATCTGCCTCCTCTGCGTTATGGCCAATTTGCCATACTCCCGCATTATCTGTTTATATATAATAACTCCATTTTATGTGATTTTCAATAGAAATCGTCAAGATTTTTTGTGAACTTTTTTTCTTTTGTCTCCTATACGCTCAAAAAACGTTGAAATTACAGGCAGTTTTTACTGCTTTCTGCCCAAAAACACACTGCACAAATCGTCTTCGCCCAGTTCGCGCCACTGCCCCGGCTCCGACGCCGCGTCGAGCGCCAATCCGCCGACCGCCAGACGCCGCAGTTCGAGCACCGGTTTCCCGCGTGAGGCAAGCATCCGCTTCACCTGATGGTACTTCCCCTCCATGACAGTTACGAGACATTCCCCTCCGCCCAGCGGCTCAAGCTTTGCCGGCAGGCACTCCGTCCCGTCGCCGAGAACTATGCCCTCCGCAAAAGCCGCGGCGTCGTTCTCGTCCGGAACGCCGTCTACCTTAGCATAATACAGTTTTTCCACCTCGGATTTCGGCGAAATAACGCGATGAGCAAAATCACCATCATTTGTAAGCAGCAAAAGCCCGCTCGTATCCTTATCAAGGCGGCCTACCGGGAACAGGTCGAGCGCCCGCAGTTCCGGCGGGAGCAGGTCGAGAACCGTTTTCTGCCGCCTGTCCTCGGTGGCGCTGAGGACGCCGGGCGGCTTATCAAGCATGAAATAGCGAAACTTCACATAGCTTAGTGGCTTGCCGTCAAGGACTACCGTGTCCCGCTCCGGGTCGAGCTTATGTTCAGGGGCGTTGACCGCCGCGCCGTTTACCAGCACGCGCCCGCTCTTTATTATCTGCCGCAGCTCCTTGCGCGAGGCCTCGCCAAGCTCCGACAGAAGCTTATCCAATCGCATCAGAGGCATAGCATCCTCCCGAAATTCAATAAATCATATGCCACGCATTATAACATACACCGCGCTCTTTTTGAATAGCATATAAGCGAGGTGATGGAGATGTTCACAAAAAGTTCAGTCTTTACACGCAAAAAAGCGCTGCTTATAGTCGCCGGGGTGGCTTTTTTGCTGCTGGCGCTCATACTTATCAAGTGGCGGGTCGACAGCCGCACATGTTTTACGACGTTGGCCGACCGCGAAAAGTTCCTGAAAAATCTGGGTTGGGAGATAGATTCCTCCACCGAGGAGTTTCACAGCGTTATCATTCCCGAAAGCTTTGACGGGATAATGGCGGAGTATAACCGTATGCAAAAAGAGCAGGGCTTTGATCTGGAGGCATACTGCGGGAAGCAATGTGAACAGTACAGCTACCTGCTGACGAATTACCCCGACTGCGGCGAGAGCGTTATAATTACTATATATATTATTGACGGGAAAATTATTGCCGGGGACATACACACCGCCGCGCTCGACGGCTTCATGCACGGCATTGTTCGCAAATAAATAATATCAAAAATGCGGGATGGCTGAATCCCGCATAAATTATATCCGTTATTACGCCGCGCCGTCCAGCGCTGCCGCGAGAAGCACGGCGGCCTCGGCGCGCGTCATTTTTTCGCCGGGGAGGAAATTTTTCTCCACTACGCCGTAGGCGATTAGATTCGCGCAGGCCTGAGCCAGCTCCTCATCCATTTCGGCGTTCAGCTTTATATATGACACATCCTGATACGCCATCGCGGCGTTCAGGATCAGCGCCGCGTCCCCGCCGGATATCGTCTCCTGCGCGGAGAAGTTCCCGTTCTCCGCCGCGGTGTCTATCACGCCGCACATCACGGCGCTCGTCACATAGCCCTTCATCCACGCCGGGATTGACGCATCGTCGCCGAAGCCGGTGGACAGCACACTCGGGAACGCATCCTCCCCTGCCGCGAGCATACACATGCTCAGAAATTCGCCGCGGCTCAGCTCCCGCTCAGGGTAAAAGCAGTACCGCTCCCCCAGCTTCTCGCCGGTGAACACGCCTGTTTCCGCAAGGCGCAGGGCGGCGTATTCCTCCGCGCGCCCGGACATGTCCGCGTATTCGATGCTCTTTTTCTGCTTCTCAATGCGGATTATTGCGGTCGCCTCCTGCGAGCGGTTGCCCTCGGAGTCTATCGCCTTATAGCCGAAATAGTCGCGCCCTTTCTTACCATCAGCGGGAGTATAGATAAAGCTGCCGCCGTCGGAAAGCTCGATAGTCCCCTTTACAGGCGGCGTGGTTATCTCGAAGCTCAGCTCGCCGCCGTCCGTGTCGTACGCCGCCAACTGCCCGCCGACCGATACTCCGCGGTATGTCGTAAGCTCTAGGTTTGCCGCAACCGGCGCGCTGCCCGCGGCCTCGGCCTCAGGCTCAAGTGCGATCAGCCCTGTCAGAAGCATTAACAGCGCCACCGCGGATGCAATGAATCGTTTCATGGTCATACCTCCAATCCGCAGGTATTTTGTGTATAAAACGGGCAATTATGCAAATTTTAAGTGGACGCTTGTTTGTCTATGTGGTATGATAGTATCAGTTGATAAGGGCAAACACGGTTTTGACGGGCAGAAATGCGTCCATACTTCTTCAAAGCCCTTGACAATACAGCAAGTATTCTCTGCGGCCTTTTCATCGTCTGGCCACATTTCTGCTCCGTCAAAACTGCTTCGCACCTGACAGGGATGGATTTTCGAGTGATTTTTGCTTTTTGAGACGCAGACGGGCTGCCGCCCTTCAAGACGAAAAGAGCAAAAAGCGCCGGAAAGACGCACTGTCAGGCGTGTCTGCCCTCGTCAACTGATACTAGTATCAGTCAATAAAACTGAAAGGACTGTTTTCATGCAAGCTTCCGCAGCTGCGCTCTGGATCAACACCGTGTTTGCGGGTTTCGACCAGAGCATAACTACCGCAGTACATAATCTCTATCTCTGGGCTGGCGATTTCTTCACGCCGTTTTTCGAGTTCATCTCGTTTCTAGGCCATGACGGCATCATCCTCGTCCTGCTGTCCATCGCGCTGATGCTTTTCAAAAAGACCCGCCGTTTCGGTACGGCCATGCTCTTCGGCGTCGCCATCGGGGCGATATTCACAAACTGCATCCTCAAGGTGCTCATAGCGAGGCCGCGCCCTTATGCGGACGAGAACGGCATTTTCTATCAGTTCTGGCTGCTGGTCGGGCAGAACGTCGAGAGTGACAAGAGTTTCCCCTCCGGGCACACCACAGCCGCCTTTGCGACGATGACCGCAGTATTCATGGTCGGCGATAAGCGCGTGAGCTGGACGGCGTACATCTTTGCGATACTCATGGGGCTTGCCCGCATATATCTTGTAGTCCACTTCCCGTCAGACGTGCTGGCCGGCATCATCGTCGGCATCATCGCCGGCGTTCTCGGCACCATTCTCTCCCGCAAGCTGCCCGAAAAGTTCTATGATAAAAATATTTTTCAGAAAAAGGGCGGTGGAGCGCATTGTTCGGCAGGCTGAAATTCAAGGGCGTTGACAAGAGGCGCATAAGCGATCAGGAGCATATCGACGATTATAATGCGGCGGAGCCGATAGGCCGCGTCCGTCTCGGCAAGCTGTGCATGTATTACCGCGACCTCGGCGTTAAGTATTGCGTCCCGTACGATTACATCGACCGTACTTTCACCCGCATAAGCGAGTGCCAGCCGGACGACAGCCCCGCTTATTATTACTACCGTCTCATTCTTGTGCACGACGGCAAGGAGTTTGCAAACCTCATCTTCAACAAAGAAGAGGACATTGACCGCATCCATGCGGAGCTGCAAAAGATAAACCCCAACATCGCCTACGGGTACATCCCGCCCGCCGACGGCAAGCGAAGCAGATTGTCATAAAAAACGCCATGCAGTTTTGAAGTGACCCCGAAAAGTTAGACAAATATTTTTAGCGCAAATTGTTCAAGCA
>OIXH01002727.1_pt1 | contig 16964 bp, 19 predicted proteins | sample 1587741 | NCBI WGS metagenome assembly OIXH01 (sample SAMEA3888916, study PRJEB22519) | human gut metagenome | biome: human gut; feature: human-associated habitat; material: faeces | place: Denmark | collected 2011 | reverse complement strand
CAATAAACGCACAAACTATTCGAACGCCTGCTACATCATTGAGATATGTCTGTATTCTCGTCTGAGTTGCTTTGTACATTGGACAGCTCCGGTTTGCGGGTATGCAGCCGCCGTTCGATTGATTCGTGTAGAAGCTGAGATACAAGAGCCATTAACGGAATAAAGAAGATCATGCCAAGGACACCGAACAGTTTACCGCCCAGCAAAACCGCCAACAACGTCCAGAATGGGGATAGCCCTACACTGTTTCCCACGACGTGAGGATAGATGAACTGATTTTCAACAAACTGAGTTGCCTGATAGACGATAAAGCATAGGAGCGCCTTGTTCGGAGCCGCCAATAAAGTAAATAAAATGCCGAAAGCGCAGGAGAGAAATGCTCCAATATAAGGAACGAATGCAAAGGCGGCAGTTAAAACGGCTGTTAGCCCCGCATATGGAATCCCTGCAACAGAAAGCGAAAGAAAGATCAATGTTCCAAGAATCATAACCTCGACACACTGACCAGAAAGAAACTTCGCATAGGTGTCATGTGCAAGTTTCGAAATATGGCAAATTCTATCTGCAACGGATTCCTTACAGTAGGCATACAGTGCCCGTTTGCTTTGACTGCTCAATTCACGCCATCCAATTAGCACATAGAATGTGATCACAAGTGAAATTGCAACATCAGCAATCGCAGATACCGTAGAGCCAGCAACATTGGCAACTGAGGAAATCACTGTGTTCATTTCGCTCGAAATGCTTTGCAGAATAGATTTCCAATCGAGCGCAGCAAAATGTGCCGACAGTTTCTCTGTGTCAATGCCGTATCTTTGCAATAAGCCGACCCAGTCAGGCCATTTTTCTTGAACAAGAGCAGCAATGCTTTTTACAGATGCAGTGAGCTGTGGAATCGCAATTACACACAGAAGAGCAATAATCGCAATAACACATATCAGCGTCAGTAACAGGCTTATCATGTCTATTTGCCGATCTGTAGCTTTAGTCAGCTTTCGTCGAAGCCTCTTTGCCAGTCCGCGCACGGGTACACTCAGAACAAAGGCCAGCAAAAGGCCTGATAAAATCGGAGCGAGCAAGCCAATACACGATTTTAGAAAGTTGGCAACATAGTTTAGATTGTTGAATGCCGCAAATAAGATCACCCCAAACGTGATTAGTAGAAGCGGTTTTTTGTAGGATTTATCCATGATTACATCCTCGTAAGAAATCGGTTTGTTTTATTATTGGGGAGTATCTTATAGGCAATCCACCAACCAAAGAAACAGACTGGCAATGCAGCGAGAACATCCATGATAGAATGCTGTTTCATAAAAACGGTGGAGAGACTGATACACACGGCGATTGATGTAGCAGCGATTTTCCATCCGACGCTTTGGAGCGCCTTGCAATCCCATAACCCAAACATCGCGGCAACAGAGCCTATTACATGAAGTGAGGGGCAAACATTTGTATTGGTATCGAAACTATAGAATAATTCAATAAAGCGTGTAAGTAGATTATTGCGTACAAATGCTTCTGGCCGCAAATTTTGGCAGGTTGGAAAGAACAGGTAAATCAAAACCGTGATCGTATAGGTGACTATCACAAAATACATCATACGCCGAAATGCAGGTACATCGACGAAAAAAGTATAAACCAACGTACCGATTAGAAAGACAAACCAAAATAGATACGGAATCAACGCCCATTCACAAAATGGTATTATATCATCGAGTCCACAATAGACGGGATAGTAATTTCGTTGCGGTTGCAACCGCTCAAGAAACAAAAACAGCAAGCCGAAAATTGGCCAGTAAAGCAATAGCCTGACGTGAGAAAATTCAGGTGTATTAAGTTTATGGATGCGGAACTCACGGTAATTAACTTCCGGCTTTATATGATTACTTTGCATGACTGTATATCCATTCATAGATTTTATCGGCTGCCGTACATTCCGTCTGCGACCGCATTGCCGCGCGCATTTTAGAAAGAAGCACTGGGGCATTTAGCGTTTTTATTGTGGTGTCTGCGATTGCTTTTGGCGTATTGGCTGTGACGGCCATTCCATTACGCAGAAAAAAATTCAGATTATGTGTCTCGCAGCCAGCCACTGCATCGATAAGCACCATTGGTAACTCTGCCGCCATTGCCTCAGATGTACTTAGACCTCCGGGCTTTGTCAGGAATAGGTCTGAGGCTTGCATGAGCTGCGGCACATTATTGACGGTTCCCAGAACATGAACTTGAGAATACTTTTCTGTTCTTTTTTGGAGTTTTTTGCGTAAATCATCATTTGTGCCGCATACAACACTAAGTTCTTGTTCTGTTGTGAGGTAAGGGCAGAGATACGATATAATCTCCTCCATTGGACCGCAGCCCATGCTACCGCACATCATTAAAATATGCTGATGAGCAGGAGAGATTCCGGCGTTGGCTTTTCCTGCTTCTTGTGACACACGCTGGTAGAATTGCTGCCGCACAGGGATTCCACTGGCGATCAGCTTTTGAGGTTGAAGTCCACATTGTTCAAACTCACCTAACAGCGAAGTGGACGGAATGAAATACCAGTCCAGCGCAGAATCCGCTGTGCAGGGAGCGCAGGTATAGTCTGTAGAAATGTGGCTCGTTACAAGCTGTAAGCATGGGTGCTGTCGGCGCATTTCTGTCAACGCCAAGGCTGGGAATACATGAGTACAGATAATATTATCGTAGCCTGCAGAGCGGATGTATTGATACATCCGCTCTGCGCCGGAGGAAAGTAGCTTATAGATCGGCGTTCCCTCACAAAAAATATCTTCGTGAGATTCCGCACGCTGATACCCAGCATCAAAAAGCCTTGGAGCATGGCGGTAAATTCGGGTATGCCAATTAGAAATAAACGTGGATGCTTTTTCTGAAATAAACTGCAAAGAATCTGTAATATTGCAGATTTCTCCGCGAGAGTGGTAGGCTTCCTGAACTGCTTGCGCACAGGAGTTATGCCCTGCGCCAGTGTTGCAGCTTAGAATTAGTGTTTGCATTTGAATCTCCTATTTTTTCCTTTGCTGCATAGCAAACAGCTTTTGCAGGCGTGGGCGATTATAGCGCTGGACAACAATAAACGGCAAATTACCCAGCACAATGTAGATAATCGTTATACATACCCCGCCAACACCGGACCATATTTTCAGCAGTCCAAGACCGGCGATAGACAACAGAATATGTGTCCACTCTGCCACGCAAGTTTCTTCTATCATGCGCGGCAAGTTCTCATAGTTTTCCTTTGTCAGTTTCTTTTCCGGCATGATTTTAACGAATATGCGGCTCATATCGGGGATCTTTGCCTGCCATTTCCGAACATGAAGCCGCTTCCATAGTTTTTGCTCTGCCGGGTGGCAGACCCAAGGAAAACGATCGGCGTGAAACCAATGCTTCGGGATCAAGCGCCCCACTACAAAGGAGAGAACCCCTAACGCCGCGATATATAGCAGACACATAAGAAAATGCTTCATAAAAACCTCAACATAGCGGTGCGAAAATACGAAGGACACCATCTACGACCCAGCGGCGCGAATAATGTTTCATATCATAGGGCTTTACCTCTTTACATTTTGCCTGTGTAGCGATGAAATCGTCCTTTATTGCTGCAATAATACTGGAACGATAAAAGAACGAATTGTTTTCAAAGTGGAGAAAGAGACTGCGGTAGTCCAGATTGACAGTTCCTATCGTCGCAACTTTGTCGTCTGATACAAAGCTCTTTGCATGAACGAAGCCGGGAGTATACTCATAAATCTTGATGCCGCCAGTCAGCAACACCTGATAAAAGCTCCGAGACATACGGAAAATCAGCTTCTTATCAGGGATGCCGGGCATAATGATCCGCACGTCTACACCACGTTGAGCAGCGGAAATCATTGCATCCATCAAGTCATCGCCAAGCATAAGATACGGTGTAAAAAACCATGCGTAATCCGTGCTTTGAGAAAGCAAGTCAATAAAGAGCTGATTACTGGTAGCTTCATGGTTAAGGGGCGAATCGTAGTAACTAAGCACATAACCATCAAATGTGTGCGGCGGCGCAGGATACCTTTTGGGATATGTGGGCATTGCAAGCTGTCCTGCTTCTTTTTCCAGCGAAAATGCGTTCCAAAAGGTCAAGAACATATGGGTAAAATTTTTTACTGGCTCACCAGTAATCCGAAAGCCTGTGTCCTTCCAGTGTCCATAGGGATGTTCCAAATTGATATACCGATCTGATAAGTTGATACCTCCGCTATAAGCAACTTCGTTGTCAATAATCAGCATTTTGCGATGATCGCGATAGTTTGCAGTTCCTTTTAAGGCAAGGAAAGGATTAAAAGGAATACATGGAATGCCTTTCTTTTTCAGTTCACGGACATTACTGAAATTGAACGAAGAAATACTGCCAAGATCATCGTATATCACACGTACATCAACGCCCTGCTCCATTTTTACTTCCAGTTCGTTCACGATTGCGTCCCACATATGCCCCGGCTCAATAATGAAGTATTCTACGTAAATCGAGTTTCTTGCATTTTTCAAATCGGCAAGCATATCAGGGAACATATTATCGCCCAACGGATAGTAACGAACCTGCTCAACTGCACACATCGGATATTGCGTTTTTTCTTCCAGCCACCGCACTGTTTGCCCCATGCGTTTTTCGCCGTCAAAGGGCGCTTCTTTTATTGGAAGAGGCTGCGGATTGCAACTCTTTTGAACTTGCTGCAAGCGCCTTTTTAGAGGGCGGGCCGTCCGTTTATTTCCAAAGAGCAGATATAGTAACGCTCCTACCAAAGGTAGTGACAGAATAACCAGCAGCCAAAGCAATTTATAAGCGGTTTCATCTCTCTTTATAATAATAAATACCACCAAGAAAAACGCTGCAACGGAAAGCAGTGACACAATAATCGGTGCGTAAGGGGTCAGCCATTTCATCAACAGCAAAAGCCAGAGCGATTGTAAAGCCACCGCTGGAATAATTGTTAGAATGCGTCGAATGATTTTTCCCATATGTTTACCCCCCTCTATGTTATTTCTCCTCCGAAGATGCTTCCCAATCGCAAACTATTTGTGCCATTTCCTGTGGGGTTTCTTTATAGCCTCGTAATACCCACGCATTCATAAGCCCAAACAATCCATATGTAATAAATTGGATAAAGTAGTGCGTTTTGGCATCGGCATTAGCGACAATGGATGCCGCTTCTTGTAAATAGAAGTTTAGAATCACATATTGGCGATCAGCTGAGTAGAGCAGATCACAAATAGGACGAGTGGAAAGGCAAAATTCAAAAAACAGCCTGATGCCGTCATAACTACCAGTGGCGAAGTTGGTAGCACCGTGTTCGTCGGAAAAGCGCTTCCACAGACATGTGATTTTGAAAGACAGAACTTCATCTTTACTTTTGAAATAACGGAAATAAGTGGAGCGACCTACATCTGCCTTGGCAGTCATCTCCTCAATACTGATTTTTTCAATGGGTTTTTCTTTCATTAGTTCCAGCAACGCTGTACCCATACATTCTTTCAGATAGTCTGTTGTAGCCGTTGTCCTTCGCATAAGAAACGTCTCCTTTAATTGCGTATCATTGAAACAAGGATTGTCATTTGTTCCACTTTCGCTCGGACTATTGACAACGCCTGCTTCTGTGATATTCATAGCATCTATGATACTATCGTTTCATTTATACTATCATTTGCTATTTGCCCTGTCAAGCTAAAATGCGAGTACGACGAGCAGAAAGGAAAACTATGGGTACGATTTTTTCCCGTGTAAAACTCAGCGGAAAGCATGTGGCCGCCCTCTTGGCGCTGATGCTGCTCTCCGCTGTGACAGCCATGCTGCTGCCTACTGCCCTGGCCAGTATGATTGACATCGGAGTGGCCGGAGAAAACCGAAACACCATCCTAATCATTGCGGCGGTGATGGCAACCCTGGCCATTCTGCGGCTCTGTGTTTATTATATCTGAGCTATTCACAGTAAAGTTGGACATTTGTATTCAGCGGGAGAAAATACCCTTGACAAATCGCTTTTCAAAAGCTGATTTTACAAAGGTACGCAGACGAACATCATTTACTGAACACTCGTTTTTTTGTTGACGACGGATTTTCGGGAGTGAGCTTTGAACGCGACGGACTACAAGCTATGTTGCAAGAGGTAGAAGCCGGACGAGTGGCGACGGTTATAACAAAGGATCTCTCCCGTCTTGGCAGAAACTATCTTAAAACGGGCGAATTGATAGAGATTGTATTTCCCGAAAACGGAGTGCGCTATATCGCTATCAACGACGGAGTAGACACCGCAAGAGAAGATAACGAGTTTACTCCTTTGCGAAATTGGTTTAACGAGTTTTACGCCCGCGATACTTCAAAGAAAATCCGGGCTGTCAAACAGGCAAAGGCGCAAAAGGGCGAGCGCGTCAACGGCGAAGTACCCTACGGCTATTTAGCCGACCCGGACGACCGCAATCACCTAATCCCAGACCCGGAAACTGCACACGTTGTAAAACAGATTTTTGCTATGTATGTACGCGGCGACCGCATTTGTGAAATCCAAAATTGGCTACGGGACAATAAGATACTTACTGTTGGCGAACTCCGCTATCGTCGCACAGGAAGTACCCGGCACCCGCGACCACAGTTAGAAGCCTACTATAATTGGCCGGATAAGACGCTTTATGACATACTTTCGCGGAAAGAGTATTTAGGGCATACCATAACGGGCAAAACCCGCAAGGTATCGTATAAGTCAAAAAAGACTATCAAAAATCCGGAGGACAAACAATACTTTTTCCCGAACACACACGAAGCGTTGATTGATGAAGAAACCTTTGAACTTGCACAAAAAAGGATTTCTACGAAGCAACGCCCTACAAAGGTTGACGAGATAGACTTGTTTTCAGGTATTCTCTTTTGTGGGGATTGTGGCTATAAGATGTATGCGATTAGGGGCGCGGGAACATTAGAGCGCAAACACGCCTACACTTGCGGCAACTACCGCAACCGAGCAAGAAATGACTTTGTTTGTACGACGCATTATATCCGCAAGCCCGTTTTGAAAGAGCTTGTCCTTGCAGACTTGCAGCGCGTCATGTCTTATGTGCGGGATCATGAACAGGAGTTTATATGCACCGCCAACGAGTACAGCGAACAGGCAATGAAAAAAGCCCTTTCGCAGCAGCAAAAGGAGCTTGACAAAGCCGAGAAACGAATTAACGAACTTGATATTCTTTTCCGCAAGCTGTATGAAGATATATGATGTAAAGGGTGAGAATTCAATCACCTAATACATCATAGCTGTGACGGCTCATTTGTGGTGAATCAGACGGCAGATATGAGGAAAGGATCAGAAAAAGCCCTATAACCGCAACAATTCATCATCGAAAGGAGCCTTTTATTTATGAAATCGTTATTTGAGCAAATGGGCGGCACTTATCGCAAGGAGGGCGATTACTATATCCCTAATCTTGAATTGCCACCTCAGCCTAACTACCAAATTGGCAAGCATGGGCGTATGCGCCGCAGCTATCTGAAAGAACATCGCCCCATCCTCTATACCAACCTTGTGGTAGAGGGTACGCTGTTCGAGGACTTGGCAGATGTAGATAAACGTTGCAACGAGCGTATGGAGTATCTCTGTACCGCTATGGCGAAGCAGGAGAGTGTGACCGAAGCACTCAAAGCAGCCGACCAGATGGAGTGGGTGCGTCGTATGAACAGCATCCGCAGCCGTGCGGAGGAAATTGTGCTGTCCGAAATTGTATATGTATGATCGAATGTGCCCGTTATCGGCTGAGGCTGATAACGGGCATAATCTTCACCCTTTTGGCACTACAAACTTATATTTGCCCTTGCCCTGACCGGCGATTGGTTCAATCAGATTTGCATCTTTCAGTTTGCTAATGAGATTACCGGCGGCAGTAATGGAAACAGCAACAATATCCATAATATCATTTCGTCCAAATACGCCGTCGAAGCTCATGTGAGCAAACAATTTTTTTGCGTTTTCTTTTGTATTCTTGTTTGCGTTCAAGCTGTCAATCGCAGATTCAATTAAAAGGTTTTCAGAAGCAATTAACGCATTTTCCTCGTCAACTGCAACCTTTTCGGGAGCAATTAACACCTTATCAATCGGAACATTGTAATTCAGATTATAAAGTGTAGCAAAGAAGGATGTAGGCGTTGATCTGAACACCGGCTCAACTTCGGGACGATAATTGACCGCATGACGGTAATCCGCTTTAATTTTCTTGAAACCACTGCCACGCCGCTCCATGAAGTGCATACGGCTGAAAATGTCAGCAATTACGGGATTACGGCGTTTGGATGCAACATTATCGGTGTCGAGATTCTGAACGATAGAGCCGTCGAACATTCCACCGGGGGAATATACTTCCATGCGGTCATCAAAAATATCAATGTGTACTTCACTGCCGATTTCCATATAGTCACGATGAATCAGCGCATTAACAATGACTTCATGGACTGCCTGTTCAGGGTACTCCGGCATCTCCACCCGTCCGTTACCTGTCTTTTTCCAACGCTTTTTGGTGTTGTTCTTAACAAACTCGGTACCGTTCTGCAACAGAGATACCAAGGAACCGCTGTATTCTTTATCATCAAGAGCCTCCATAATACCAGAGGCTTTATCCAATCCATACCAGCGGGTACAGAACAAACGTGAGTGCCGCATCGGTGATTCGTCTGCCAATAACACGCCTGCATTGGTCAGCATATTGTTTCCATCGACTAACTCAAAAGATACAAAATCGGAATCCGTCAACTCTGTGCCTGTTCTCATCCGATATACGGAGCGCAGCTTTGTAAAAGCAAGAGATTCAAACGGATAACGGGTAGAAAGGCTGTCAAAAGAAGTATTGCTCCCCCGTAATACAAGCCGCTTCAAATCTACTGCGCTTGCAGGGACACTCTCGTTACCGATGCGAACATAGGCGATTCGGTTGCCGTCACCCGTATAGTAATAAGGCGTTTCCTGCCCGGAGGGTACTTTCAAAATAACAAATTCTTTTCCGTTCTCTCCATGGATTTCCAAGACCACCTGCGGGGCGGGATCCATTTTTGCCTTAATGGCTTCACTGATTTTTTCGGATACGCTTTTTGCATCCTCCAAGCCAACAAGAACTTCATCGTTGGATACGCCGAAAAACAACGCTCCGCCAATACCATTGGCAAAGGCACTCACGCTTTTCAACCAACTCTTTGGCTTACGTTCCTCAAGCATTTCCTTTTTGTCATATTCCGTAGCTTCACCTATAAAATCAGATAATTTCATATCGTCAACTCCTCGTTTTCTTTCCTATCCTTCATTCTTATCCTTCGCTCTGCTCTTGTAAACATTGTGCTTATTCTTGCACTGGGGGCTACAAAACACCGCACTCGGTCTGCTTGCCACAAACACCTCGGAACAATGCTTGCAGATACGAATCGGCTTGTCCTGATCGGTCAGCATAAAGCTGAACATCATCTGCACACCCAACATCAGCGAATGGAAATCCCACACAATGGTTGGCTTATCCAACAAGCGGATTTTGTATGTGGGTGCAATGCCGCCGAAGGCTTCCATGCCCTGCTGCATCAGCATTTTCTGTTCGGCGGTAAGCGTGTCATAATCTTCGTAGTAAAGCATGGATGTCAGATAGGTAAAGGCAATATCTTCAAATTGCTGCTGCATCCATTCATATCGTTCCCCGTACTCTCTCTGGAAACTCATGTTGACCGCCATCGGCTTGTCTCTCATGGTCATGGCAAGTGCAATCATTACACGGTCATTACTGATATTCCACATAGATTCAATGCCACGCTTGACCACATCGGGTTTATCAAATGGTAAGAACAAATTCAGGTAGTCCATGGTGGACATAGACTCTTCCCGGATAAAATGGTTCTTCGGCAGATATACCGCCTCATAGTCCATGAAGCTGGGCGTGGTCGGCAAAGCGGTCATAAGACCAAGCAGACCGTATTTTACCGCAAACTGCTGGATTGCTTTCTGAATTTCCTTGTCAGACTTTTTCTGCCCTTGCATACGCCCAATATTGATGGCGTCCAGAACAAGTTGCTGATAGTCGCTCAGCGGGTCGTAAATGCTCGGCTGCGCTGTTTTGGCAGGCATCAAGTATAGATTGCCGTCCTTCGATTCTTTCCATTCATATTCACTATATCGCACCCAGTTGGAGCTGGTGCGTTCAAACAGGCTTTTCATTGTCAAAACCTCCGTTATGTGTCGTAACCTATATAATTTGCGTTTGTATTACTATTATACTGCCGCTGTACGAATTATTCAACGGCTGCTCCATTATCTATCAAAAATTCTTTTTCAAGTAAGGTCAAGGGCTGCTGCTTCTGCACTTTTTCTATGAGTGCGGCAAGCAGCTTTTTTCGTATCTTTTTGAGCATCGTGTTTCGCACCTTGCGGATATTGCGGTCACTCTGTCCCCGGATAGCGGCAATTTTTGTGGAGCTAAACAGCCGAATTGCACATAAGAACAGCAACTCCTTGTGATCCTCGTTTAGTTCCCGGAGAATAATACTAAGTTCAACGTCCGTCACAAACTCATGAATATCATAGGGACAGTTAAAGATGACATCGAGAAAATCGCCCTTACGGATTTGCTTTTCCAATACATGATTCAGATAGTCCGGGAAGTACAGTTCGTTAGCAGACGCACCGTAGTCAAGGGGAGCATCGTCTCCGCTGCGGCTGAGTTCATGGTATCGTTCCCTGCGCTCCCGGTTGGCGTCCAGCTTGTCGTACCAGGTAACAAGATTTTCGTAATCCCTCAGAGTGCGTGCAGAATCTTCCAGACGTTTGAGCGCCTGCGCCTTTAATTCTCTTTTGAGCAACTTCCGCCCCGGCTGCTCGTCGGTTTCTTCCTCGTCCTCCTCAATGGGGTTTTCTTTGACATCGGCTTCCATCTCGTCAATGAACCGTTGTTCTTTGGCTATCTGCCGATATGCCTGTTCAGATAAGCCGGTATCATCGTCATCCATATCCGTATCAACAAAAGAAGTCTTTTTGCTCTTTCTTCGCTTCTTTTTGGGAATGTCCTCTATATCCGTGTCGGCAGTATCTTCATCGGCCCAAAGGGCGTTTTCATCTTCGTCAGTTCCAGCATAAGCGTATGTATCAGTTTCGTCTTCTTCAAGTTCTGTTTCTTCCGCAAAGTAATCATCTTCACAAATGTCGTAAATGCCATCAGTGTCATATCGATCTCTATCCTCCAACACCACCGAACACCTCCCTCTGATGAAATTCTTATCAAAAATTTTAAATTTTTCCGAAAAACAGTTCCGCTAATCACCCCGTATTTCTCCTATTAGTGGAGAGGTAATATATTTTGTCTGTATTTATATTACTATCGATACTAAAGAAAGGAGGAACCCCTGTTTATGAGTAAAACCCATCGTGAGCTGATACCAAGGGAGAAGCAACGCATTAAAAAGCTGATTGTTTCCAAGTGCGCCAGCTATGACAAGGAATACGGCTGCCTGCCATTGGACTGCGAATGTCCTATATTTGGTATCTGCTTTACGAACAGCGCATTATGCACATGGTTTCGTGATGCTGTATTACCAGACACACCGGAACTGCAAGCCGTATTTGAACCGCAACCGCTGAAGGTCTGTAAAGAATGTGGTAAGCACTTCCCGGCACACGGAAAACGAGTGTACTGCTCGGAAAAATGTGCCGAAACTGCCCGTCGCAGACAGACCGCAGCAAGAGTGCGAAAGCACAGAGAAAACCAAGACACAATGTAACCGTTTTGCCCTCTAAAAGCCTTGTGCCGCAAGGCTTTTTTGAGGGCATTTCTGCGTGGGTAAGGTGTTTGCATCTAACTCACACTTTTAACCCCGCAAATGGTTACACAGAATCGGAACTATACGCATTATACACGAAAATTGTAAATTTTTCAATCTATGGAGGAGATTTGCCTATGGAGAAAAATGAAAACAGGAACTACGCTTATACCATGCACCGTATCGGCGGTACCACCTACAAGGTCAAGGTCGTGTTCAACGAAAGCGCAACCGAAACAATGGAAGATAAAATTTTACGAATTGTTCGTAATGAAATATTGGAAAACGGCGAAAATTGTGGTACAATATCTGTACCACAGATGAGCCGTCCAGCCTGAAAGGAGTTCGGATATGAACAGCAGGCAGACGGAATTTAACAAGATTACGGCGTGTTACGAGAGACTTTCCCGTGACGATGAATTGCAGGGCGAGAGCAATTCCATCACCAACCAAAAGCAATACCTGGAGGACTACGCCGCCTCTCAAGGTTTTTCTAACTGCGTCCACTATACGGATGACGGAATTTCCGGCGGTACTTTTGACAGACCCGCTTGGAAAAGGATGCTTGCGGATATTGAAGCAGGGAAAGTGGGCATTGTACTGGCGAAGGACATGAGTCGGGTCGGTCGTGATTATCTGCAAACCGGTTTCTATACGGAAGTGTTATTCCGTGAAAAAGGCGTCAGATTTATCGCCATCGGGAGCGGCGTGGACAGTGCTGATAAAAGCACCAGCGAGTTCGCACCGTTTCTCAATATCATGAATGAATGGTACTTGCGAGACTGTAGCCGCAAGCAATGTGCCGCTTACCAAGCACGAGGAAAGGCCGGCAAGCCGACCTCCAATCACGCTTTATACGGCTACAAGAAAGACCCTAACGACAAGCACCATTGGCTGATTGATGAAGAAGCGGCAGCCGTTGTACGGAAAATCTTCCATTTGAGTATGAACGGCAAAGGGACTACCGAGATTGCCAATATACTGCGGGATGCAAGGATTGAACGTCCCTCCTACTATATGGGTGTGCGTGGACAGGGGACAAGACAGAACGATAACGACCCCAACCGTCGCTTTGACTGGTGCGGGACAACCGTTGCCAATATCCTGTCTAAGCCCGAATATATGGGGCATACCGTAAACTTCCGTTCCTATAAAGAATCCTACAAGGACAAGCAGGCGATCAAACGCCCGCCGGAGGAATGGACGATATTTGAAAACACACACGAGGCAATCGTTGGCAAGGAAACCTGGGAGCTTGCACAGCAAGTACGCAAAACCGTAAAACGTACCGACACCACAGGGGAAGCCAATCCTTTGACGGGACTTGTGTTCTGTGCCGATTGCGGAGCGAAGCTGTATAATCATCGTGGCAGGGCGCAGGCAAACAAGGAAAACAGAGGCATTGACCCCGAAAGCGGTCTGTACCCTTATGACCATTATGATTGTTCCACCTATGCGCTAACCTATAACCGCACCGGCAAAGAATGCGGTTCTCACTATATCAGCACCAAGGCGTTGCGTACTCTTATTTTGGAAACCATCAAAATGGTCAGCACCTACGCCATTGCCAATGAGGAGGAATTCATTCAAAAGGTGCGTGAGGCATCTGAAATCAGGCAGAAAGAAGCGGCAAAGGACTTAAAGCGCAAGATCGCCAAGGCAAAGAAACGCTCTGCCGAGCTTGACGGTTTAATCAAGAAATTGTATGAATCCTTTGTTGCAGGTCGGCTGACCGAAAAGCGTTTTGAACTTCTCTCTGCTGAATATGAGCAGGAACAGGCAGAACTGGATACAGTAATTGCCGAGGACAACGAAAAGCTGGAAGGCTATGAAGCCGATACCGAGCGTGCTGACCAGTTCCTTGCGCTGACCAAGAAGTACACCGATTTTTCCGTTCTTACCACCCCGATGATTTATGAGTTCATTGATAAAATCATCGTCCATGCTCCCGACCGCTCTACGGGAGAGCGTGTGCAGGAGGTCGAGATTTATCTGAAATTCATCGGCAAGTTTGATGTTCCTATGCCGGAGCCTACCACCGAGGAATTGGAACGGATGGAAACGGAAAGAAAAAGGCGTGAATACTTCCGTGAGCGTGGCAGACGGCAGCGTGAGCGTGAACGCCAGAAGAAAGAAGTTGTCAAACTGACCGAGCAAGCGACGAAGCAAGCACCGTCCACAGAGGAAGTGCTGCCCACGAATGAAAACAAAAAGCATAAGACAGCGTAAAATTTTACCGAACTAAAATCAAGTTCCCAAGTTGGGAACTTGATTTTAGTTGCTTTCTGCACATTTTCCGAATGTATCAAAATGATACTTTGATCCCGATGCAGAACCACTTTTATACCTGAATAACCTATCCGTCTGCGGCTTATGAGAAATCATAGGCCGCTTTTTTGTTGCCCCGAAACTGAAAGTTCCCATTTTGGGAACTTTCACTCAGACCTGTATCGAGTGGTAAGTGGTCAAAATGAACACTTACCAGAACTACCACCGCAAAGTGCCAGTTTGGCACTTTGCGGACAGAAGTGAAAAGTCTCAAATCGAACTTTTCACTCAAAACGATCCAATATTTTGTATCGCCGCTTTGCGGCAGAAAGGAAACACTATGAATTTTATGAACAACAACACCAACCCCATTATCATCGGCATCGACCACGGCTACGGCAACATCAAGACCGCCCACTGCTGCTTCAAAACGGGTGCCGCAGCCTACGACAAGGAGCCGACCTTCAAAAGCAATCTGCTTGTTTATGAGGGCAAGTATTATCTGATCGGTGAGGAACACAAGGAATTTATCTCCGACAAGATGACCGACAACGACTACTATATTCTCACTCTTGCCGCCGTTGCCAGAGAGCTGAATATCCGCAGGCTGACCTCTGCCCATGTTCACCTTGCTGCCGGACTTCCCCTGACCTGGGTATCCGAGCAGAAGGACAGCTTCAGGGCATATCTGCTTCAGAACGAAAGCGTTGACTTTACCTTCCGTGGTGTGGAATATCATGTGGAATTTGCAGGCACAGACATTTTCCCGCAGGGCTTCTCTGCTGTTGCTGACCGCTTGAGAGAATTCAAGGGAATCAATATGCTCTGTGACATCGGCAACGGAACCATGAATGTTATGTATATCAACGAGTGCCGCCCTCTGGCGAAGAAATGCTTCACCGAGAAGTACGGCACCAACCAGTGTATGCTTGCGGTGCGGGAAAATCTGATGAAGCAGTTTGGCGTATCGGTGGATGAAACCATCCTTGACCGGGTAATCCGTCACGGTACGGCAGACATCAGTGAACGTTATCTGACCGCCATCCGGGATACGGCAGCCGAGTACGCCGAGGGTATCTTCCGCAGACTGCGTGAACACGAATATGACCCGGAACTGATGCGCCTGTATGTGGTCGGCGGTGGAAGCTGTATCCTCAAAAACTTCGGCAGCTATGACAAAGACCGTGTGACCATCAACGACGATATTTGCGCCACCGCAAAGGGCTACGAACTGCTGGCCGAGCAGAAGCTCCACAGGAAAGGCGGTATCGTATGAAGCAAATCTACACGACCACTCTGCGCCTGAACCTTGCGGACGAGGATGACCGCAGAGCTTTTGATTATTTGCAGAGGATGGACAAAAAGCAATATCGCTCTTACAGCAAAGCGATTGTCGCTGCTGTCAATGACCATTTTGAGCGGCAGGAACGCCTTGCCGCTGACCCTTATCTGGAAACCCGTGAGAAAGAGGATGCTTTTCTTCGGCAGGTAATGGAAGCAATCGAACTGGGCTTGCGAGTTGCCCCGGCTCCGATGCTCCCGTTTACCCAGCCTGCACCGCAACCGGCAGCACCGGAGCCGGATGACGAGGTACTTTCCGCAGCACTAGACTTTGCTGACAGCTTCTGATATTACTTCTGCCTCTGCCTGGTATTACTGCAATACCAGGCAGAGGCATTTTTACTACCACAAGGATTTTGCAACGGATACCACTGCCATTGTGATACCAACCGCGCGGATATTTAGTATCTGTCTGCTATCAGACGAAACCGATTATACTACCACAGGAGGAATTTGCCATGACCGAAGAAGAAAAGAAACTGCTGCAAGCCAGACACAGATTGGAAGAAGCCGAGATGCGTGACCGCCAAAAGGAGCGAAAGGCACGGACACGGCGGCTGATCCAGGAAGGTGCGATACTGGAGAAAGCCTTTCCGCAGGCTGCCAGGATGAACCTGGAAGAACTGGAGGACTTTTTATATGGAATTTTACGAAAGAATTGATGCGAGGGGCGTTCGGGAAACCGGGCGTCCCGTTTCTTTTGTCCCGAAGGGCGCACTTACTCACCACCCCGAAGGGGCGGTGGTATTTCCTGCGGAAATCGTGTGCTCTGCGATGCGGATGCGGCTCCTGCGGGAGCCTTATGGACAATGCCACATCTCTGCGGATTTGCTGTCATTGTCCACGCAGTCGGCTGTTTGTTTTGCTAAAGTCGCAAAACAAGGTACAGAACAAAAACGTTCTGCACCTACGCCGCCTGCCCGCACAAACCTGCCACCGGCAGCTTTGTTGCGGTTATGGGTATCACTCCAAACGATACCCATTTTCTTTTTGCGAAAAAGAAACAAAAACCAAGAGCGAAAGGACGGTGAGAATGAATGGCGATTTACCATTTGGAAGCAAAGGTTGTCAGCCGAGGTATGGGGCGTTCTGCTGTGGCAGCTTCCGCCTATTTAAGCTGCACCAATATTTTGAATGACTACGATGGAGTGCGGCACGATTACACCCGAAAGAAAGGGCTTGTGTGGCGTGAGGTGTTCCTGCCGGAGTTTGCACCGCAGGAATGGGCAGACCGCAGTATTTTATGGAACGCCGTGGAAGAAAACGAAAAAACGAAAGACAGCCGCCTTGCCCGTGAGTTTGTCCCGGCTTTGCCCATTGAACTGACACCTACGCAATGGCAGGAGCTTCTATCCGATTTTATCAAGGAAAACTTTGTAGCGGAGGGGATGTGTGCCGATGTTGCTATCCACGACCCATATCCGCCCGGTCACAATCCCCACGCACACATTATGCTTATGTATTAGGTGGGAGAAACCACCCTCTACATATTAGCTCTTGATTCGATATGGAGTTACTGTCGCCTTCCCGCCCATCGTCTTGAGAAAGGCGG
>OIXH01002721.1_pt1 | contig 16986 bp, 9 predicted proteins | sample 1587741 | NCBI WGS metagenome assembly OIXH01 (sample SAMEA3888916, study PRJEB22519) | human gut metagenome | biome: human gut; feature: human-associated habitat; material: faeces | place: Denmark | collected 2011 | reverse complement strand
GACCTCATGATTATGAATCATGCGCTCTAACCAGCTGAGCTAACCCGCCATTGCTGAAAGCGAGTGCAAAGGTAATAGAAATTTTCAATCGTGCAAAATCTTTCGGCAAAAAAACGCCGTAAAATTTATGATTCCGGGTTGTGGCATTGATTTTGAGCGCGCTACGGAAAAACCGCAATCTATGTCTCTTACCCAATCGGCGCGTGCCGGAATCCGTGATGCGCTCGGTGTTGTCAAACTCATCGCCGGACTGGTGCTCCTCGTGGCCCTCTCGTGGGAGATCATTGCCGGCGACCATGTCCACATGTCCCGCACCTACCTTGCGATCCAGTTCGTCGTCTGCCTCGTTTTCCTGTGCGATTTCTTCGTCCGCTGGGCCGCTGCCGAACGTCCGGGCCGTTTTTTCTGGCGCAACCTGCCGTTCCTGCTGCTTTCCGTACCCTACCTGAACATCCTGGCGTGGAGCGGCGTCGACATGACCCACGACTGGGGCGTGCTCGTCGGGCTTATCCCGCTGCTCCGGGCCTTCCTGGCCATGGTGATCATCGTGCGGTGGCTGGTCTCCGAAAACAGGATGCGGAGGCTCTTTTTCGCCTATATCTTCACCGTCGTCGTCTTTACCTATATCTCCGGGCTGGTGTTCTACGACTACGAGGTGCTCGTCAATCCCAAGCTCCACGGCTTCGGCAATGCGCTCTGGTGGGCGTGGATGAACGTCACGACCGTCGGTGCGGAGATTTTCCCCGTCACGGCCGTCGGCAAGGTCTTCTGCGTGCTGCTTCCGTCGTTGGGCATGATGTTCTTTCCGATCTTCACGACCTATGTCCTGCAGGAGTACACCCATAAGAAGGGGGAGTAGCCTTCTGTAAACCTCCCGGCCGTTGTTACGGCCGGGAGGTTAAAATTGCCGGAACAGCGTTATTTTACGCTTTTCGGCACACGCGGCTCCGTCAGGACCGGGCGGCGATCCCGTTCAACCCGATCAGCTGCACACGCTGTTCCAGGTCGCCGATGTCGGGCCGCGAGTGCCGCTGGGTGAACGAGCGGTAGTTGTAGACGGTGCGGATCGAACAGTGCAGCAGCGCGGCGATGGTCGCCGTGTCGGTGATGCCCAGGCGGATCAGCGCGTAGATGCGCAGCACGGTGGTCAGCTCGCCGTCGTGACGCCCCTCGGTGCGGGCCTCGTCGGCAAGCAGGCCGTTCATCTCGTCGATGAACGAGGGAAAAAGCCCGAGGAAGGTCTTGTCGAAAAGCGCATAGAACTCCTTCAGCTCGTCGTTGCGGACGTTGCTGCGGGCGTATTCGCGGCGGAGTTCGGCGATCCGGTCGTCGCGCAGCATCTTGTTGACATACTGATACGTACCCGAGAGTTTGTTGATATATTCCGAAATCGTCTGGAGAAAGCCCCCGATATAGACCTCCTTGATCCGGTTGGCATCGGCGATCCGGAGGTTCTGCGCGCTCAGGCGGTCGTTCGTCTCGCGCAGGCTCCGGGCCAGGCCGTTGAGTTTGTCGTTCGATTCGCGGAGGGTTTGCTGCACGGCGCAGAGCTTCCGGTTGCGGGACAGCACGTAAAGCCCCGCGGCGACGGCCGAGACGAAAAAGAGCAGGATGACGACGATCAGCACGATGTACATCGTGTGCAGGCGGGCGTTGCGCTCGCTGTAAGCCGCCTCGATCTGCGGCAGGATGGCCATGTCGCGCCACGAGCGGCTCGGGGAGTTGAAGAAACGCGTGTCGCGGATCGCCACGCGGATATAATCCATCGCCCGATCGACGTCGCCCCGGTTGAAAAGCTCCTCGGAGACGGTGCACAGCGACCCGTGGTCACGCACGGCGGACTGGATGTCGGCCATGGCCGAACGTATGAACCAGGCGAGTTCCTCGTCGGGACGCCCCGCCTTCCCCTCGAGCTGCGCCTTGTGGTTGGCGGCCTTGGCGTAGGAGTGGGAATCGGAAGGGACCGAGACCAGCAGGCTGTCGCAGAGGGTCGAAGCCTCGGACCAGTCCTTGCGGACGATGGCATCCATATACCCGTAGTACAGGCTCGTGAAGGTGTCCTCGCTGATTTCCGCCGCGCTGACCGCATAATAGTGCTCGCGCCGGCGGAAAAGGTCGCGGCGTTCGCCCGGCTCGGTCAGGGCGTAGAGTTCGCGGTTCATGCGATGCCGGGCGACATAATAGGATTGCAGCGCCCGGCGGCTGACGTGCACCGTGTCGCGGATGCCGCTCAAGATCTCCTCGGCCTCGTAGAAACGTCCGCCCAGGCTGTAACAGAGCGCAATCCCGGAGCGGGCACGCATGATCAGGTCGTTGTCGCCGGTCTCCTCGGCCAGCGCAAGAGTTCGCCGGAGGTAGAGAAGCGCGAAGTCGCTCTGGTAGGAGTTGTAATTTTCGGCGAGCCGCTCGGTCAGGTCGAAACGCTCGCGCAGCGAAAGCCCGTCGCGGGTCAGAGCGCGCTTGAGCGAATCAATGCGGGATTCGCGCCGCGCCGTGTACTCGCCGCTGCGGGCGATCACCCGATCGAGACTGCGGAACAGCTCCTGCAGGTCGGTCTTTTCACCCGGGGAAGCCGGAGCCGCGGACAGCGCGGAGAACAACGCTGCGGCAAGAAGGAGGATTTTCATTTCAGGTTTCGGTTTAATGCAAACATAGCGTTTTAATAACACAAAAGCAAATCAGAAGAAAGGGTCTGCGTATTACAAATGTATTAAAAAGTAAAATATCAAAGTTTCAGCATTTACATAACGCACGGGGGTGTAAAAATCGAACATGCTGACAATAAACAAGATAAGATTTACATTCATTTACATTTTCGGGCAAGACCCTTTCCGCATATTTATTAAGGGCTATCTTTGTAATGAAAATATTTTCAATATTCACCCGAAATTTAGCTAAAATTTTCCAAACTTTTTCAGACCAATTAACCTAAATGCTATGAGAACAACTCTATCTCTGAAAAACCCGAAGAGGAGCGTCACCCCGCTGATCGCGGTACTGCTGCTGACCGGCACGGTATCTCTGGGCACAGCCTGCGACGACGACAAGGACTACTCCCGCAGGGAACACATCGAGTGGTCGAACTCGCCCGAGTTCGAAGAAGCGCTGACGGGAACCCTGCACATCCCCGTCAGAGCGTCGAAAGAGCAGGACGCCACTCCGTTCAAAAGATCCATCTATATCAGAAGCAATGTGGCTTATCAGGTCGGATTCGAAGGCGAAAAGGAAGAGTCCGGAGAACTGCCGGCCGAGGAGTGGCTCAACGTCGACGAAATCAAACGCGGCGTCAGGCCCGGAATCGACGAACTGGTCCTGCTGATCACCCCGCACACGGAGTCCTACGTAGAACGGAAAGGGTGCATCTCGCTGCACACCGACGTCGAATTTCTCAATGAATTCATCGCCGTGGTGCAGGGATTCCCGAAATACACCAAAGATTACGAGGGCAACTTCGACCGGCTGAAGTACGGTTCGGCGGAACCTCTGGAGACCCGGGGCGAAACGCCGATCGACAGCTGGACCGCCGACCAGAAGAAAATGGGGCTGGAATCGACGCCCGCACAGGAGGGAGGCACGGCCTACTGCTACGGCAAAAACGGCTACGTCAAACTCGGCGACGACGCCGGACACGGAGCCAACCTGCTGACCCCGTACGATCCGGGCATCCGGAACGACACGGCCGCCATGGTCCGTTTCAACGCCATCGCCTATGCGACGGCCGACGGCACGAAAGACAACGACGAACTGACCGTGCGGATCACGGGAGGCGGGCAGTTCGCCGACGGAACCACCGAGAAAACCGTCCGTGTGGGACACCTCGATCCCACGGCCGCGGAGCTTCCGACGGCCATGTGGAAAAACTCCCAGCAGGAGTTCATCATCTTCTCCCACCCCAAAAATCCCTTTACGAGCAACACGCGCATGGAACTGATGGCCGGCAAATACGAGATGGAGAGCGGCAACACACGCATCTTCATCGACAACCTCTACGTGCTGCGCCTGAAATGGTACGATTTCGAAGACCTGTTCGGCAAACTCCCCTGGGAACAGAATGCCCCGCGACACTAAAAACCCAAACTACGACATACGATGAAAAAATTCTACACCAAGCGCTTCAGCCTGATCTGCGCCTTCGCCGCCTCGGCCCTATTGCTCGGGGGGGGGTGCAGCGAGGATGAAACGGAGCCGGCTATCGGCTCGAAAGGCGTCAGCAGCGAAGTCTTCGTCTCCAGCGACGCAGGCTCCCGCACCATCAAGGTAGAGACCTCCGGACCGTGGCAGGCGCGGCTCACGCCCGAGACCAGACTCTGGGTCTCGGTCGACGGCGCCGACAGCGGCGAAACGGGCGGCTCGCTCAACCTCAATTACCGGACCAACAACTCGCTTCCCCGCAAGGGAACCATCCTCGTCTCATCGGCCCGCCAGCAGGTCGTCGACACGATTTACCTGATGCAGTACGGCACGACGCCGCTCCTGGAGTTCAAGTACATCGGAAAACAATATTCGTCCGTTAGCACGATCGACTCCGTTGCGATCGACACCAACATTCCGTTGTCCAAGAAAATCTACTGGACGGTCGTTTACGACGAGAATTCCGCTGCCGAACCGTGGGCCGACAGCGTCAGCTACGCCCAGGATTTCAAGTATTTCCGGTTCCGGATCGCCGACAACAAGAAATTCGAGCCCCGCGCGGCACGGTTTCGTCTGCGATTCCGGGATGACTGGGGCGAAGATCACACAACCTATTTCACAGCCTATCAGGGTATCCCGGGCGGTACGGCGGAGACCCGCGAGATGACCTTCGAGGAGCTGCGCGGGCTGATCGCGGAGGCGGAAGGCGAGATCACCCTCGATCAGGACATCGCCGTAAGCGGCACGGTCATCAGCGACTGGGCCTCGCCCAACATGGCCGGAAGCCCCATGCTCAAGGCCGCGGCAAAACCCGATCTGGGCATCAACGACTGCACGGCCTACATGCAGAACGCCGACGCCTCGCTGGGTCTCGCTCTGGTCACGACCGACGCCCAGCAAAACAACCTGCAACGATATGACAAACTCAAACTCGGGTGCAAGGGCCTCACGCTGACCAAGCGGAGCAACCCCGAGCGCTACACGCTCAGCGGCGTGACGCAGGACCACATCGTCACCAAAGAGGCCGGAACGGCCGAAGAGCTGCCCGCGAAGCGACGCTTCATCGACCAGCTGACCGACGCCGACATCTACACCCAGGTGACGCTCAAACGCTGCCAGATGGCCGTGCGCACCGGACGTTTCATCCCCGTGCACATCAACTACACCAACAGTTTCAACAACTACTACCCCGCGGCCGTACTCGACCGTCACGGCGACATGATCTACCTGATGACCAACCACGGCTGCGACTGGCGTTTCAAGGAGATGCCCGACGGCGAGGGAACGATCACAGGCATCATCGTACACGAGCCTTACACCTTCTTCGAGCGGGGCGGCGACATCGGCCGTTACCAGATCCGCAACGTGACGCGCGAGGACATCGCGCTGGACGAGTCGGCCGACAACGTCTTCTCGGCCGTGGCCGTGGAGTGGAGTCCCGACGGCAGCAAGGACCCCCGCGCCTACGCATTCCCGCAGTATCCGCATCCGGCAACCGACAGCGGTCAGGCGCATTGCGTGGCCGCAACGACGGGTTCGGGACTCTCGTTTATGAGCACCTACGCCTGGCTGGCCGTCGGCAGCGCCTACCGGGCCGCCGAAAACGGGCTGACCATCAACAACGCCTCGTGGGGCCACAAACAGCTGTGGGACACGGCGAAGAACACGGGGAACTCCCTGATCTTCGAGTTCTCGACGCAGGGCGTCAGCTCCACGCAATGCTCCTTCGTCTTCACCTGCCGCTACCACTCGGCACAGGGCGGACTGCGCTACTGGACGGCGGAATATTCGCTCGACGGCGACAACTGGAAGAAGCTCACCGATTTCACGGTTCCCGACAACGGCAACTGGGGCAACATGCAACTCGAGCAGCTTTCGGGCGACAAGAACGTGTGGATGCAGGTTCCCACCGAGATTCTGGGACAGAGCGTGGCATGGATCCGCCTGCGCCCCGTGCAGAACAAGATCGGCACGGCGACGACCTACGACACCGCGACCATCGCATCCAACGGACAGGTAGCCAACGTATTCACCGTCTCCTACGCAGCCCTGCGTTACAACAAATAAACCAGCGAACGACATGAAAACATACGACACGATACAGATGCTGCGCCGGCTGGCTTTCGGGGCGACGCTGCTCACGGCCACGGCCCTGCTGCCCGCCTGCGACGACGATCCCGCCGCACCGGACGAGGAACTGACGACCGATCCGGGAACGAGCGTCCAGCCCGAAACCCTGCGTTTCATCAGTTACAATATTCTCGAGGGCATGAAGCTCGACAAAGCCCAGAACTTCGACAACTTCGTCGACTGGGTGAAGGAGAAGAACCCCGACTTCATGGCCCTCTGCGAGTGCAACGCATTCACCGAGGAGTCGCTCACGGCCCTTGCCGGCCGCTACGGGCACCCCTACGCCATACTCTGCAAGGAGAGCGGATTTCCGGTGGGGCTGACGTCGAAATACCCCATCGAACTGCGCAACCGCCTGCTCGAAGACGTTCCCCTCTGGCACGGAGCCATCCACACCCGCATCAAGGACATCAACGTCGTGGTGCTGCACCTCTATCCCTTCGGAACCTATCCCAACGGGCAGGGCGCAGCCGGGACGGGCAACACCTACCGCGACCGGGAGATCAACTGCATCCTCGACAGCACCATCCGCCGCTATCCGGTGGAACCGCTGTGGCTGATGGCGGGCGACTTCAACTCCTATTCGCCCAAGGATGCCGACGCGATGCCCGCGAACACCTATTTCGAGACGCATTCGATCGTACTCAAGAGCGGCTACTGCGACGCCCTGCGCGACCGCCACAGCCAGTTCTTCCACACCGTTCCCACCCCCTACAACGGCGAATCGACGGCGGATCAACGGCGGATCGACTTCATCTACGCCTCGCAGGCCGTGATGCGTGAAATAACCGACTCGCGCATCATCTACGACGAATTTACCGCCACGCATTCGGACCACTACCCGGTGATGATCGAATTCCGCCACTACCCCTCCGGGAAGCAAGCATCAGGAGTTGCACTTAAATAAAAATTCGCATGAAACAATATATCATATTACTGATCCTGCTGGTTTCGGGAGCGCTGACGGCAGCGCCTGCCTTCGCGCAGAAAAGCGGAACCAAACATACCGTAACGGGCAAGGTTACGGACCAGAGCGGCGAGCCGCTGATCGGCGCGACCGTACTGGTGACGGGCACGACGAACGGCGCCAGCACCAACGCCACGGGCGATTATTCGATCCAGGTTCCCGAAGGCGCTTCGCTGACCTTCCAGTACATCGGCTATGAAGCCAAAACCGAAAAGATCGGCGCGCGCACGAAGGTCGACGTGAAACTCGAACAGAGCAAGCAGACCATCGACGAAGTGGTCGTGATCGGCTACGGCACGGTGAAGAAAACCGACCTGACGGGTTCGGTGGCCAACGTCAAGATGAGCGACATCAAGGACGTGCCGGTGGTTTCGGTCGACCAGGCCCTCCAGGGCCGCATCGCCGGCGCCGACATCATGGCCACGACCGGAGAGCCGGGCGCCACGACCTCGATCCGTATCCGCGGCACGCGCTCGATCTCGGCATCGAACGAACCGCTGATCATCGTCGACGGCGTCATCGACGGCATTCACGACCTGAACGACATCAACTCCGCGGACATCGAGTCGATCTCGGTGCTGAAGGACGCCTCGTCGACGGCCATCTACGGCGCACGCGGCTCGAACGGCGTGATCGTGATCACGACCAAGAAGGGCCGCGGCATGGACGGACGCCCCAACATCACCTTCAAGACCGACCTGGGATTTTCGCAGCTCCCGCGTCAGCTCGACATCATGGATGCCACGGAGTTCGCCCGCTACCGCAACGACTACGCCTATTTCTTCTCAAGCGCCGACGGCAACGATAAAATCGAACCCGACTCACCGATGTCGAAATACCCCTTCCCCAACCCCGAGGCCAAAGGCGTCGGCACGAACTGGATCGACACCATCACGCGCACGGCGCTCTATCAGAATTACGACCTTTCGATTTCGGGAGCCTCCGCGAAAAGCTCCTACTACGCCTCGGCCGGATTCAACGAAACGCAGGGAATCATCGACAACAGCGGGCTGAAACGTTACTCGGCGCGCCTGAAGGTCGACCACGAGTTCGCCAAATGGCTCAAGGCCGGACTGAACCTGAGCTACACCTACCGCGATCAGGACGAAAACCTGGCCACCATCGGCGGAACCAACTGGTGGAACGCCGCCGTGTTCCTCAGCCCGTTCCTCTCCCCCACATCCGACATGAACGACCTGTGGTACTCGGGACAGAAATTCAACAACCCGCGCATCATGCTCGACCACTGCCTCAAGAACGCCCGGCGCATTTCGCTCAACAACAGCGCATTCGTCGAAGTGACCCCCGTCAAGGGGCTGAAGCTGCGCAGCCAGTTCACCTACTACTCCTACCAGCGCCACGGGCGTTACTACGAACCGGGCTACCTGCCCGCCAAGAAGGAGAACGAAGGCGGTTACGCCAGCCGCGACGAGTACGACGACACGAGTTTCTCAAGCGAAAATACGGTCTACTACGAATTGCGCCCCAAGAGCGGCCACAATTTCGACGTGCTGGGCGGATACACCGCGCAGATCAAGTACGACAACAACCTGAGCATCACCGGGCGCGGCTACACGCTCGACGAACTCACCTGGAACAACATGGCCGCGGTTCCCGACAAGCAGAACACCTCGATCAGCACCAACCACACGGACTGGACCAAGATGTCGGTGTTCGGACGTCTGAACTACAACTACAAGGAGCGTTACTACGTTACGTTCACGGCCCGTTACGACGGCGCCTCGAACTTCGCCGCCAACAAGAAATGGGGATTCTTCCCCTCGGCGGCCCTCCGCTGGAACATCGCCAACGAGAAGTTCCTGCAAAAAGCCAAGTGGATCGACGAACTGGCCCTGCGCGCCAGCCTCGGACGCACCGGCAACGACGCCATCTCGGCCTACCGTTCGCTGGCGGCCGTCGGCAACTCGACGAGCGGCTACCTGATGGGAGGCACGCAGCAGCTGGCGGTCTACCCGTCGCGTCTGGCATCACCCGACCTGACGTGGGAAACCTCCGACCAGTATACCCTCGGAGCCGACATCTCGCTGTTCGACGGACGGCTCAACGTCACGGCCGACGCCTATCTGATCAAGACCCGCGACCTGCTGCTGACCGTACAGGTAGCCTCGCAGACGGGTTACACCAACTACTTCGCCAACGCCGGACGCACCACCAACAAGGGGTGGGAACTCACCGTCGAAAGCCGCAACATCGTCCGTCCGAAATTCCAGTGGTCGACGACCCTCACCCTGTCGCGCAACAGGCAGATGGTGGACGACATCGCCTCGGAAGACTTCGTGACAGCCTACTCGTCGCCGTCGTCGTCGGGAACCACCTACATGATGTACGGCTACAAGAAGGGCTACACGCTCAACGCCCTCTGGGGATTCCGCTACGGCGGCGTATGGCACAACCAGGAAGAGGTCGAGCGCAACAAGATCACCAAGGCCTACGCCTCGGCCAGCGGCAACACCTTCAAGCCCGGATACGCCCGCTATCAGGACATCAACCACGACGGCGTGCTGAACAACGACGACCTGGTCTACCTCGGATCGGCCGACCCGGACCTCTACGGCGGCATTCAGAACACGTTCAACATCCATAACTTCACGCTGGGCGTCTATTTCAACTACTCGATCGGCGGCAAGATCTACAACGTCGCGGAGCTCTGGATGGGCAACGGATCACCCTACACCAACCAGTACCGCTACATGCAGAACGCCTGGCATCCGGTGCGCAACCCGGATTCGAATATCCCGATGGCCGGCAGCTACGACGCGCTTCCCAGCGACCGCATGGTGCACGACGCCTCGTACCTGCGACTGAAAAACATCTCAGCGAGCTACACCTTCGATCTGCGCAAGGCGACCAAAAACCGGCTGAAAGACATCCGGATAAGCGTCAGCGGCGAGAACCTCTATCTGTGGAAAAAGTACAACGGATTCGACCCCGATGTCTCAACGTCGAGCTCCAACTCGGCCCTGCGCCGAGTCGATATCGGAGCCTATCCCAAGCCCCGGACCATCATTTTCAGCCTCCAGATCAGATACTAATACCGTCAAAGAAGATGAGAACACACCGTTTCCTGAAAAAATACCTGCTGGCCGCGACGGCAACCGCCGCCCTGCTGTTCAGCGCGTGCGACCTGGACGAACACCCCACGTCGTTCGTAGGTCCCAAGGACTACTACAAGACCCGGGCGCAGTGTCTGGCGGGACTGAACGCCTGCTACATCCCGATCAACAGCATCTACGACTACTGCTTCCTGATCATGACCGAAGGCGTCACCGACCTGATGTACATCGCTTCGGGAACCAAGGACGCCCAGCTCGACATATCCCCCGCGAAGCCGCTCAACGGCCAGAAGATATGGACCCAGTGCTACAAGGGCGTCATGTACTGCAACTCGACCATCGCCGCCATCGAACGTTCGCCCCTGAACGACATCAAGGAGTCTTCGGAAGCCGACAAGCTGCCGCTGCTGGCCGAAGGCGTGGTCATCCGCTCGTTCTACTACTGGCTGCTGACCTGCATCTTCGGCGACGTGCCCTTCTACACCAAGGAGGTCGCCGACCAACAGGTGATGCAGGAGATCGCCCACATGGGCCGCATGTCGGCGAAGGAGACCCGCGACTACCTGATCGACGAATTGAAGCGCTACGTGCCCTTCATGGACCAGGTGCGTTCGTCGGAGGTGGCGGACAACCGCATGGGCGCCGCGATGGGCTGGATGATGATTGCCAAGCTCGCGCAGTGGAACCACCGCTGGGACGACGCCCTCAAGGCGCTCGGCGAACTGGAGAAAATCTACGGCGACCTGCAACAGTATCCGCTCGAAGACATCATGTTCCGCAACAAGAACACCCCGGAGTCGATCTTCGAGGTGCAGCGCACCTACACGCCCGGCGGACTGTCCGTCACGACCAACGTGGCAGCCATCACCACTCCGTACCACAACGGCAAGGGCATCTACGACGGCGTGGAGATTCCCGAAATGGGCACGGGCATGACCACCTGGACCTCCATGCGCCCCAACAGCTACTTCTGCGACGGTCTCCAGACCAAAAAAAGCAACGACAAGCGCAAAACGCTGAACATGGCGTGGGAATACGACGGCAAGCCCTTCTCGGGCGTGGGAACCCGTCCGTGGCTCGGCCCGAAATTCTGGTGTCCGGGGATGCAGAACACCGCCGACTTCTCCAACCAGAAGGTATTCCGCTATGCCGACGCCATCCTGATGATGGCGGAGTGCTACGCCGAGACGGAGGACTCCGACGAGGCCGTCCGCTACCTGAACATGGTCCGGGAACGCGCCGGAACCACCGCCTACGTCTTCAAGAACAAAGATGCGCTTCTGGAGGAGATCCAGAAGGAGCGCGGACGCGAACTGCTGGGCGAATTCCAGCGCAAGTTCGACCTGGTACGCTGGGGAATCTGGTATCAGATGACCTACGAATACACCAACTACCCGACGCTCAAGGACAACATGCTCCCCTGCCACGAATACTACCCGATCCCCGACAAGGAGGTCGTCTATTCGGGCGGCGCACTCGACAACAAGGCCTATAACGAATACGGCATGTAAGGCCGACGGAACGAACAAAAAAACACAACGATGAAAAATAACCTTACAGACAGCATCTACAAAGCGTGGCGCACGGGCATCCTGCCCCTCGTCACGGCGCTGCTCCTGCTGACCGGATGCGAAATGGATTCGGACATGGACCTGCCGCTGAATGTGGATTCCAACAAATACACGCTGACTTCGGACGCCGGCTCCACCCAGGTGCGGATCTATTCCACCGGCGAATGGTCGGTCCGTCTGTCGGAAGACGTGGAATGGGCCTCCATCAACCGCCTGAACGGCTCGGGGAACACCCCCGTACTGTTCAAATACGGCGCCAACTACGGCGTGCCGCGCGCCGTGGACATCATCTTCACCCGCGGCGGACTCGAACAGGCGGTACGCATGACGCAGGAGGGCGAAGACCCCATCCTGTCGTTGGAGGAGAGCCGCATCGAGATTTTCAGCAACCCCTGGGACCTCCGCATCGGGCTTGACAACAACCTCCGGGAGGATTACAAACAGATCCGGGACACCATCGTCTATTCGGTGATTCCCGACGAGGACGACGACGAAACGCCCGAGCCGGACGAGGAGTGGATCGAAAACCTGACCGTCGGAACCGACGCCGTCACGTTCAGCACCCTGAAGAACAACTCGCCGCGCAAACGGCAGGCCGCGATCACGCTGACCTATATCGACGCCAAGGAGAAGAAACACGCCGTCACGCTGACCGTCACGCAGGCGACCGAAGAGGCCTGCATGACCTTCACGCCCTACCGCGCCAAGACCACGCGCAAGGCCACGACCATCAAGGCCGAGCTGAAGCACAACCTGGGCAGCCTGCTCGGCAAGGTGGTCTGCACGCCGACCTACGAAGGCGCGTCGGCCGACTGGATCGAGAACATCACGCTCGAAGACAAAGTGCTGTCGTTCGACGTGAAGGAGAACGACTCGGAAGGCCCGCGCAGCGCGTCGATCGCCTTCTCGCTGCCGGGAACGGCCGGAGAGCTTACGCCCGCGGCGCCGTTCGTCGTCGAACAGACCTACGAAGCCGACTACCGCACGCTGATCAAGGGCGAGAGCGGACAGGTCGTGATCAACAATCCCGAAGCCAGCTTCGAGGGCATCGTGATCAGCGACAAGGACAACGCCAACGTGGAGACGACGCCCAACACGGAACGCAACGCCACCGACTACACGGTGAACGCCAAGACGGCCTACGTGCAGATGCTCGACGGCAGCTACGGATACCGCCTGCAATTCGACGCGGCGGACGACAACACGCTGAAACGCTACTCGCAGGTGAAAATCTCGCTCAACGGCGTGACCCTCACCAAGGAGGCCGATCCCGAACGCTACACGCTCAGCGGACTGACGGCGGCCAACATCGTCAGCCAGACGCCCGGAACGGCCAGCGACCTCATCCGCAAGGAGAAGTCGATCGGCCAGCTCACCGACGAGGACATTTACACCTACGTCTCGCTCCGGGAGGTGGAATTCGCCCTGCCCGACGGCAGCTACACCAACGTCAACGAAGGCTATTTCGGAACGGCGAACCACACCAGCTGCGTACCCCGCACGCTCTACGACAAGGACGGCAATACGATCTCAATGCTGATCAACAACAAGACCCCGTGGCGGCGCGACGGAAGCGGCATGCCCAAAGGCAAAGGCACGCTGAGCGGCGTCATCGTCCACGACCTGCAACCCCGCTACGGCTATACGAACGAGGGATACATCGGCCGTTATTCGGTCCGCGTGCTCGAAAAGGAGGAGATCGGACTCGCCGCATCGGAGGCTTCCTCCAACCGCAAAACGCTCGTGGAGTGGAACTGGAACGACGCCGAAATCAAGACCAACGCCGACGGCACGATCGCCCCGGACCTGGGCAGCGGTTCGCTCTGGTGCACCGACCCCGCAGCCACTCACGCGCTGGACAACGAGTACAACGGACTCACGACGGGCGCCGGACTGAACAGCAAGAACGCCCTGAAATTCGAAAACACCTACTGGTGGAACTTCGACGAAAACACGGGATATGCCGTGGCGCTGAAATTCTCGACCGCAGGCGCAGGAGAGAAACTCTCGCTCAACTTCACCAACTCGCAGGGCAACGCAGGAGCCACGAGCATCCACGGCCCGGTATACTGGCAGGTGGAGTATTCGACCGACGGCACGAACTTCACCGTACTGCCCGAATCGGGCTTCTGCGCCCGTCCGTTCGTCTTCTGGTCGGCGACTATGACCTATTGCGCGACGCCGGGCTATGCCGACCGCGTATTCATCCTGCCGGACGCCCTGCGCAACCAGCCGGAAGTCACGCTGCTGATCAAGGCCCGGACCGCACAGTGCATCGCCTCGAACACCGCCACAGTGGCCGAGGGCGACACGGGCGCGATAACCTCCGACATGCCGGCAAACAAACGTTCGCCGATGCGTTTCGGAACCATAGCCGTAAAGAGTAACAAATAAATCCGAACACGATGGAACAGATAAAATCACTGTACCGAATAGTGCTGCTCCCGCTGCTGGGAGGAGCGATGCTCGCAGCCTGCGAAAAGGACAACGGCGAAGAGACCCGCGTCTCCGAATTCGGGCCCGTACAAAAGGAGTACGTCACCGATTGGAAGAGCGGCACGGGTTCCGTATCCGTACTCTCCAACCAACCCTACGACATCGCGCTGATCGACCCCGACAACGGATGGCTCGAAATCGACACCGAAGGCCGCGGAACGCATTTCACCGGCGACGACAAGTTCGGCATCCGCTTCGACACCAACGACGGATTCCCGCGCATGGAGGGCATCCGGCTTTGGACCCGCGACCGGGCCGATACCGTCTACATCAAACAGGAGGGCTTCACCAACCCGGAACTGAACTTCTCGACCCGGAGCATCACGGTCCTCGGCGACGGAGGACAGGCAACGGCCCAGCTCACCACGAACCTCGAACTGGAAGACCTGCAACAGCAGATCGTCTACACGAGCGACGACGAAGGCGGCTGGATACGGGACCTCGACATCAGCAACGGATTCCTGATCCTCCAAACCGACCCCAACTCCGATCCCGAAGCGCTGCGCAATGCGCGCATCACCCTCAGCTACCGCGACGGCTGGAACCGGACCACCTCTTCGACGGTCTACATCACGCAGGCCAACGCCAAGAATGAATTCGGCCGCGAAATCTCGTTCGGCGAGGTGCGCGACATGCCGGGCGTCGTGAACCGCGACATCTTTATCGAAGGCCGCATCATTAGCGACATCGGCAACGGCAACAACGGCGAGAACCCGATGAAAACCCAAACGTCGATCGACTATACGGAGACCTATCGCACGGCCTACATCCAGAGCCTCGACGGATCGCAGGGCTTCATGATAAAGACCGTGACCGAAGACGACAACATCTTCGAGCGTTACAGCAAGGTCCGCATCCTGCTCAAAGGCTCCACGGTAAAGCAGGAGGTAGACCCCGACCGTTACATCCTCGAAAACATCACCTCGGCGATGGTCATGTCCTCGGTCTCGGGATCGGCCTCCGACATCCCGCAGAAACAAAAATATTACGACGAGCTGACCGATCAGGACATCTATACCTGGGTGACGCTGCTCGACTGCGAGCTTCCCGTGCGCAAAGGCAGTCTGACCCCGATCAACGAAGGCTACGCCCGCAGCACCGGAGCCAACCGCGAAACGAAATACCCGATGCTGGTGCGCGACAGGAAGGGCAGCAGTTTCTACATGCTGACCAACACCACCTGCAAATACCGCCGCGACGGGCAGATGCTGCCCTACGGTTCGGGAAATATCTCGGGAGTCGTGGTGCACGAAACCCATGACCGTTTCGTCTGGAACGGCGAGCAGGGCGCCGGCGACATCGGACGCTACCAGATCCGCCACCTCACCCGCGAGGACATAGCCCTGGAAAAGGATTTCTCGAACAGTTTCTCGGCCCTGCTGACCGAATACCGTTACGGAAAACTCGAAAGCAAGATTTTCCGGCCCACGACCGGCGACAACGGCTATCTGACCTTTACGCATCCCGACGAGACTTCGGGCAACGCCGGCTGGGGGACAAGCGATCCGAGTTACCTCGGGCCCGTCGGCAACGACTATAACCTCGACAAAGAAGGGCCCACCGCCGGTGCCCATACCGGCAATGTCAACGGAAACGGCGTCATCGAAAACGGGGTGCAGATGTGCACGAGCGCGGGCACCAATACCGACGGCAAAGGCAACGTGTCGAGCGAGGATTTCTCGGCCTGGACCAACAAATGCCAATGGTGGAACACCGAAACCGACCGCAGCGAAGCCTGGCTGCTCCACGTCTCGACCGAAGGCGTCACGACCGACGTACTCTCGATGCAGATAGCCATACAGAACCGCACAATCGGAGGCCCCCGCTACATCAAGGTGGATTGGTCGGAGCACGGCGACAACAACCGCGACGACTGGAACCGGATCACCGAATTCCAGGTTCCCGACATCGTGAACTGGTCGCTGACCCAGTTCTGGCAATGCGCAGGCTACAAATACATCGACATTCCCCTGCCGCTCGAAATGCTCGGCAAGAACGACATATGCATCCGATTCTCGGCCGCAAACAAGAAAGCCGGATCAGTCGAGGAATTTGATGCGGAAACCATCGGTACGGGAGAGATCGCATTCTCCTACATCGGCATTCGCTACAACAAATAAACGACACGGAAAGCCCCGTCTGCACTGCGTCGCAGACGGGCGCTTTTAACCCCGCAACTCCGAATACAACTGTGAAACACATTTTTCTGGCATTCATCCTCGCGGCCTGGGCTCTGCCGGGCCATGCCTCCTGCAACGACCGCATCGCGGTCGTTCCCCGCCCCGCCTCAGTCACCGAATCGAAAGGATCGTTCCGCATGACCGGACGAACACCCGTCGTCCTGACGGATGAACGGCTGCGCGGTCCCGCCGAGATTTTCGCCCGCGCCGTCGGAACCCTTACGGGAACCGCACCGGCCGTCACGACCCGAACAGCGAAAAACGCCGTAACGCTGCGGCTGGCTCCCGGATTCGACACCGAAGAGTATCTGCTGGAAGTCACGAAAAGAGGCGTCGCAGTCACGGCATCGACCCCGCAGGCGGTACTGCACGGGCTCCGGAGCCTTCAGCAGCTGATCGGCGACGGAGAGATCCCGGCCTGCATCATCCGCGACAAA
>OIXH01002720.1_pt1 | contig 16986 bp, 18 predicted proteins | sample 1587741 | NCBI WGS metagenome assembly OIXH01 (sample SAMEA3888916, study PRJEB22519) | human gut metagenome | biome: human gut; feature: human-associated habitat; material: faeces | place: Denmark | collected 2011 | reverse complement strand
CGTGTGTTTCGGCAAAGCCGAAACGGCCTGCGGCCCGGACCCATACCTTGCAGAAGACGGCCGAGGAGGGCCGGGCAAGGCAGAGACTGATCCTAGGAAAGGAAGGACCCCCAAATGATCATCACCAAGCTGGAGCAAAGGGATATTCCCGGCTGCCGGGAGATCTACAACTACTATGTGAAGAACACCAGCTTTTCGCTGGAGGAGACGGAGCTGACGGCGGATCAGTACGAGGTCCGGGTAGCAGGCGTGACGGAACGGTTTCCGTTCCTGGTGGCGCGGGATGATGCCGGAAATGTGGCGGGCTTTGCCTATCTCAGCGACTTTAATCCCCGCAGCGGTTATCGCCACACTGCCGATCTTTCCATCTACACGGCACCTGACCTGCGGGGCGCGGGACTGGGGGCGGCGCTGCTGGCGGCCATTGAGGCGGAAGGACGCAAAATGGGAATCACCAATCTTATCTCCATTATTACCGATGAAAACGCGGCTTCCTGCCGGTTTCACGAGAAGAACGGCTTTGTGAAGGAGGGACACCTGCACGATATTGCGGTCAAGTTTGGCCGGCGGTGCGGGGTGTGCTATTACCGCAAGGAGCTGGGATAAAACTTTTTGCCCGGCCGGGCGGAATGTGATATACTGAGAAAAACGGCACGGGAGGGGAAATGATGCAGTATTACCGAATAGGAGAAACACTGGAACCGCTGGAGAGCCTGCCGCCGGAGGAAAAGAGTATCCTGGCGGTGCTGTGCCCGGAAGAGCTGCCCGGCGCCCTGCTGCCGCAGGGCCTTACCCCGCCGCAGCCCCCGGAGGACCTGCGGGAAAACCAGTATTGTTGGCTGCACATCAGGCAGGGGGCCCTGGCGGGGGAGGTGCGCCTGCCCCAACGGGGCGCGCAGTCCGTGCGACGGCTGGCCTTTGCGCTGGCGGGAGAGAGTCTGCTGCTGGTGGACCACAACGGCTATGCTGCCGAGTGTCTGAATCAGCTGACCCTGCCAACAGGACATGCCCTGACGGCGGATGAGCTGCTGGCGGAGCTGCTGACGGCCTTGACCCAGAATGACCTGCCGATGCTGCAGGGACTGGAAAGCCGCCTGACCACCCTGGAGCAGGGGGTGTTGGCCGATGATACCGATAAATTTATTCATAAAATGAGTGCCATACGGCGGGAGCTGAACCGGGAAAACCGCTTCTATGCTCAGCTGGGGGATTTTGCCGAGACGATGCAGGAGGATGCCGCCGAGCTGCTGGGGCATCGGGCCCAGCGCCGGGTGGGATATTTTGCCCGGCGGGTGGGCACCCTGCGCAGCGAAACGCAGATGCTGCGGGAATATGCTACCCAGATCAGCGGGGAATACCAGGCGCAGGTGGATATCCTGCAGAACCGGGTGATGAAACTGTTGACCATTGTGACAACGATCTTCCTGCCGCTTTCCCTTATTGTGGGGTGGTACGGGATGAATTTTGACATGCCGGAGCTGAGCTGGGAATACGGTTATCCGGTCATCATCGTAGTGGCGGTAGCGGTGGTGGTGCTGCTGGTACGGTATTTCCGCCGGAAAAAGTGGCTGTAAGCCGAATAAATAAAAATGGGGCGCCTTTCCCGGTGGGAGGGGCGCCTTTTTGGGATTTTTGTGAGGGGAAAGGCGGCCGCAGGCCAAATCGTCCGAAAGACGATTTCGGCGGATTCCGCCCGCCGGCCCGCCGAAGGCGGGCGGTCTGCTGCCGGATCCCGTGGCTTGCAGGGAGTAGGGCGGCCCGCAGGGCCGGCGCCGCGCAGCGGCGCCGCAGGCCGCCCCCCAAAACCGCCCGAAGGGCGGTTTGCCCTGCGGGCCGCTTCCGGTTCCGGCACAGATGTGTGAAGGAGACTGCCGGAAAACCGACCGCCCGTGCGGGTCAGACCATTTCTTCCAGCATGGCCTCGATGCGGAGGAGGCGGTTGTACTTGGCGGTGCGCTCGCTGCGGCAGGGGGCGCCGGTTTTGATCTGGCCGCAGGCGGTGGCTACCGCCAGGTCGGCGATGGTGGTGTCCTCCGTTTCGCCGCTGCGGTGGCTGAGGATGGCCCCATAGCCGGACTGCTGCGCCAGCGCCACCGTTTCCAGCGTTTCGGTCAGGGTGCCCACCTGGTTGGGCTTGATGAGGACGGCATTGGCGGCGCGGCGGGCAAGGCCCTGCTCCAGCCGGGCCTTTTGGGTGACAAAAAGGTCATCCCCGACGAGCTGAACATTTTTGCCGATGGCTTCGGTGAGCTGCCGCCACAGATCCCAGTCATCCTCCCCGGCGGGGTCCTCCAACGAAATGATGGGGTACTTGGCGGTAAGACAGCGCCAGTATTCCAACAGGTCGTGCGGGGTGCGCAGCCGGTTTTCCTTGGGCAGGAGATACATATTGTTCCCGGTCTGCCACTCTCCGGCGGCAGCATCCAGCGCCAGCGCCATATCCTCCCCGGGGCGGAGGCGGCAATCCTCGATGGCCCGCAGAATCAATTCCAGGGCCTGTTCCTCGTTTTTCAGCTGAGGGGCAAAGCCGCCCTCATCTCCCACGCCGCAGGCCAGGCCCGCTTCCTCCAGCAGGGCGCCCAGCCGGTGGGTGACCCGCACACAGCGCTCCAGCCCATCGGCAAAGGTGGGACAGCCCAGCGGGATGACCATAAATTCCTGGATATCGATATTATTGGGGGCGTGGCGGCCGCCATTCAGAATATTCATCATGGGGCGGGGCAGAGCGGGCTTCCGCCCCGTAAAGCGGGTGAGGTACTGCCACAGCGGCAGGCGGCAGGCAGCCGCGGCGGCGTGGGCCACGGCCAGGCTGACCCCCAAAATGGCATTGGCGCCGAGGTTCGATTTATCTCCGGTGCCATCCGTTTCGCAGAGGATGCGGTCAATGGTTTTCTGCTCGGCGGCATCCCGCCCGATGAGGGCCTGGGCCAATTCGTCATTAACGGCGCGGACGGCGGAGCGTACCCCTTTGCCGCCGTAACGGGCCGGGTCGCCGTCCCGTTTTTCGCAGGCCTCGTGCCCGCCGGTGGAGGCCCCGCTGGGGACGGCTGCGATGCCTATGGCACCGCTTTGCAGGGTGACCTCCACCCGGACGGTAGGGTTGCCGCGGCTATCCAGGACTTCGAAGCCCTGTACTTTGGTAATGGTGGTATGGGACATGGGTTCCTCCTTTTGGTTTTGCAGGGCAGGCGGGATGGGGCGGCCGCAGGCCAAACCGCCCTCCGGGCGGTTTCAGCGGGCGGAGCCCGCTGGTTTCGGCGGAGCCGAAACGGCCTGCGGCCGCGGCCCGGTCCCTGCTGGGGCCGGGATAGAGATGCCGTTCCCCAAGCCTACCCTCCGCAAAAATTTTTGTTTACCGATAGTTTGCAGATTTTGGGGAGGATTTATGCGGCGAAATGTGTTACAATACAGGCAGAAAGCGGAGCAGGTGTTTTACAAATAGTATAAAATAAACGGATAATACGAAAAATGGAGGAGAAAACCATGAAAAAACAGCTTTTGGCGCTGGCAATGGCGGGGGCCATGCTGCTGGGCGGCTGCCAGCCCACCTACAATGAGAATGATCCCAACTACCCCGGCACCACCCAGCCGGAGCAGAATGATACCCATGGCGATACCGAGAATAAGGACAACCAGTACGATAGCGATTACGGCGTGACCGGGGATGAGAACCTGGGCAACGAGAATAACAATGTTCCCACCGCGGCGGGAGTGGATGTGGAAAAGCTGGCGGGGCTTTCCACCGAGAGCAAGGACTGGGGCCCCGGCGGCCCGAAGGACGAGAAAAACCGCAGCCAGGGCTCGCTGCTGTACAATAAGACCTACGGCCAGTATGATGCCATCTTCATCAAGGAGGACAGCAACGAGGTGTACCTGACCTTTGACGAGGGGTATGAGTTCGGCCTTTCCGGGCAGATACTGGATACCCTGAAGGAGAAGGGGGTCAAGGCCATCTTCTTCATCACCGGCGATTTTGCCAAGGCGGAGCCGGAGCTGGTGCAGCGGATGATAGATGAGGGGCATGTGGTGGGCAACCACAGCTGGAAGCACCCCAATTACTCCGGGCTTTCGGTGGAGGAAGCGGAGCAGGACCTGATGAAGCTGCACGACTATGTCAAGGAGAATTTTAACTATACCATGCGGTATTTCCGCTTCCCGGCCGGCAACTTTAGCGAGCGGGCGCTGGCGGAGGTACAGCAGCTGGGGTACAAGTCGCTATTCTGGAGCTTTGCCTACAAGGACTGGCTGACCGATGACCAGCCGGATGAGGCAGAATCCCTGCAAAAGATCGTGGACAGCGCCTGCCCGGGTATGGTGTACCTGCTGCACGCGGTAAGCAAGACCAACGCCAATGTGCTGGCGGATGTCATTGACGGGGTGGCGGCCAAGGGCTTTACCTGGGGCGACCCCAGCAAGATATAATACGCAAAAAGCTCCCCCGCTGCGGCGGTGGGGGCTTTTCTATAATGCCAAGGAAGCGTACAGGAATCTGTTTTGCCCGTTGCATACCGCTCCGGGCGGTGATACAATAATGAAGTCTTTGGGGCGGGCATCCATGCTTTAGTCAAGGCTTTGCGATGCCGTCAGGCGGCAGCCAACTAAACCATTAGTTTCTATTTTTCTCCCGCTCGGAGGAAAATAGATAGAACAAATCGCAAGTAAGGGGGAACCCTCTCTTGCGGGGCTTCCCCCTTTTGCAAAACGATCCGCCGGATCATTTTGCAAATTCAACCCCTTTCGGGGCGCCCTTTGGAAAACGAAAGCGCAAGATAGCGCAGGCATCTTTCATCAAAACCACCTATCGATGCTTTTGATGTTAGAGGAAAAAGTGTTTCCCCTATTGCGGCGGGCGGCCAAGGCTCCGCCTTTGGATTTTATAAAAGGCTTGACCGAAAATCTCGCAAATCCATTCTTAATATATCCCACAAGCAAGGAGGAACTGCCCATGAAAAAATACTGGCAGCTGTTTATTACCTTTGCCCGGATCGGGCTATTTACCATAGGCGGCGGGTATGCCATGCTGCCCATGATGCAAAGCGAGCTGGTGGAACGCCACGGCTGGGCCACCGAGCAGGAAATGATGGACTATTACGCGCTGGCGCAGTGCACCCCCGGCGCCATCGCCGTCAATGTTTCCACCTTCATCGGCTATAAGATCGCCGGGGTGCTGGGCGGCGTGATCGCCACGCTGGGGCTGGTGTTCCCTTCCCTGGTCATCATCATCGCCATCGCGGCGGTACTGGGCAATGTTTCCGAGCTGCCTGCCGTCAAAAACGCCTTTGCCGGGATCCGTGTGGGGGTGGCGGTACTGATGATCAATTCCGTCATTAAGCTGGCGAGGGCCGCCATCGTGGATTGGAAAGCGGTACTCATCTTCCTGGCGGTATTCGGCGGGGCGGTATTCACCCCGGTCAGTCCCATGATCTATATTGTAGCGGCCGGTGTGGCCGGCATCCTGCTGAAGACCTGGGAGGTGAAGGCCAAATGATGCTGCTGCGTTTATTCTGGGAGTTTTTCAAAATAGGGCTGTTCGCCGTGGGCGGCGGCATGGCCACCATCCCGTTCCTGTATGACCTGAGCGACCGCACCGGGTGGTTCACCTACACCCAGCTGGCGGATATGATTGCTATTTCGGAATCCACCCCAGGGCCTATCGGGGTAAACATGGCCACCTATGTGGGCTATGAGATGAGCGGGGTTCTTGGCTCCATTTCTACCACGCTGGGTTTTGTGGCACCCTCCATTATCATCATTGTCATTGTTTCCATCTTCCTGCAGAAATTCCGTAACAATCGCTATGTAGAAAGCGCCTTTTACGGGCTGCGGCCGGCTTCCTCCGGGCTGATTGCCTCGGCAGCGCTCTCGGTAGTCATTGTGGCACTGCTGGCCGATGGCTGGAGCTTTGGTACCCTGTGGCAGAGCATCCGCTGGCCGGCGGTGGCGCTGGCGGTGTTTTTGGCCATTGTGACCAACCTGAAGCAGACCAAAAAATGGCACCCTATTGTGTTCCTGGGCTTTTCCGCCGTGGTGGGCATTGTGTTCCACTTTGCGGGGGTGTAAAAAGGCGATTGCCGAAGGCATTTTGACAGGTGGCAGGCAGGAAAATGTGGCTGCTGTATTGTATATTAGGGAAGAGTTTCCGCAGACCGCGGGGATGGGGCGCAGCCCCGCCCGCCGCAGGCGGGCGACACGGGCTTTGCCCGTGTGTTTCGGCGGAGCCGAAACGGGCTGCGCCCTCGTCCCGCGGTCTGCAAGTGACCCTCCAAGCCGGAAAAACAAAAAGCTCGCCGTCCTGCCCACTTGGGACAAAGACGGCGGGCCTTTACTTTTTATCGCGCGCCCGGCGGGCGGCATATTTGCGGCGGGTGGCTTCCCCGCCCCGCAGGTGGCGCTCCTCCTTATTGCGGTCCAGCACCACCCGTACCTCCCGGTACAGCGGGTAATTAAGCAGCGGCAGCCGCTCCTGGATATCCTTATGCACCGTGGATTTGGAGATGTGGAACTCCTTTGCGGTCTCCCGCACGGTGGCGCCTGCTTCGATGATATAACGGGCGAACTGCACCGCCCGATCCTCCGGCAACCCCTTCACGATGAGATGACCTCCCCCCAGTTAGTTTCACGCGGGTTCTTGGTGCATCTATATGCGGCAGGGGCGGGCGGTATGCTTTTCGGGCTTCTGCAGCGGCAGGGAATCGGGCGGCAGCCCGGCAGCTTCGCCTTATCCCCGCCAAGGAACGCTCCCGCCCCTTGCACCAAAGCCAAAAAACTGCTATACTACAATGAGTTTGCCCCAAAGGGGCGAAAATGGTAAAAAGAAGGGAGTCCCTGCGCCGTGGCCAAAGCCGAGATAAGAATGACAGAAGGTCCCATTGCCAAACAGCTGGTATCCTTTGCGATCCCGCTGTTTCTGGGCTTTTTGTTCCAGCAGCTGTATAATACCGCCGATGCCCTCATCGTCGGCAACCTGCTGGGCAACAGCGCGCTGGCAGCCGTTACCGGCACCGGCACACTCATCTTTTTGCTGGTGGGGTTCTTCGGCGGTATTTCGATGGGCGCGGGCGTGGTGGTTTCCCGGTTTTTCGGTTCCCGTGAGGTGGAAAAGATGCGTGCCGCCATCCACACCAATATCGCTTTTGGCATGGCGGCGGGGGTGTTCCTTACCGTGGTTGGGATGCTGTTCACCCCGCAGATTTTGCAGTGGATGGGCACCCCGGAGGATGTCATGCCGCAGTCAGTCGCCTATATCCGCACCTACTTCGCGGGCAGCATCGGTCTGGTGATGTATAACCAGTGCCGCGGCGTGATGCAGGCGGTGGGCGACAGTCGCCATCCGCTTTATTATCTCATCATCTCCTCCATCACCAATGTGGTGCTGGATATTCTGCTTATCGCCGTCTTTAAGATGGATGTGGACGGCGCGGCGCTGGCCACCATCATTTCGCAGTTCGTCAGCGTGTTCCTGTGCATGGGGCGGCTGATGAACCCCGTTTCCGGCGAATGCCAGGTGAAATGGCGGGAGGTCCGCTTTGACCCGGAAATGACCCGTATGATCCTCTCCTATGGTCTGCCCAGCGGTTTACAGAATTCCGTCATCGCGCTGGCCAATGTAGTGGTGCAGTCCAATATCAATTCCTTTGGCGAGATGGCCATGAGCGGCTGCGGCGCCTATGCCAAGGTGGAGGGCTTCGCCTTCCTGCCCATTACCAGCTTTACCTCGGCCATTACCACCTTCGTCGGGCAGAACCTGGGCGCGGGCGAGCTGAGGCGCACCCGGCAGGGCGCGCGGTTCGGCATTCTGTGCTCGGTCATCATCGCGGAGGCGGTTGGCGCGCTGCTGTACTGGCTGGCCCCCATTCTCATCAAGGCCTTTACCCAGGAGCCGGTGGCCATCGCCTTTGGCGTGCAGAAGATGCGCACCTGCTCGCTGTTCTTCTGTCTGCTGGCGCTTTCGCACTGTCTGGCAGCGGTCATGCGCGGCGCAGGTCGTGCGGTCATTCCCATGATTTCGATGCTGTCATTCTGGTGCGTGGTGCGTGTTGCCATTATTACGGTTGCCACCCCCATCTACCAAAGCATTGCCGTGGTGAACTGGGTTTACCCCATTACCTGGGCGCTCAGCAGCATCTTCCTGCTTATTTATTACTACAAAGCCGACTGGCTGACAGCCCCGGGCCACCGCAGCGGCGAACCGGTTAAGCATTAAAATGAAGCCCCCGCCTTGCGGCAGGGGCTTTTTCTATGGGATTGCAGCCATCAGAATTCAAGATTCTTCCCGGTTTCAGGATCAAATACATGCACCACATTGCCGCCAAAGGTGAAGGCGATGGACTGGCCGATACCAAAGCTCGAATTGGTGGCGCCCTGCATGCTCATGGTCTGCACGATGATGATGGTATCCCGGCCGCAGGCCTGCAGGTGCAGGTGCACCGCGCTGCCCATCATCTCGCTGACATCCACGGTGCCGTGGATCATCTGCTCGCCCTCGCCCGCCAGCATAATGTGCTCCGGACGGATGCCCAGCACGATGGGGCCGGGCTGGACATTCTTCTGGGCCAGGCGGGCCTGCTTTTCATCGCTGAGCACCACATGGGCATTGGCCAGCTGAACGGCATACTTGCCATCGGGATCGCGCTGCAGCTGGGCGTCAAAGGTATTCATGCGAGGCATACCGATGAAGCCTGCCACAAACAGATTGGCGGGGTGATCGAAGACTTCCTGCGGGGTGCCCACCTGCTGGATCTCGCCATCCCGCATGATGACGATGCGGTCGCCCAGCGTCATGGCCTCGGTCTGGTCATGGGTAACATAGATGAAGGTGGTATCGATGCGCTGCCGCAGCTTGATGATCTCGGCACGCATCTGGTTGCGCAGCTTGGCATCCAGGTTGGAAAGCGGCTCATCCATCAGGAATACCTTGGGGCTGCGCACAATGGCACGGCCGATGGCCACGCGCTGCCGCTGGCCGCCGGAAAGCGCCTTGGGCTTGCGGTCCAGGTACTGGGTGATATCCAGGATCTCGGCGGCTTCCTTTACCTTACGGTCGATCTCCTGAGGGTCTACATGGCGCAGCTTCAGGCCGAAGGCCATGTTCTCGTAAACAGTCATATGGGGGTACAGGGCGTAGTTCTGGAAAACCATCGCGATATCCCTGTCCTTGGGAGGAATGTCGTTCATCAGCTTGCCGTCAATATACAGCTCGCCGCCGGAGATCTCCTCCAGCCCGGCGATCATGCGCAGGGTGGTGGATTTACCGCAGCCGGAAGGGCCGACCAGCACAATGAACTCATTGTCCTTGATCTCCAGGTTGAAGTCATGCACCGCCAGTACGCCCTCTTCGGTCACCAGCAGGTTGTTCTTCTTTTCCTTTTCGGGCTCGCCTTTTTTCTTCTTTTTGGGTTCGATGTTGGGGTACACCTTTTTGATGTTTTTCAGTACGACATCAGCCATTATCATCGCTCTGAGCGGTCTGCCTTCGCACGACCTTTCTCGCAGCAGAGAAAGCGGGATTCTCTGTGCTTTACGGCAGGTCTCCACACTGCCGCACCGGGAGCGCCCGGCGGGGGATTCCTCCTTTGTTTCGTCCGCGGCGGCCAGTTTGTGGAGTGACCGGCGGGATCGGAATATTGGTTTTGCTGTCGGAAACGATTCCAGCAGCTAAGCCTATTGTAGCACCGGAACAAGGGCTTGTAAATGAAAGCCCGTCATTCCGGCACACTTTTTGTAGAAACGCCATAAACCGGGCGGCCGGTTTGGGCATTTTGTCAAGGAAAAAGCGGGGCGGGGGTTGGCGCGGGCAGGGGAAATGGTGTATAATAGCGGCGTAACAGGTGCAGGGGACCGGTTGCGGCGGAGCCGCCGCCGGGCTTTAGCCCGGCGCTCCGGCGCCCCGCAGGGGCGCCGGAGGCTCGGTTGGCTATGCCAACCGAGTGCGGCTCCGCCGTGGGCCGGCCCCCTGCAAATACCCGGAAAGGAAGCGAAACCATGAGTAAAATTCTCGGTCACCTGGAGCCCCAGGCAGTGTTCCACTATTTCGAGGAGATCGCGGCTATCCCCCACGGCTCCCGCAATACCAAGAAAATCGCCGATTACTGCGAGCAGTTCGCCAAAGACCGCGGCCTGCAGCATACCCGTGACGCCAGCGATAATGTCATTATCGTAAAGCCCGCCGCTAAAGGCTACGAGACCGCCGCGCCGGTGGTGCTGCAGGGCCACCTGGATATGGTGTGCGAAAAAGCCCCAGGCTGCACCAAGGATATGGAAACCGAGGGCCTGGACCTGGTGGAGGAAAACGGTTGGGTGTATGCCCGCGGTACCACCCTGGGCGGTGATGATGGCATTGCTGTGGCCATGATGCTGGCCCTGCTGGATGAAAAGGACCTGCCCGCCCCCCGGCTGGAGTGCATCATCACCAGCGATGAGGAGATCGGGATGCTGGGCGCCGCTGTGCTGCAGCCCACCCTAGTCACCGGCCGCAATATGATCAACCTGGATTCTGAGGCAGAGGGCGTCTTTACCGTCAGCTGTGCCGGCGGTAACCGCACCTACTGCCGTCTGCCCATCCAGCGGGAGACCGTGACCGGCCAGACTGTTACCCTGCGCATTGCCGAGCTGGTGGGCGGTCACTCTGGGGTGGAAATTGATAAGGGTCGCGCCAATGCCGATATGCTGCTGGGCCGCCTGGTGATGGCTGCCCGCCGTGACGCACCCTGCCGCCTGATTTCGCTGACCGGCGGTTCCAAGGATAACGCCATCCCCAATGAGGCGACCGCGCAGCTCCTCTGCGAGGACCTCCCCGCGCTGGAACGGCTGGCCGCCGCCTGGCAGAGCCAGCTCCGTCATGAGTATGCCCCGGCCGAGCCGGATCTTACCATTACCGTTACCCCAAATGAAAAAACCGCCTGCGCCGTCCTCACCGAAGAAAGCGCCGAGCGGGTGCTGTGCATGCTGCTCTGCGTTCCCAATGGCATCCAGGCCATGAGCGGCAGCCTGCCCGGCCTGGTGCAGACCTCCCTCAATCTCGGCATCCTCACCACCGAGGATGACGCCGTGGAGCTGCACTTTGGCGTGCGCAGCAGCGTGGCCAGCCAAAAGGAGATGCTGACCGAGCGCCTGACGGTGCTGACCCACCAACTGGGCGGCACTGTGGAGGTCTTTGGGGATTACCCCGTCTGGGAATACCGTGCCGAAAGCCCCCTGCGGGAGCTGATGTGCGAGGTCTACCGGGAGCAGTACGGCACCGAGCCCAAGATCGAGGCCATCCACGCCGGGCTGGAATGCGGCCTGCTGTGTGAAAAGCTGCCGGGCCTTGATTGCGTTTCCATCGGCCCGGAGCTGCTGGAGATCCACACGGCCCGCGAGCGCATGTCGGTAGAATCGGTCGGCCGGGTCTGGCGCTATGTCCGGGAGGTACTGCACCGCAGCCGGTAACGCCCCGATGTCCCTCCTACCCGAAAGCACGGTGTATTTCCGGAGCGGGATCAAACAGCGGTGATAAAGTGCCGCGGGTGCAGTTTATTTGCTTCCTGCAAATCAATAGTGAAGCTACCGGGGCTATGGGTTGAACAAACAGATTTGGATGGACGGCCCCGCTGGGCAAGCGTACAGGCTATCCCCTCCGGCAGACTCGCCAAAGGCGGGAAGAATCCACCCGGAGAGCAAGCTGCCGCGCCCCCGGCGTCCTTCCCTTGTGTACTCTGCCCAAGCCTTCTCTCCCCTTGCGGACACAGCTTCCCCTATCTGCCCGCCTTAGCGGCAAAATCCTGCCAATTTTGGGCTTTTTCTTGTGACATTTTGGCCAAGAGAAATGGACTGCCCGGCCGAAATGGTACAAAATTTTAGAGATCTTGAAAATCTTTTTTGTAAAAACCGACCAAGAAATGCTTGACAAGCCCCGCCCATTGGGGTAAGATGGATAATGTACCGGCAGAAGCACCCGCCGGGACTGGAGTATGTGCATATGCAAAAACACTGGGAAGCGATGTCCGATGAAGCGCTGGCCGCGGCCGCTCTTCAGGCGGAAGACCGTGCCTTTACGGTGCTGGTGGCCCGGCTGCTGCCCCCCCTGCGGGCCATGGCCGAAAGCTACCGCCTGCCGGGACTGGACCGGGATGACCTCGTCCAAGAGGGCTTTTTAGGGGTGATGAGCGCCGTGCGCCATTACCATCCCGGCTTGGGGGAATTCACCCCCTACGCCCTTACCTGCGCCCGCAATAGCATGGGCTCGGCGGCTCGCGCCGCCCTTTCCGATCGGCACCAGCCGCTGCGGGATTACGACCCCATTCCGGAGGACCATCCCGCCGGGGAGGAGATCCAGCCGCAGGCGCTGGTGGAGGCCGCAGAATTCAGCGGGGAACTGCACCGCTGGATGCAAACCGAGCTTACCGATTACGAGCGCCAAGTGTTCCGGCTGTTTTTGGCCGGCTACCCCTATTCGGAAATAGCCTCTCTTCTTTCTTCTCATTCCAAAGCTGTGGATAACGCCCTGCAAAGAGTCAGACGAAAGCTGCGAAAGTTCTATTCCACCCACTCGGTATCTGCCTGAATTCGTCAGGTGATATATACAAAACTCCCTTATAACATCAATTGTGAGGGCAGAGATTCCAAAGCGAGGTAATGAAGAATGTACGAAGACAAGACTTTAGTATGCAAAGAATGTGGCAATGAGTTCGTGTTCACCGCCGGTGAGCAGGAGTTCTATGCCGAGCGCGGTTTTGCCAATGAGCCCCAGCGCTGCAAGGCCTGCCGCGACGCCCGCAAGCAGAACCAGAGAACCGACCGTGAGATGTTCACCGCCGTTTGCGCCAACTGCGGCAAAGAGGCGAAGGTTCCCTTCCGTCCCCGTGAGGACCGTCCTGTTTATTGCAGCGAGTGCTTTGCAAAGATGAAGGAAGAGCAGTAATCAGACCCCCTGATAACAAGACTATCCTGCCGGCTGTCAGCAATGATGGCCGGTTTTCTTTTTTGATGTTATCTTAGCTCCAGTAGCTTTCGCACTTCCTCCGTCCGGGCAAAGAGCTTAAAGTACAGTGCCCGGTAATCCGGTGCGTCACTTTGCAGGCAGATTTCCTCACATTCCTGCTGTATCGCGATGATTTTATCCTGTATCATCAGGCAGCGCCCCCTTAGACGAGCGACCTCCACTTTATCATCCATATAATTTTCCCTCTTTTCTATAATTGCACTATATTAGTGCAATTATAGCCGCTTTTTCGCCTAAAATCAAGAAAATGATTGTTCTGATTTAGTGCGGAGGAGGGGTGATGTTCATGGATCAGCAGTACAGTGAGCGCATGGGGCGTCATTTGGCCAAACTCCGCCAAGATAAAGGCCTAACGCAGGAGCAACTGGCTGCTCGATTGCAGGTGCAGGGCTGTGACTTAACCCGCAGTGCATTGGCCAAGATTGAGGTTGGCCAGCGCCATCTCTATCCCGATGAGATAAAAGCCCTGAGCGTAGTGCTCGGTATTAGTTATGAACAGATTTTTGTTTGAATTAAGTGCTTTTCACCTGTTCGGTGAAAGGTATGCCTGTAAAAGGCACAAATAAGGGGGAGCCCTCTCTTGCAGGGCTCCCCCTCTTGCGTGAACGACCACTCTGGGTCGTCCACGCAATTCATCCCCTTTCGGAGCGCCCTTCGGACAGGGAATATTTCGTCCGCTGTGGCGGACGACCAGCCTTTTGAAAAAGGCTGGAGCGAAAACTTTTACACAAAAATCTCCCCCACCGTTGCCCGGCAGGGGAGTCTTTTTATTCGGTTATTCCTCCAGGTCCTTCAGCTCGTCCGCTTCCGCCTTTTCCACCGTGATGCGGCCGTCCCGCAGTGTCTTTACCTGCGATTTGTGGAAGGAGGTCACGGCCCCCTCCTCGGCCCGGTCCAGATGCACCTTCAGCTCGCCGGTCAGCAGGTTCACCTCAGTTACCTTGCCCCGGCCCTCGCCGGTCTGCACGATCGCCCCTACCTTCGGGGTGATCCGCAGCAGATCCTCATAGGCGTCCTGCTCGTACTTCAGGCAGCACATCAGCCGGCCGCAGGCCCCGCTTATCTTGGTGGGATTGAGAGAAAGCCCCTGCTCCTTCGCCATCTTGATGGAAACAGGCTGGAACTCCCCCAGGAAGCTGGCGCAGCAGAACGGTCGCCCGCAGATGCCCAGACCGCCCAGCATTTTCGCCTCGTCCCGTACGCCGATCTGCCGCAGCTCGATGCGGGTACGGAACACCCCGGCCAGTTCCTTTACCAGCTCGCGGAAATCTACCCGCCCATCGGCGGTAAAGTAGAAGAGGATCTTGCTGCCGTCAAAGGCGTATTCCACCTCCACCAGCTTCATTTCCAGCTTGCACAGGGCTATTTTCTCCTGCGCTATGCGGAAAGCCTTTTCCTCTTTTTTACGGTTTTCCTCCACCCGGCGCAGATCCTCCTGCGTGGCGGGGCGGGTCACCTTTTTCAGGGGCTTTACCACACGGGTCTGGTCCACCTCCCGGTTGGAGATAGCCACCGTGCCGCATTCGGTACCGCGGGAGGTTTCCACAACCACGGGCTCCCCCACGCGGTAGCTGCCGCCATTGGGGTCAAAGTAATAAATTTTTCCGACTTCCTTAAATCGGACGCCGATGATCTCTGCCATACAAATGGTACTCCTTTATTTCCAACATCCATGATGCATGAATTTTCAATATTAGTTTCCGCCTGTGGTGGGGCCAGGTTTGCAGTCGCCTAAAGGCGGCGCGAAGCCTTTTGCAAAGGCATAGTTGGCACGCTTGCCAGCGGGGCCGTCCTTTTCTGTGAAGAAAAGGACGCAAAAGTCATTAGGGCTACACCCTAAAAACCCCACGCACCGGAACGCCCGCTCGGAACGGGCTACGCCGTCCCGAAGCGTGGGCTAAACGGTGCTTATAAGGTGTCTGCGACGCATTTTTATCGCCCCCGCGCTGGAGCGCAGAAGGGCGAACCACCACCCCTGTCCCCGCCTCAAAGGCGGGGAACTATGGGGCAAGTTAAGCAAATACTTTACAGTCTGCAAAACCGCTTCCTCGGCAAATCGCAGTCCTTGCCGCCTTGCGGTGCCCGAAAAAATCTTCGCGCTGCTCGCTTGCTCGATTTTTTCGACCGCTACGGATGCTCCGCCTCGCTGCATCCGCCACTGGCGGTGCTCGGCTCCGCATCCCCATCCACCGCGACCCCCTCACTCCCCCAAATTTGCATAATAAATCCCAGTTGCAATTTCCTAGCAAAATCCGATATTTGTGCGATCTTCGCCCAATATCTTCCCATAATGTAAACTTTCCATTAAAAAAAGTGAAATATTAACCTCTCAACTGCAAAAAGGGCTCGATTTTGCCGTATTAGTGAAAGGGCTTTTCCATCGACCGTGCTTCTCTGCTTTGCTCGGTCAAAAAATGCCGTCAGGCGAAAAAATTACAAACAAATTTCTCCAAAGGAGGCTGTTAAAATGCCGGTCACAATAGAAACCAACGGCGATACCATGGTGGCGCGCCTGAGCGGCGAGCTGGACCACCACCACACCCAAAAGCTGCGGGAGGAGATCGACCGCAATGTGCAAAAAGAGCGCCCCGCCCGGCTGGCGCTGGATTTTGCCGGGGTGGAATTTATGGATTCCAGCGGGATAGGGCTGGTGCTGGGGCGCTACCGCCTGATGCAGGAAATGAACGGAAAGCTGGTGCTGCGGGCCATGCCGCCGCACATCCGCCGGGTAATGCGGGTGGCCGGAATAGCCAGCCTGGAGATAGAGGAGGAAAGCCGCGTATGAATAAGCCGAAAAACACCATGAAAGTCAGTTTTCCCAGCAGGGGCGCCAATGAGGGCCTGGCCCGGATGCTGGTCGCCGCCTTCATCACAGAGGCGGACCCCACCGTGGAGGAGCTGTGCGATATCAAAACGGCTGTTTCGGAGGCGGTGACCAACTGCATCGTTCACGCCTACCCGGACCGCATTGGGGAGATCTACATAGCTGCCAGCCTTTCGGAAAGCAATCTCGTCACCATCAAGGTGCGGGACCACGGGTGCGGCATCGCCGATGTGCAAAAGGCGATGGAGCCGCTGTTTACCACCGGCGGCAGCGAACGGGCCGGGCTGGGCTTTGCGGTGATGCAGGAGCTGATGGATGAGGTGCGGGTCACCTCCCGCGCGGGGGGCGGCACCACCGTGCGTCTGCGCCGCCGCCTGAGCCAAAAAGCCCGGTAACAAGGGAGGTCTGACCAAAATGCCTGTTACCGCTGAACCAAAGGCGACCGCCATACAGGATACCAGCGTGGAAAACAACCTGGGGCTGGTGCACGCCTGCGCCCATCGCTTTAAGGGGCGGGGCATAGAATACGACGACCTGTACCAGGCCGGGTGCATGGGGCTGGTGAAGGCCTCAGCGGCCTTTGATGCCAGCCGTGGGGTGATGTTTTCCACCTATGCCGTGCCGGTCATCCTGGGGGAGATCCGCCGGCTGTTCCGGGATGGTGGCACCGTAAAGGTGAGCCGCAGCCTGAAGGAGCTGGGACTGGCCGCCGGGCGCACCCGAGAGCTGCTGGGCAGCGAGCTGGGCCGGGAGGCCACCGTGAATGAGGTAGCCGAACGCATGGGCCGGGCCCCGGAGGATGTGGCCCAGGCCCTGGCCGCCACCACGCCGCCGCTTTCCCTGACGGGGGGTGAGGAGGAAGGCAGCGGGCAGATAGACCTGCCGGAGGAGAGCCCGGAGGAGCGGCTGAGCGATCTGCTTTCGCTGCAGCAGCTGCTTTCCTCGCTGGAGGAACGGGACCGGCAGCTGATCTTTCTGCGGTACTATCGCAGAAAGACCCAGACTGAGGTGGCCCGCCGCCTGGGGATGACGCAGGTACAGGTCTCCCGGCGGGAAAAGCGCATTCTTCAATCCATGCGTCAGCAGCTCCTTGACTGAGCCTTCGCAAGGCGCGGGTTCGGGCCGCAGGCCAGCCGTCCGAAGGACGGTTCCGCAGCGAAGCTGCGGCGCCCGCCGCAGGCGG
>OIXH01002714.1_pt1 | contig 16998 bp, 20 predicted proteins | sample 1587741 | NCBI WGS metagenome assembly OIXH01 (sample SAMEA3888916, study PRJEB22519) | human gut metagenome | biome: human gut; feature: human-associated habitat; material: faeces | place: Denmark | collected 2011 | reverse complement strand
AAAACATTTTCATTTGTTCGGGCGTTGTGTTCTGCGCTTCGTCAAGGATTATAAAGCTGTCATCAAGAGTTCGCCCGCGCATATACGCAAGCGGCGCGACCTCTATCGATCCCTTTTCCTGATTGCGCGCGAACGCCTCCTGCCCGAACATCTCAAACAGAGCGTCATACAGCGGACGAAGATACGGGTCTACCTTATTCTGCAAGTCGCCGGGCAGAAATCCGAGCTTTTCTCCCGCTTCAACGGCGGGGCGCGTGAGTATGATACGCTGTACTTGGTGCTGCTTGAATGCCGTCACCGCGAGCGCGACCGCGAGATATGTCTTGCCCGTACCCGCGGGTCCTACGCCGAACGTTATCGTGTTTTTGCGTATCATATCGCAGTACTTTTTCTGCCCTACGGTTTTTGGCTTTATGGGTTTTCCCGTAAAGCTCACGCAGACGCAGTCGCCGCTTATCGCAGCTATTTCGCCCTCCGCGCCGTCGTTTACCATGGAGATAGCGTAGCGCACGTTCTGTTCCTCAATCGTTTCGCCGCGCGAAAACATTCCGCACAGCGTTCTTACGGCTTTTTCCGCTTTGGCGACGGACAACTCGTCGTCACCCGTTATCTTCACCTCGCTGCCGCGTGACAACACCGTTACCGAAAACGCTTTTTGTATCAAGTTTATGTTCCTGTCGAACTCCCCGAAAACCGCGCTTACCTGTTCGGTGGAGTTCATTGTTATCGTAATATCTGCCATATTATTCCTTTCTGTAATTTATCGTTTGTACTTTTTAATTGTTTCATCGCTCCATATCTGCGCTTCAATATACCTTACGTTCCCGTATTCATTTTCCTGCGGCAATCCGTACTTTGCTATCATCTCCAGAATACCCTCGTAATTATAAAGCCGCTTGCGGTACTCCAAGCCGTCGTTTACGCGCGGACTGAACGTCGGGTGAGAATCTCCGTAGGTAAAAGAAACCGTTCTTAAATCAAATTCAGAAATGGGTATCTTAATAAAAGCGCTGTTTTCAAACCAGCCTGACAGCCATTCACATTCGCCAACTACCATATAATGGGGAGCGTTGCGTTTTATTATGCCGCCGATAGCCGTGAATTTTTCGCGCATTATACTTTCGTAATAAAGTCGATCCGTCATATATTCGGTATGACGCCCCGCCGCCTGCGAAGCGGGATTTACGCGTTTTATCTTCTCCAAGATATTCTCCGCTCTCTCCCGCGGCAAATCGGACAGATTCAGAAACGGTGTGCGTGAGCTGTCATAGTAATGATAAAGATACATCTTTTCTCCCGATTTAAAAGGATTTTCCTCAACTTTACGTTGTAAACTCCGAATGTCCTTTTTATCCTCCATAGAGCGAATAGCTTTCGCCGTCCGACGACGCGGGAACGTATTCGCTTTTACCGAGTGACGCTTCGCGCTTTATATACGCGCCTATCAGCTCTCGGCTCAAATTTGTGAGGTCGCCGCGCGAAAGCGCTTCCTCCGCCGTGAGCAGCAGCACCTCGCTGTTTTCGTGACCGTCGCTTTTCGGTTCGCCGCCGATGTAGTCCATTTCAAACACTACGCACCATTGTTCGGGCTTGAACTGCACTGCAAACACCGAACGCGCCGCAGCCGTCACTCCCGTTTCTTCGAGTATCTCACGTTCCGCAGCTCTGTCGGGAAGCTCTCCCTCGCATACGAAGCCGCCGGGCAGCAGTATCCTGTTCTTTGCCGCGCCGTAGGTGTGCCGCACTAAAAGTATCTTTCCGCCGATCTCGGTTATTCCGCAGACCGTGTAATATTTGTTGTTCATGGCGATCACCCTTGTTATTCAAATTCTATCTCAAAGCTCCAAATGCTTGTTATCTTATTCCAATCGCGTTTGAGCAGTATCCCGTCAACAGTCTCCGTTTCGTACAGCTCGTCAAGGGTCTTGTAAAAGAACTCTCCGCTGCCGTCATATTCTCTCCGCCCCTGTGTGGCGCAGCGCTGAAACGAGCATTTGTCCTCGAACGCGATTATCATATAATCGTTTGTCTTATCCGAAAAGTTTATCCAAATTTCAGGTTCTCCGCCGTGCAGGACGAGCTTTTCGGTAAGCGCTTTCATTCGTTCAAACGTTACCATTAAAATCCTCTTTCGCGTAATTCGGAAACCATCTGCACATAAAACTCACGAACGTCAAAGCCCTTGATGTCAACGCGGTTAAGGTCTATCATATCCGCGTGAGTAATACCGCGCCGACCTTTCGGGTAAAGCGGCGTAAAGCGCTCTCCCCACGGGGCTGAGGTGAGAGCCACCAAGCCGTCGTTGTCGCCGTCATATTTCTTGACTACGGGGTAGGAGAAGTTCAGCGGGAAATGCCCGCTGCGCCTGTTTTTTGCTTTGGAGCCGTAGGATTGATACATCACATTGGGGTCGTCCTGAACCTCTTTGTTGAATTGTTCACAGTAGCTGTTGGTAAGACATTTCACCGCCGACATAAAATCCGGGGAATCGTCCCCGAGCGCATAGAATATTTTGTTGTAGACGCTTTCAATAAAGTGCTTTGTGCGCGGCTTGCACGCGCCGAGCAGATATTCCGCGAACAGACAGCCGCGGTGCGGAGTGTTTATCGTGGTGAGACTTGCGACGTATTCCGCGCACCCGAGCTTTGATATCGCGTAGCGCGAATCCAGCCCGCCTTTTGAGTGAGCGATGATGTTCAGCTTGCCGCAGCCCGTGCGCGTAACGATGTCTTTGATCTTTTGTGCAAGCTCCTTTGCACTGTCCTCAACGGAAAGAGCGCTCTGCATTTCGCCGTAGTATATCTCCGCGCCGTTTTCTTTTAAGGCGGCGGGGATGCGTCCCCAATAGTTCAAAAGCCGACTGTCGCGGAAGAATACCCCATGCACGAACAATATCGGGTATTTCGTCGCGCAGATACGTTTATCGTGACGCCGTTTGTCAAGCTCTATCCGCGCCGTTTCGGTTATAGCCTCGTTCCGCGTTTTGATGTAGATGATCATCAGCATAACGAGGTTCAGCGGAATGATCCAGCCGAAAGCAAGCCCCAAAGCGCGGTGCTTTATTCTCAACTGAACAGATGTAAAGTACACGCGGATAATTCCGTTCCAGAAGATGATCGCTTCGCTTATGAGGAGTACCGCGCCGTAGGAAATATAAAAGCCGTAGCTTTCCACTCCGAGAACGAGCTCTTTAATGCAGATAGCCACAAACGGCACAGCCGCCGCACAGGTCACCCAGAACGCGAGGATAAGCTCCGCGCCGTCGCCAAGTATTTTCAGGCGGAGATTGGGATAGCGTTTTTTAGTAGGAAAAACATTGAACGCGGCAAAATACGCAAACAGCACCGCCCATAACGCTACCTTAAGAGCAAGCGGCGAGTTCGCCATAATAAACGGCGAGTTTATCCCGAAAGTCAAAACCGCCCAATTAACTATTCTAAGCAATATATTCATAATATAACTCCTCATTATAATTATACAACCACAGGAAAGATTTGTCAATACACTTTGTTTTGCTTTTGTGTGACGAGAGAGCTGCGCCGTATAAAAAGCGCATTTTGTTTTCCTGAACCGCGGGGAAAACAATAAAACATTTGATCGTCGAATTACCGGCATATTTTGGCAAAGTAATCGGCGGATATTCCGGGGAATATTCGGTGCAAAGCGAGAGAATAATAACCAAAACGGAGGTGCGAGATGAATATGATCACCTGCGGCGAGGACTGCCGCTTTCAAATCGACGGATACTGCACTAAGAACGAGCTTACCTTTTCGGGTGCGAATACATCAAAGTGCTTTTACTTTGAGAAGAGATAGGGGGCGAGAAAATGCGAAAGTTGGGACGTACTGCCGTGATCTTTTCGGCGCTGCTGTTTACAACGCATATTATTTCGTTAAGCGGCGCGGCAGAGGACGCGGTGTGCTTTGTTCTGCGCGAGTACAACGGCAAGATCGCGCTTTTCAGCGAGAGTGTCGACGAGCCGCTTGCCGTATATGATACGCCGATAAATGCACTGTATCCCGGCGATATCGAGCTGCTGCGCGAGGGTATACGGCTGAAAAACCGCGCCGAGGTGACGCGGTTAATAGAGGACTTGGGCGTTGAATAGCATAATAAGCGCTCCCCAAATAGGGGAGCGTTCTGTTATCTTTCGGAAGCGTGCAATATAAGCTCAACGGCAAGCTTAAAGCCTGCCTCAAACATATATTTTCCCTGTTTGTCGGCTATGTCGAAAACGAAGTCCTGAAACTCCTGCGCTTGTTTTGCGTCCGATCTGTAAAGCTTTTCAAACAGCTCCTGCAGGTCTTGATCGGTCTCAGGCGGCTTTATGGAAAGGCTGCCTTCTAAAAACGCTTCATAAATCATTTCAATAATTCTCATTTTATATACTTCTCCTTGTGTAATGATTCTCTCCCGCGCACGGCAGGGGAGAATTTTGTGCTTTATGTAAAGTTGTATAGTGTATCGAACAAATAATATACCAAAATGGGATATTGTGATTATACCGCTTTGGTATAATTTTGTCAAGGGGGAGAGAGGATAATGATTTTCAGACTAAAAGAACTTCGTAAGAAAAAGCATATTTCGCAGATACGCCTTGCCATAGAGCTTGGCTCTTATCAAAACAATATCAGCCGTTATGAAAACCTTGAACACGAAGCCGATTATCAGACGCTGCTGGACATCGCCGATTTCTTTGACGTGTCTCTGGACTATCTTTTCGGACGCACGGATAACCCGAATATAAACAAATAGCGTTATCCCTTGAAATCAATGCACTCGAAACTGTTGTGTGTAAATCGGGCTTGCAAAAAAGCGTTTTTCTCTCCCTCTGTTTCGCAGAGGGAGAATGTCGTTATAAAGCACCCCGATAAAAATCAGCGGGGAGGTGACAGAAATGATATTCAGATTAAAAGAATTGCGTGAGAACCGTAAAATGTCACAAATACGGTTTGGGATCGAGCTGGGAATAAATCAAGATGTTATCAGCCGTTACGAAAATCTTGAACGTGAAGCCGATTATCAGACGCTGCTTGACATAGCCGACTTCTTCAATGTGTCTCTCGACTATCTTTTCGGACGCACGGACAACCCGAAAATAAACAAATAGCGTGATCCTTTGAAATTTGCGTGTTCTTCCGTGTTTGCGGTGCGGAAATTCGTTGTTAGATCAAGTTTGCAGCAAAAATGAGTTTTTTCTTCTCCGTGAGGTGGAGGAGAGAATGCTGTTGTAAAGCTCTGTTTCGTGCCGCAGCGAATGTGCCGACGAACCCGAAAATCGATAAATAATAAAAATATCTCCGCAAATCTCGTGTTTTCGGAAATTTTCTGCTTTATAGTCTTGCGTGCTCTCTGCACGGCAAAAATGAAATGAAGTTTAAGAAAATGAGAAAAAGCGAGCGATTTGCAGAGATTTTGAAAGAAAACGTGATATATTTCAAATTTGTGAGAAAATGCTCTTGACAAATGAAAAAAAGCGTGATATAATAACTAACGTTGCGAATTGTAATAAATCAAAATAAAACAGGAGGAAAAAACAATGACTTATATGGCAAAGCCCGCGGAAGTTGCTCGCACTTGGTATATCATCGACGCTGCCGAAAAGCCGCTCGGACGAGTAGCAGCCGCAGCCGCTCATCTGCTTCGCGGAAAGCATAAACCCACGTTCACGCCCCATGTTGACTGCGGAGATCACGTTATCATCATCAACTGCTCTAAGGCAGTACTCACGGGCAAGAAGCTTGAGAAGAAGGTATATCGCTATCACACCGGCTGGATCGGACATCTCAGAGAGGTGGGCTATGACAAGCTGATGGCTCAGAAGCCCGAAAAGGCGATGACGCTGGCGGTAAACGGTATGCTGCCCAATAACACGCTTGGAAGAAAGGCTCTCACAAGACTTCGCTGTTACGCAGGTGCAGAGCATAAGAACGCGGCTCAGAAGCCCGTTGAATACAAATTTTAAGGAGGGCTTTTTATGTACGAATCTAAACCTTACTACTATGGCACGGGCAGAAGAAAGCACTCTGTGGCTCGTGTAAGAGTTTATCCCGGAAGCGGTTCCATTACTATCAACGGAAGAAACATCGATGATTATTTCGGCCTCGATACTCTCAAACTGATCGTTCGTCAGCCGCTTGCGCTCACCGATCTTATGGAGAAGTTCGATATAGTTTGCACAGTTGCGGGCGGCGGTGTTACCGGTCAGGCGGGCGCTATTCGCCATGGTCTGTCCAGAGCGCTGTTGCAGTATTCCGACGAGCTGCGCCCCGTTCTCAAGAAAGCGGGATTCCTCACTCGTGACCCGAGAATGAAGGAAAGAAAGAAATACGGTCTCAAGGCTGCACGTCGTGCGCCGCAGTTCTCGAAGAGATAATTTTTTGCTTTGGAAATGGCTTTGTGAAGCCGTTTTCAAGAGAGAAAACATATCCCGTTGCCTTACAGCAACGGGATTTTTGTGTAAAGGATATCTTCTTGATATATCATAAAATTCTCGATGAGCTGAGAGTGCGGGGAAAGCAATCGGAGCATGGCGTTCGCACATAATGCGCCGCGGATGTTTCCAATTGAAATTGTATAAAATAACATCGACTTTCCCGGAAGAACAAAAACCGCATTTCTACACGATTTGCGATGTATATCGCCCGGATGTGTATGCGGGAACTGTCGACAAAAAAGCAACAACAAACGCTGAATTTTAACTAAAAGCAACATTGAAATTTGTTGAATGTGCACAAAACTCGCCAAGGCTTATGGAAATAATAAACATAAATAGGTTCAAACAAACGATAATTTATTTTTATAAGTATAGTTTTGGCGGCTATATTAAAAAAATTACTTGACATAAAATCGACAATATGGTATAATTATAAAGGTTGAGTGTGTTTTCTCGACCGTATAATGCGAAAAAATCGGATTTCGATATAGTTCGCTCTGTGAAACGGATATTTAGGTAAATTTTGGTGTTAATTCAATATTGTTAGTACATATTTAACGAGGTGAAATTATGCGTAAGGGAATTGTTCTGGCAGGCGGTTCGGGCACACGGCTTTACCCGATGACGATGGTAACATCAAAGCAGCTTTTGCCGATCTACGATAAGCCTATGATCTTCTACCCGCTTTCTACGCTTATGTTGGCGGGAATACGGGATATTCTGATCATCTCCACACCTACGGATCTTCCGAATTTTGAACGCTTGCTGGGTGACGGTTCGCGATATGGGATCAATCTTTGCTACAAGGAGCAGCCCTCTCCGGACGGTTTGGCGCAGGCGTTCATTATCGGCGAGGATTTTATTGGAAGCGATGAGTGCGCAATGATATTGGGCGACAACATCTTCCATGGCAACGGATTGAAAAAGCACTTGCGCGAAGCCGCGAACAACCATGGCAGGTCGACAGTTTTCGGTTATTATGTGGATGACCCCGAGCGTTTCGGCGTAGTTGAATTCGACAAGGACGGCAAGGCTGTTTCTTTGGAGGAAAAGCCCAAAGAGCCCAAATCCAACTATGCGGTGACGGGACTGTATTTCTATGATAACAATGTTTGCGAATACGCAAAGAGCCTTAAGCCCTCTCCGAGAGGCGAGTTGGAAATAACAGATCTCAACAGGCTCTATTTGGAGGAAAACAAGCTTGACGTTATAACGCTTGGGCGCGGTTACGGCTGGCTCGATACCGGAACGGTGGACAGTCTTGCCGAGGCGGGTGAGTATGTTAAGGTCATCGAGACCCGCCAGGGATTGAAAATAGCCTGCCTTGAGGAAATATCTTATAAGAACGGCTGGATAGATGCAGAAACGTTGATGAAGTCTGCGGAAAGCTATGGAAAAAGCCCATATGGAGCACATTTGAAACGCGTTGCGGAAAACAAAATACTTTATTGACATTATAGGGGGCAAGACAATGAACGTTATAAAAACGGAGATCGAAGGAGTTTATATCGTGGAACCTCAGGTGTTCGGCGATAAACGCGGGTGGTTCATGGAGAGCTATTCCAAGGCGAAGCTGCCCGAAATACAAGCGGATTTTGTGCAGGATAATCATTCATATTCCGCGAAAAAGGGCGTACTTAGAGGAATACATTTCCAGAACGGTGAACACGCTCAGGCGAAGCTTGTAAGGGTATGCAAGGGCGCGGTAATGGATGTGGCAGTCGATCTGCGCAAAGGCTCGCCTACCTACAAAAAGTGGGTGGCTGTGGAGCTTTCGGCGGATAACAAGCGTCAGCTGTTTATTCCCCGCGGTTTTGGGCACGGTTTTGTAACTCTCACCGATGAGGTGGAGTTCTTATATAAGGCGGACAATTATTACGATCACGAGAGCGATCGCAGTATCCGCTTTGATGACCCCGAGATCGGAGTTGATTGGGGGATCACTGACCCTATATTGTCGGATAAGGATATGTCTGCGCCGCTGCTTAAGGACAGCGACTGCAGCTTTGTTTACAAGAAATGATATTATGTGATCGAACGATTGGAGGAGCTTATGAAAATAATTGTTACGGGCGGCGCAGGATTTATTGGCGGAAACTTTGTGCATTATATGCTGAATAAATACCCCGATTACAGAATAATCTGTGTGGATTGTCTTACTTACGCGGGCAATATGGAAACGCTTGCGCCGGTTATGGATGATCCGAACTTTCGTTTTTGCAAGGTAGATATCACCGACCGCGACGCGGTTTTCAAGGTGTTCGAGGAAGAAACGCCCGATATCGTTGTAAACTTTGCGGCGGAAAGTCATGTGGATCGTTCAATAGAAAATCCCGATGTGTTCCTCAAAACGAATATTCTTGGAACGCAGGTGATGATGGACGCTTGCCGCAAGTATGGGATAAAGCGTTATCATCAGGTGTCAACGGACGAGGTTTACGGCGACCTTCCGCTTGACAGACCCGACCTGTTCTTTACGGAGACCACCCCGATACACACCAGTTCTCCGTATTCCGCTTCCAAGGCGAGCGCGGATCTGCTGGTTCAAGCGTATCACAGAACGTTCGGGCTTCCGGTAACGATTTCTCGCTGCTCGAACAATTACGGTCCGTATCATTTTCCCGAAAAGCTGATCCCCTTGATGATAGCAAACGCGCTGAACGACAAGCCGCTGCCCGTTTACGGCAAGGGCGAGAACGTCCGCGACTGGCTGTATGTCGAGGATCACTGCCGCGCCATTGACCTCATAATCCACAAGGGAACCGTTGGCGAAATATACAACATCGGCGGACACAACGAGATGAAGAACATCGACATTGTAAAGATAATCTGCAAGGCTCTCGGAAAGCCCGAAAGTCTTATCACTTATGTGACCGACCGAAAAGGGCACGATATGCGCTATGCTATTGATCCGACGAAAATTCACAATGAATTGGGCTGGCTTCCCGAAACGAAGTTCGTTGACGGCATTCAGAAGACCATTCAATGGTATCTTGACAACCGCGAGTGGTGGGAGCGCATAATCAGCGGCGAGTATCAACAGTATTACGAGAAGATGTATGGGAACAGATAACACGCCTCTTATCTCGATAATTATGGCAGTCTATAAGCCGAATGAGAAGTGGTTTCGCGAACAGCTGCGCTCGTTGAACGAGCAAACTTATCCGGCGTTGGAGCTGCTTATTTGTGACGACTGCCCCGAGTTTCCCGTTGAAGAGAAAATAATTTCGGAAAATATTGTAAATTTTCCGTTTATTTTGGTGCGTAACGAGAAGAATATGGGTTCAAATAAGACGTTCGAGAGGCTGACGGAGCTTGCGGGCGGAAAGTATATCTCGTACTGCGACCAAGACGACGTATGGCACAGCGACAAGGTGAAAAAAATGTTCTCCGTTCTTGAACGGACAAGCTCCCCGATGGTGTGCAGCGATCTGAACATCATAGACGGGAACGGCAAGCTGATAGCGGACAGTATAACAAAGGTTCGCAAGCGGCACGTTTTCCGCGAGGGTGAAGGTCTTGCACCGCAGCTGCTTGTAAGCAATTTTGTGACGGGCTGCGCCATGATGATGAGGGCCGATACGGCAAAGCGCGCTGTACCGTTCGTGGATTCGCTTGTACACGATCAGTGGCTGGCGATATGCGCCGCGACTGAGGGCAGGATAGAGCTTATCCGCGAATCGCTGATAGATTACCGACAGCACGAAGGTAATCAAACGGGAATACTAAAAGGAGTATATGACAAGCCCTCCTATTATAACGAACGTTTGATAAAATTTTTGCCGAGGCTGGACGATTATAAAAACAGGCTGTATTCCGGGAATATGAAAACGGCAATAGACGAGCTTGATGCTTTCTACCACGCGCGTATTCGCTACTCCCGAAAAATGAATTTTAAAGATCTTAAAACAATGCTGAAGTACAAGAGATATTCAAAAACCGGCGTTTTGGTTGAAACGGCTATGAAATTCATACCCGCCCCCGTTTTTAAAAAAATCGTTTCTCTTGCGAAAAAAGGCAAGATCTGAAAATATAACTTTGAGGTGAACTGATGATCGTTGTTACGGGAGTCGGCGGGCAATTGGGGTATGACGTCGTTAAAGAACTAAACAAGCGCGACATTCCCTGCAAAGGCATTGATAAAGCCGAGTTGGATATTACGGATAAAAAAGCCGTTCTGAGTTTCTTTGAGGAACAGCGCCCTGACGCGGTGATACACTGCGCGGCGTATAACGCTGTCGATAACGCCGAAAGTGACGTCGAAAGCTGTGACGCGGTGAATATTTACGGAACGGAAAATATTGCCGCCGCGTGTGAGAAGATAGGCGCTAAGATGATGTTTTTCAGCACCGATTACGTTTTTTCCGGAGAAAAAAACAGCGAATATGAGGTGTGGGATAAAAAGGAACCGCTAAGCGTTTATGGAAGATCCAAATCTCTTGGAGAGGATAAGATCGCCGAGTATACGAACAAGTATTTTATCCTCCGCATTTCATGGCTGTTTGGGCTTAATGGGAGCAATTTCGTTAAGACGATGCTGCGTTTGTCAAAGACAAATAAAGAGCTTAATGTTGTAAGCGATCAAGTTGGCAGCCCTACATACACAAAAGATCTGGCGCGGCTTATCTGTGATATGATCGTTACCGAAAAATACGGAACATACCATGCGACGAACGAGGGATTTTGTTCTCGCACGGAGTTTGCGGGCAAGATCTTCGAGCTGGCGGGCAGAGACGTCCGCGTGAACTCGGTAACGTCCGAGGAGTTTTCGGCGAGGGCGGTTCGCCCGTTGAATTCGCGGCTTAGCAAACGTTCGCTTGACAGCGCGGGTTTTTCAAGGCTTCCCAATTGGGAGGACGCGCTGGAGAGATATTTGAAAGAAGTGGAACATAATTCATGAGCGAAAAAAAGATAAGTATAAAACAGGGCTGTATTATCACGGTTGCGGCTTATTTTCTTTTAATGGTCGTTTTTTGGCTGTGCGCCCATGAGCAACTGAATTTCCGCGTTGATAAAACGGATATGCTGAAAAGCGAGAACGTGATTGGCGAGATCACGGCAGGCAATGTGTTCACTCAGAATTTTAAAGTCAGCGACACAGGCGATCTTCTTGGCATAACTGTTCCGATCGTGACTTACGGAAGAGATAACCAAAGCACGCTGGTTTTTTCGGTGCTTGAGGGGAATAACGAGTTGGTATCTCACACTTTAAGCACTTCGGGGCTGGAGGACAGCAAACCCAAAACGTTTTATTTCAGTGAAGAGGTTGAACTGCAAGCCGGCGTTATGTATACGCTTTCAATATCATCGCCGGACGGTGTTTCGGGGAATGCGGTAACGATATTTACAGGCAGATCTTACGAGGCGGGCAAAGCCAGCGTCGAGGTCGATCTTTCTCCCGAAATGCAGGTGTGCGCAAACGGAAATCCGTTGGGGTACGCCTTGTGCTGGGAAGTGACTACGCGCACCCACTTGAATTGGGGGCTATATTTCCCTATATTGGCGGGCGTAGTGGGTGTTGCTTTGATCATATATTGTGTTTATATGGTCCACTGTGAAAAATACGATATAAACTGTCTGGGGCTGAGGATGGTAAACGCGTTTTCGCGTTACAGATATTTGATAAAGCAGCTTGTTTCAAGAGATTTCAAGACAAAATACAAGCGCAGTGTTCTTGGAGTTTTGTGGAGCTTTTTAAATCCTCTTTTGATGATGACCGTGCAGTATGTTGTGTTTTCCACTCTATTTAAAAGCACAATACCGAATTTCGCGCTGTATTTGATGATAGGCATAGTTTGCTATAACTTCTTTAACGAATGTGCGGGAATGTGCCTTAATTCGATAACAGGCAACGCGGCGCTTATAACAAAGGTTTATGTTCCGAAATATATTTATCCCGTATCGAAGATGCTCTCATCGGGAATAAATTTGTTGTTGTCGTTTATCCCGCTGCTTATAGTTTTGCTGATAACTCAAGTAGGATTTTCAAAGTCCATGATCCTGCTGCCCGTGCCGATAATATGTCTTGCGGCATTCAGTTTAGGGATAGGAATGGTGTTGGCAACGATGATGGTGTTTTTCAGGGATACCCAATTCCTGTGGAGCGTTATAAGCATGATTTGGATGTATGTTACGCCGATCATCTACCCGGAAAGCATACTTCCGCAGCAGTACTTATATGTGTTCAAGTTTAATCCGCTTTATCATATCATCAGAATGGTGAGAACCATGTTTATGGACGGCGTTTCTCCGGAGCCGAAGGCATATTTGATCTCTATCATATTGTCTTTCGGAACGCTGATAATAGGCTCGGTAATATTCAGGAAGAATCAAGACAAGTTCGTTTTGAATATATGAGGTTACAATGATTGAAGCAGAAAACGTGTCGATGACGTTTAAGATGATGAAGGATCGCGTGAAAAGCATCAAAGAATACGCGGTTCAGCTTCTTAAGCACAAAATAAAATATGAAGAGTTTCACGCTTTGAACAACGTGTCTTTTAAAGTAGAAAAAGGCGAGGTTCTTGGAATAGTTGGCAGAAACGGCGCCGGAAAGTCAACGCTTCTAAAGGTAATCTCGGGCATTTTAAGACCTACCGAGGGCAGGGTAACGCTGCACGGAAACGTTGTTCCCATGCTGGAGCTTGGCAGCGGATTTGATTTCGATCTGTCGGGACGCGAGAACATTTTCTTGAACGGCGCGATTTTAGGTTACAGCGAGAAATTTCTGAAAGACAAATATGATGAGATACTTGCGTTTTCGGAGTTGGAGGAGTTTATTGACGTTCCGATAAGGAATTATTCCTCGGGAATGGTTATGAGGTTGGCTTTTTCGGTCGCGTCGATGGTAGATCCCGAGATACTGATCGTTGACGAGATACTGGCTGTGGGCGATTCCGCGTTTCAGGAAAAAAGCAAGGCAAAGATGATGGAGCTTATGTCGGGCGGTACGACGGTGCTGTTTACCTCGCATAATATCGACCAGATAAAGGAAATGTGCGACCGCGTTTTGTGGCTCGACCACGGAAGCGTGATGGATATTGGCAAGCCCGAGGATATTTGCGGCAGGTATGAGGAGTTTATAAAGGGATAATTAGGAGATATTATGGGAGAACACAGGGTTGAGATGATCGGCAAGGTACCGATGATCCTTGATAATTACAGTGGCAGCGATCATTACAGCGACGGCGACGATTACGAGAATTTTTTGTTGGAGGTCACCAAAGAAAACGGCGACATTGATTACTCCGAAATAATCGCTCAAAATCCGTCTACTCCAACGGTTTATCACCTCTCGCACTTGAGAGAGAACATTATTTGTTGGTATCCGTTTTCTTCCGACGAGCAGGCTTTGGAGATCGGGGCGGGTTGCGGCGCCGTTACGGGGGCATTGGCGCGCGGCTGCGCCAATGTGGACTGTGTAGACCTTTCCAAGCGCAGATGTATGATAAACGCTTATCGCCACCGCGATTACGACAATATCAGGATATTTGTTTCCAACTTTGAGGATTTTGTGGGCAGCGCCGATAAGAAATACTCGCTTGTAACTTTGAACGGAGTTTTTGAATATTCAAAAGCCTACATCAATTCGCCCGACCCGTTTGTGGATATGCTGAAAATGGTACGTTCTCTTTTAGCGGAAAACGGCACGCTGCTTATCGCGATAGAAAACAAGTTTGGTTTGAAATATTTCGCGGGCGCAAGGGAGGATCATTGCGGTACGTTTTTTAGCGGCATAGAGGGATATCAAAATGACGATGTTGCCCGCACGTTCAGCCGCGGGGAGCTTATCAAGCTTAGCGAGACTGCCGGTTTTTCAAATTATAGTTTTTATTATCCCTACCCCGATTACAAGTTTCCTATGGAGATTTATTCCGACGCGCGTCTTCCGAAAAAAGGAGAGCTTATAGAAAACCAATACGACTTGATTTATGATAGATATACGCTGTTTAATGTGAATAAAGCGTTTGATAATATTATAAGCGCCGGATTGTTCCCGGAGTTTTCCAATTCGTTTCTGGTTGTATTAAAGGAGGGCGTTTAATGAAGACAGTTTTATATTCGCGCCCCTCTCGCGACAGGATACCCGAATTACAAATATGCACAAGCATTATTGAAGAGGACGGCAAAAAATATGTATTAAAGTCCGCAGGACACCCCAACGCTAAAAAATATTTACGGTCTTTTGAAAGGAATTACAAGATTTTAAAGGACATTTTCGTAGAGAAAATAAATATTGTTGATTGCGTTATGGTTGACGAATCGACCGTCCGATTTGAATTTGTGGAGGGAAAAACTTTCACAGAGGTATTGGTTGAACTTTATCGGGCAAACGAAGTTCAAAAAGCGACTGCGCTTATCAACAGTTTTTTTGAATTGATCGTATCAAGTTCAACAGAGGACATTATGCCGTACAAGCGGTTTTTCGATGTATTAGGCGGCTTTAGCTGTTCAAAGCCGCTTAAAGGTATAAGCTCGGCGTGTTTTGATATGTATTTTAACAATATTGTGCTGGATGAGGACGGCAGATTTAATTATTTTGATTATGAGTGGGATTTTGACTGTTTAATTCCCGTAAATTATATTGTTTTCCGTTCAATGCAATTATTACGTCTAATCGGTGGGGTTGATGATGATTTTGCTCGTCAGATCCTGGAAAAGTTTGAAATCGATAATGAGCAGATAGAAATATACCAAAAGATGGAATCGGCTTTTATATCGTATGTGAAGCCTGTTGCCAATCCTTATTCGATTTTTGAGTATAATAATATTCTTGGAAGAGAAAATGCCATTCACGACTTGAATTGTCTCGATGTGAACAATCCAAAGTTTTTTCCCGATTACGGCAGCGGCTACAGTGAGGACACAAAGAAGGTGTGCTTGGATTTCGATTTTCGGACAGGTCGGCTTGATACGACTGTCGCTTTTGAAAAGGCGCCCGAGAGGATACGCTTTGACCCTGTTGACCGTTTGTATTGCACCGTTTCGGATACAAAGATCACGGCAAACGGCAAAGAGCTTCCGATAGCTTGGCACAACGGAAGCGATTTTAACGGCGTTATGCTGTTTGATTCTATTGATTCCAACATATATTATGAAAACCCGGAACGTGCGCGTGTATTTACAATAACCGCAAACATCGCCGCGTTTAACGATGAAAAACTTCTGAACGCTTTAAAAACAGCGCAGAGAATAAACATCGAACACGCTTCATTGCAGCAGCAATTCGCTGAGCTTCAGGTTTTTGAGCGGCAAACTCAAGGAGAGCTGACGCAAACCCAAGAGTTGCTGACACAAACTAAAGATCAGTTGGCGCAGACCTGTCAGCAGCTTGACGAGGCAAATAGCGAGATACAGATCTTGACATCATTAAAGGCAGCGGCGGAAGAAAATGCAAGGGAAATGAAAGCGGCAGCAGAGCAATGGCGCGCGTCTTACGAGATCATAACCAACTCGTGCTTTTGGAAGATAACATATCCGTTCAGAAAGCTGCTTGACGTTTTGAAGTCAATATTTAGAAAGAAAAAATAAAAACATTGAATTGAGGGAATTGCAATGGAAAAAAAGATACTGGTTACCGGCGCGGGAGGCTACATTGGCAGATTTGTCGTAAAAAAACTGTGCGATAAAGGGGCGAGTGTAACAGCTGCGGATATCAGAACCGACGGCATTGACAGCCGCGCGGAGATCATCGGCAAGAATATTTTCAGCGGCTCTGAAAAAATATTCGAGGAGCTGGGAAGTCCCGATGTTTGTGTTCACATGGCGTGGCGCGACGGATTTGTGCATAATTCCGACGCGCACATGGGTGATTTGTCCGCGCACTATACCTTTATACGCAATATGATAAACGGGGGACTTAAGCAGCTTGCCGTTATGGGCACCATGCACGAAATAGGCTATTACGAGGGCGCTATTGATGAAAACACACCATGCAATCCCACAAGTATGTACGGTATCGCAAAGGACGCTTTACGAAGAAGCACGATCCTTTTGGCGAAGCAGAAGGACGTATGCCTGCAATGGCTGAGAGCGTTTTATATATACGGCGATGACAAACGAAACAATTCTATTTTTTCCAAGCTTACCATAGCGGCGGAACAAGGAAAGAAGACATTCCCTTTCACAAGCGGAGAAAACAAATATGATTTTATAAGCGTGGAGGAGTTGGCGGATCAGATTTCCGCAGCGGTTATGCAGACCGAGGTAGACGGGATAATCAATTGCTGCACCGGAAAACCCATCAGTCTGGGCGAAAAGGTGGAGAGCTTTATAAAAGAGCACGGTTTCGATATAAAGCTGGATTACGGCGCGTTCCCCGACAGACCCTACGATTCCCCGGCGGAGTGGGGGAACTCGGACAAGATATGCAGAATTATGCATAAAGACGCTGTTGAATAAGGGAGGAAAATATAATGTACGATGTTATTGTTGTTGGAAGCGGGTTTTCCGGTTCGGTCATTGCGCGCGCGCTGGCGGATAAACACAATAAAAAGGTTTTGGTGATAGAGAAAAGAGATCACATCGCGGGAAATATGTATGATGAATATGACGATCATGG
>OIXH01002711.1_pt1 | contig 17016 bp, 16 predicted proteins | sample 1587741 | NCBI WGS metagenome assembly OIXH01 (sample SAMEA3888916, study PRJEB22519) | human gut metagenome | biome: human gut; feature: human-associated habitat; material: faeces | place: Denmark | collected 2011 | reverse complement strand
CATTATATCAATTTATTACATATCTATGACAATAATTGGCAAAAAAGCAAGTCGGTTTGATTTTACTTAACCCGATATTTATGCTTATCCTTGGTCTTGGCAGTTCGCAATACGTTCGTAAAGAGCAGAACTGATAACCGCATAACAATAAAATGGGATTCAGGGGCTTATTCCCTGAATCCCGTTTTTATTCTTCAATTTGTATCGGGCAGTTTTTGTCGTTCTTTGCCGTGTTTACATATTCACGGATAGCGGACTCGACCTGCTCGACCTCTTTCAAAAATTCTCTCGCCGAAACTCTTTGCGCGCCGTTGCCGAGGATTATAAGCTGTTCAGCTCCGTCTGAGGTGGCAACTCTGACTCTGTGCTTCCGGCTCAGCTCATGCGATGTCTTTTCGATATAGGTATCGGCTGTTTCCGCCTCCTTGGTGTATACAACCTTTATGTTATGAACATCCTCAACCTCGCCCTTGTTGCCCTTGACCTTATATGCGTCAAATACGAGAATAACCTCGCACTGACGAAATCCGCGGTAGTTGCATAGCCTGTCGATCAGCCCGCTCCGCGCGTCCTCCAGGCTATGCTCCGCAATTTCCTTGAGTTCGTCCCATGCAAAGATTATGTTATATCCGTCAATCAGCAAATACTCAGGTCCGCCCGGCAGCGGCTTGCTTCTGCGCTTTGTGCCGCCGGGATTACTGTTATGGTTCTTACTGCGTTTTACCGTATCAAGCGCAGTGTACGTGTCACGCTTAATCGGACCGTAGGTACGCTCAAAAATCCTGAGCAGCTCGCTGTCGTCCGCAACACGGCTGATGTATTCCGAAACGCTTTCCTGCGTGACGGGCTTTAAGTCCTCATTGGGATTGAAGCCGCTCTCAACGTGCATATAGTCACGAACCTCATTCCACTTCACGGTAAAGCCTGCGCCATGCGAACAGAACACCGAGTCGGCTGTGTTTTCCAGATCACCATCGCAGTCATAGCCAATCTCCTGTATCACCTCATCGGAGTTATGGCACGGCCGGTAACCCTTAAGGGAGCAGACGAGCCTGCCTCTGCCGCCTGTGTAACCGGTAACCTCCGAAAAGTAGTCACGCATTTCAGACACGGGAGCTGAACCCGAAATCACCGACATCTCACCGCTGAGTTCCGGCTGAGTGAATTCGCCGCACATATTCTGAATATCTGTCATAGCCCTGCCGATATACTCGGCAGGTACTTCAAGCCTAAAGCTGTACCACGGCTCAAGCAGTATGCTCTCCGCCGTTTTCAGACCCTGGCGCACCGCCCTGTAAGTCGCCTGTCTGAAGTCACCGCCCTCTGTGTGCTTCTTGTGCGCACGTCCTGCAATCAGAGTTATCTTCATGTCGGTTATAGGCGAACCGGTCAGAACGCCGAGATGCGTCTTTTCTTCAAGATGTGTCATTATCAGCCTCTGCCAGTTCCGGTCAAGCGCGTCCTCGCTGCAGTTCGTTCTGAACTTAAGACCGCTGCCCGGCTTTCCCGGTTCAAGCATGACATGAACCTCAGCATAGTGTCTGAGCGGTTCATAGTGTCCCACGCCCTCAACAGGCGATGCAATAGTCTCTTTGTACGCAATGCTTCCTTGACCGAAATCAATATCAAGATCAAACCGCTCTTTGATAATACGCCTTAGAACCTCAAGCTGAACCTCGCCCATGAGCTGGACATGTATTTCCTGGAGCTGTTCGTTCCAAATTATATGCAGCTGAGGTTCTTCCTCCTCCAGCTTACGCAGGTTCTTCAATGCGGTATGCAGGTCAGTTCCGTCCTTTATGTCAACGCTGTACGACAGCACCGGCTGCAGAATGTTTGTCTCTGAACACGGTTCAATCCCCAATCCTTCGCCCGGATATGTCGCAGTCAGTCCGGTCACTGCGCACACCGTTCCGGCTTCCGCCTCGTCAGCAGTACGGGACTTTGCTCCGGAATAAATTCTGATTTGGTTAACTTTTTCCGTCCATTCCTCACGGCTGTCGTCTCTTGCAGTCAGCTCGTCCTTAACCTTCAGCGTGCCGCCCGTCACCTTGAGATAGGTCAGCCTCTCACCGCGCTCGTCCTCTGCAATCTTAAAAACCTTCGCTCCGAACTCCTCTGCATACTTCGGACTTATTGTGTACTTATCAAAGATACTAAGGAACCCGTCCACACCGTCAAGCTTAAGCGCAGAGCCGAACCGGCACGGAAAAATCCTTCTGTCAGAAACCGCCTCCGCAAGCTCATCATCGGCAAGCGTGCCGTTTTCCAAAAAGCTCTCCATCAGGCTCTCGCTGCACATTGCCGCCTCTTCCATAAAATCGTTATTCTGCGTATCACTGAAGTCAATACAGCAGTCGCTCAGCTTTTCCTTGAGCTCACCGATAAGCTCCTCTCTGCTCCTTTCGCTTATGTCCATCTTGTTGACAAACAGGAACGTCGGGACATTGTAGCGCACAAGCAGCTCCCAGAGCGTTTCGGTATGGTTCTGTACTCCGTCAGTTCCGCTTATCACAAGGATTGCATAGTCAAGCACCTGAAGCGTGCGCTCGGTCTCGGTCGAAAAGTCGACATGTCCGGGCGTGTCAAGGAGCGTGAACTCGGTATCGTTATAGTTCAGCACTGCCTGCTTTGAAAAAATGGTTATACCCCTGTCACGCTCTATCTTGTTCGTGTCTAAAAACGCGTCGCCGTGGTCGACACGGCCAAGCTTTCTTATCTCACCCGCACGGTACAAAAGACCCTCGGACAGTGTTGTTTTGCCCGAGTCTACGTGGGCAAGTATTCCGGTTACAATTCTTTTCATAATCTATCTGCCAATCTGTCTGTAATATTATTATCTGAATTTATTTTATTCGCTATTTATTTCATTCGCTCAGATAATTATACACTCACAACAGCTGTTTAGCAAGAGGATTTTTACACTAAAATACAGTCTGTTAACATATTTTAAAGCTTAACATATGATATTATGAGGTGAACTAATGTGTTTAAATTTGGTACTACGGGAGACGGAGCCCGATTCAAACGCGCTATGGCGGTTGTTAAGGGAAACTCTGACTTTCCGGATATAAACGGCACGGTTACATTCGTTCAGAAGAAAAACGGAGTTCTGGTGACAGCAAGCATAAGCGGTCTGCCAAAGGGCAGCGCTGAGTCGTGCAGCGACAGGATATTCGGCTTTCATATTCACGAGGGCAATTCCTGCACCGGCAATGCCCAGGACCCCTTCGCAAACGCAAAGACGCACTATAATCCATACGGCTGTGCGCATCCGTTTCATGCGGGAGATTTGCCGCCGCTGTTTGAGAATGACGGGTATGCCTATCTGTCTGTGCTGACTAACAGGTTCAGTATCTCCGAGATAATCGGACGGACAGTTATAATACATGATATGCCTGACGACTTTACCAGTCAGCCGAGCGGAAATTCGGGAACAAAGATTGCCTGCGGTGTTATTTCTGTATTCTAAGCAAACAAAGAGCTGCTGCAAATTTCATGCAGCAGCCCTTTGTTTTGTAATACGGATTATAGTATGATACCCTCTCAGTCGCCTGCGGCGACAGCTCCCCCGGAGGGGGAGCAGTTATTAGGGGCGCTGCCCCTAAAACCCCGAAGTCATCTTTTACATGGATTAATGTGGCTCCACCTTCGTAAAGGTGGTAGTGCAAGCATCGGCAGGCTTGCATAGCAAGCACGTTAGGCGCGCAGGCGTCTGACCTCGCTTAGAGGTCATTTTGCATGATACATATAATACCATGCAAGCATGAGACGGTTGCGCACATGTGACCGAACCTGAAAGGTTCGTATGCGCCATACTAAGCGTTTTCACCAGAAGTAACGAAAGTCAATATCATATTAAATCGCCTTCGGCGAGATGACTGCGCACCTCCGTGTTCGCTGTTTCACAGCTCACCTACCGCAGTTTGCATTTCCACCTTTGCGAAGGTGGAGCATATAAATTATTATTCTACTTCTCCAGAAGCGACTCGCCTGTCATTTCGGCAGGCTTTTCTATGCACATCATGTCAAGAAGTGTCGGCGCAAGGTCAGCAAGACGTCCGTCTTTGAGTTTGACATCGTCTCTGCCGATTAAAATCAGCGGTACAACATTTGTCGTGTGCGCCGTGAACGGCTCGCCTGTCTCATAGTCAATCATCTGGTCTGCGTTGCCGTGGTCAGCTGTGATAAGCGCCTCGCCGCCCATTTCGAGCAGTGCGTCTACCACTCTTCCAACGCATGTATCAACTGTTTCAACAGCCTTAACCGCTGCGTCAAACACGCCGGTGTGTCCAACCATGTCACAGTTTGCAAAGTTCAGAATAACCACATCATACTTTCCGCTTCTGATACGGCTCACTACCTCGTCTGTTACCTCAAACGCGCTCATTTCGGGCTGCAAATCATATGTTGCAACCTTGGGCGAATTAATCAGCGCCCTGTCCTCGCCCTCATACGGCTTTTCAACACCGCCGTTGAAGAAGAACGTAACATGAGCGTACTTCTCGGTCTCTGCAATTCTGAGCTGGGTCATGCCCTTGCTGCTGATATACTCGCCGAATGTGTTGGTGAGGCTTTCAGGCTTGAATGCGACATTGACATTCGGCATTGTTGCGTCGTACTGGGTCATTGTCACAAAGTACGTCTTGAAGAACTCCCTCTCAAAGCCGTCAAAGTTCGGGTCAACGATAGTTCTGGTAATCTCTCTCGCACGGTCGGGTCTGAAGTTGAAGAAGATAACTGAGTCATTCTCCTTAACCGTGCCTACCGGCTTGCCGTCCTTTTCGACAACGCACGGAACAACAAATTCGTCAGTCACGTCGTTGTTATAGCTCTCCTGAATAGCTTCAACAGCACTGTTTGCCTTTGCACCCTCGCCCTTTACGATTGCGTCATAAGCCTTTCCTACTCTCTCCCAGCGATTATCTCTGTCCATTGCGTAGTATCTGCCCATGATTGTTGCAATATCGCCTACGCCTATCTCACGTTCTTTGGCAACAAGCTCCTTTATATACTGCTCAGCAGATGACGGCGGTACGTCACGGCCGTCCAAAAAGCCATGTACATGCACATCTGTCAGACCGTTCTTCTTCGCAAGCTCCAAAAGTCCGTAAAGGTGGTTCTGATGACTGTGAACACCGCCCGGTGAAAGCAGTCCCATAAGGTGCAGCGCACTACCGTGCTTCTTGCAGTTCTCAACTGCGCCTTTGAGTGCCTCGTTCTCAAAAAACGTGCCTTCTTCTATTGCCTTTGTGATACGGGTCAGCTCCTGATATACTATACGTCCCGCTCCGATGTTGGTATGTCCTACCTCCGAGTTGCCCATCTGACCGTCAGGAAGTCCGACATCCATGCCCGATGCGTGAACGATTGACGTAGGACATTCTTTCATATACTTGTCAAGGTTAGGCGTATTCGCCGAATATATGGCATTTCCGTCATGACGGCTGTTCTCGCCGAAGCCGTCCATAATGATAAGTGCATATGGTTTCTTACTCATTTTCCTGTCTCCTTAATTAAATTATTCAGCCGCTTTAACTATAACGGCAAAATCGTCCGGCTTAAGGCTTGCGCCGCCGATAAGTCCGCCGTCAATATTAGGCTTTGAGAGAAGCTCTGCCGCATTGCCTGCGTTCATGCTTCCGCCGTACTGAATTCTTATCTTCTCTGCTGTGTCGCCGCCATACAGCTTTGCGACCGTCTCGCGGATTATTCCGCAAACCTCGTCAGCCTGCTCAGCAGTAGCGGTCTTTCCCGTACCGATTGCCCAGATAGGCTCATAGGCAATAACGACCTTTTCTGCGTCTGCCTTTTCAATGCCCAAAAGCGCAAGCTTAGTCTGGCGGCGTACAGTGTCGTCCATAATTCCGGCTTCACGCTCAGCGAGGCTTTCGCCGACGCAGACAATAGGATTTAGTCCGCCTGCCAAAGCCGCTTTTGTTCTTAAGTTAACGGTCTCGTCCGTCTCGCCGAAATACTGGCGTCTTTCACTGTGACCGATGATAACATATTCAGCACCTATATCTGTGAGCATGCTTGCGGCAATCTCGCCCGTATATGCTCCGCTTTCTTTAAAGTGAACATTCTGACCGCCCACAGCGACATTGCTGCCCTTGACAGCCTCTGCAACGCCCGGAATACAAACGGCGGTCGGACAAACCACAACGTCGCAATTAGCGCCGCTTACCTTCTGTACTATCGCCTCTGCCAAAGCCTTTGCTTCTGACGGAGTCTTGTTCATTTTCCAATTTCCGGCAATAATTTTCTTTCTCATTATATTATCTCCTATATATTTCTATAAATATCAAAAGCATAGGGGAGGATATCCTATCCGCCCCTATAGAGTTTTACACATTAAAACGATTATTTATCGTCAAGTGCAGCGCAGCCCGGAAGAACCTTGCCCTCCAGGAATTCCATTGAAGCGCCGCCGCCTGTTGAGATGTGGCTCATCTTATCGCCGAAGCCCAATGTGTTGACAGCAGCAGCACTATCACCGCCGCCGATGATTGTTGTTGCGTCTGTATCAGCAAGAGCCTGAGCAACCGCAACGGTACCCTTTGCAAGAATGGGGTTCTCAAATACGCCCATAGGTCCGTTCCATACAACAGTCTTTGCCGACTTAACTGTGTCAGCAAACAGCTCTCTTGTCTTTTCGCCGATGTCAAGACCCATCTTGTCAGCCGGGATAGCATTAGACGGAACTGTTTCTACAGCGATTTCAGCATCGATAGGGCTCGGGAACTCAGAAGCAACAACCGTATCAACCGGGAGAAGCATTGTCTTGCCGAGCTTCTCTGCCTTTTCAATCATATCCTTGCAGTAGTCAATCTTATCATCGTCTACCAATGAGGTTCCAACCTCATAGCCCTTTGCCTTAAGGAATGTATAAGCCATACCGCCGCCGATAATAAGTGTGTCGCACTTCTCAAGCAGGGTTGAAATAACATTGAGCTTGTCCGAAACCTTTGCGCCGCCGAGGATGGCAACGAGCGGTCTTACAGGGTTATCAATCGCATTGCCTAAGAAGTCAAGCTCCTTAGCGAGCAGGTAACCCGATACGCACGGGCTTAAGAACTCAGTAACACCAACAGTTGAGCAGTGAGCTCTGTGCGCGCTGCCGAATGCGTCGTTTACAAACATCTCTGCGAGTGAAGCAAGCTCCTCACTGAAATTCTTCTCGTTCTTTGTCTCCTCGGGTCTGAATCTTGTGTTCTGAAGCAGAACAACATCGCCGTCCTGCATATTTGCAACAGCAGCCTTTGCGTTCTCACCGACAACATTGTCATCATCTGCAAAAACAACCTCTTTGCCGAGCTTCTCTGAAAGTCTCTTTGCAACAGGAGCCAAGGAAAGGCTTTCAACAACCTGACCCTTTGGCTTGCCCATATGCGAGCAAAGAATAACCTTTGCGCCGTCAGCTACAAGCTTTTCGATTGTCGGCAAAGCACCGTTTATTCTGGTCTCGTCCGTAATCTTTCCGTCCTTAATCGGAACGTTGAAGTCACAGCGAACCAAAACCTTCTTGCCCTTTACCTGAACGTCATCAACTGTCTTTTTATTCATTTATAAATACCTCCAAAACTGTATAAATGTAAATATAATATAAGTTTAATTATTTTTTAGTTTTAAGCCTACATGACAATTTTAACCTATCAGTACAGATTTATCAAGTATTTTTTAAGAAAATCCATGTCAATTTTTTGTTATTCTTTTATGAATAGTTTGTGAATTGTTTGACAATAAATTTTCCAAGATTTGTATTGACAAAACTTTACACGCGTGTTATACTGAAATAAGTATATGCATTTTTAACAAAGGCATGTAACTTATAACTTTATTTCAGGGAGGGTTCTACTTGAACACTAAATTTAAGACAAAAGACATGGTAATATCCGCATTGCTCATTGCAATAGGAATTCTTATTCCGATGATATTCACGAGTCCTCCGTTTAAGATTCCTGTCGGACCGTATTCCGCAACGCTTATGGCGCATGTTCCGGTTATTATTGCTATGTTTATTTCACCGCTTACAGCTGTACTCACCGCTATCGGAACAACAATAGGTTTTTTTATAACAACTCCTTTAATTGTTGCAGTCAGAGCGGCTTCTCATATAGCTTTTGCTGTAATTGGCGCATATATGTTAAAAAGAGGCTTTAATCTGACAGTAACATGCGGTGTAACCGCACTTATTCACGGTATTTTTGAAGGTATTGTAGTTCTCATATTCTTTGCAACAGGAGCAAGCTCGAATTCTTCATATTCAAACCTTGCAATGATGTGGATTACAATAGGCGGCACAATTGCGCATCATATAGTTGACTATATAATCGCGGTAATTGTCGCAACTGCTCTCTCACGCGCGCATTTGATGCCTGCGCTTCCGCCAATTTTGAGGAATAAGAAAATCGAACAGTAAAATACATAGTTATTTACAAGGGCTGCTGCGATTATTATCGCAGCAGCCCTCGTTTTATATATCATTAATACTTATTTCTCTTGGTATACGTAGTATGCAGAAGCTCATGCGCTTTATGCGAGCCCGGTTTTTCAAAATACTCATTATAGAGCGTTGCCATATCGGGGTTTTCATGACTCTTTCTTATCTTGCTGTTTATGTCCTCGGAATACAGCACCTTTGCACGCTGTGTTCTCACATCGACATCCATCTTGTCACGTGACGGAACGATTGGCTGACCGCCGCCGTTTACGCAGCCGCCGGGACATGCCATGATTTCGACAAAGTGATAATCAGCCTTGCCGGCTCTGATATTTTCAAGGAGCTTTCTCGCATTGCCCAGACCGTGAGCAACAGCAACCTTGACATCAAGACCGCCCATATTAACGGTTGCCTCTTTAATTCCTTCAACACCGCGCACAGCTGTGTATTCTATTTCATCGACCGGTTTGCCGCCGAGAGTATCTGCGGCAGTTCTGAGCGCCGCCTCCATTACTCCGCCTGTTACTCCGAATATTACGCCTGCGCCGCTGGCACGTTCAAACGGAACGTCAAATTCCTCGTCAGGCAGTTTGTCGAACATAATGCCTGCCTGCTTAATCATTCTTGCAAGCTCACGCGTCGATATAACAGCGTCAACGTCACGCAGTGCGTCCACTTCCATCTCCGGTCTGCCTGATTCAAACTTCTTGGCAACGCACGGCATAACCGAAACAACAAACATATTCTTCGGGTCGATACCGTTCTTCTCGGCATAATATGACTTGAGTACTGCGCCGAACATCTGATGCGGCGACTTGCACGATGAAAGATTATCCAAAAAGTCCGGGAAGTAATGCTCACAGAACTTAATCCAGCCGGGGCTGCATGATGTAATCATCGGCAACTTACCGCCGTTCTGCACGCGCTCAATAAGCTCGTTTGCCTCCTCCATTATCGTCAGATCTGCGCCGGTATCCGTATCAAAGGTCTTGTCAAAGCCGAGTCTGCGCAGAGCGGCCGCCATTTTGCCGGTGACGGGAGTTCCCATAGGATAGCCGAACTCCTCGCCCAGACCTGCTCTGACAGCAGGAGCTGTCTGAACAATAACATACTTGTCAGGATCTGCGATTGCGTCCCATACCTCCTGAGTGTTATCCTTCTCACGCAGTGCGCCTGTCGGACACGAAACAATACACTGACCGCAGTTTACACACGCCGTATCGGACAGCGGCTTTTCAAACGCCGTACCGACCCTTGTCTTAAATCCGCGTTCCATTGTGTCGATAACCGCAACCGTCTGAACCTCCTTACACATATTTACGCAGCGGCGGCACAGAACGCACTTTTTGTTGTCTCTTACTATTGAAGGCGATACATCATCGACATCGTGTTCAAGCATTTCACCCTCAAACGAAATGCCCTCAACCCCGAGTTCATCAGCCAAGGTTTGCAGCTCGCACGACTTGTTGCGGATACAGCTCAGACATTTTCTGTCGTGGTTTGAAAGCAAGAGTTCAAGCGTCAGCTTTCTCTGATTTCTTACCTTCGGAGTGTTTGTCATAACCTCAAGTCCCTCGGACACCGGATAAACACACGCAGCCTGGAGCGCTCTTGCGCCCTTTACTTCTACAATACACATTCTGCAAGAGCCTGTCTTGCTCACATCCTTGAGATAACACAGAGTAGGAATATCAATTCCCGCCTCACGTGCCGCTTCAAGTATAGTATAATCAGCGGGAACACTCATTTCAGCTCCGTTGATTTTTATATTAACATTTTCTGACATATTCTTCGTTCCCTCCTATTTCGATATTGCCTTGAACGGACATTTATCCATACAAGCGCCGCACTTAATACATTTCTCGGTATCAATACTGAACGGACTCTTAACCTCGCCGGAAATAGCTCCGACCGGACACTGTTTTGCACAGAGACCGCAGCCCTTACATTTCTCCGGGTCGATTTCATATTTAGCCAATCCCTTGCACACGTGTGCCGGACAGGTCTTGTCCTTGATATGAGCCTCGTATTCATGTCTGAAATACTTAAGTGTAGACAAAACAGGATTTGGAGCAGTCTGACCGAGACCGCAGAGCGAGCCTGCCTTGATTGCCTCAGCGAGACTTTCAAGTCTGTCAAGATCCTCCATTGTTCCGTTGCCGTCTGTTATCTTGTTGAGAATTTCAAGAAGTCTCTTTGTACCAACACGGCAGGGAGTACACTTACCGCAGGACTCGTCAACTGTAAACTCAAGGAAGAACTTTGCAATATCAACCATACAGTTGTCCTCGTCCATAACGATAAGACCGCCCGAGCCCATCATTGAACCGATAGCCGTCAGCGAATCGTAGTCAATCGGCGTATCAATAAGCTCTGCCGGAATACAGCCGCCCGAAGGGCCTCCAGTCTGAGCTGCCTTGAACTTCTTGCCGTTCGGTATGCCTCCACCGATGTCCTCAATAATCTCACGCAGGGTTGTACCCATAGGAACCTCTACAAGACCGGTATTATTAATCTTTCCGCCGAGAGCGAATACCTTTGTACCCTTGCTCTTTTCTGTTCCGATTGACGCAAACTTCTCTGCGCCCTCTAAAATAATTCTTGGTATATTGGCATACGTCTCTACGTTGTTAAGCAGAGTAGGCTTGCCGAACAAACCCTTTACAGCCGGGAACGGCGGACGCGGACGGGGTTCACCTCTCTTGCCCTCGATTGAGGTCATAAGCGCGGTTTCCTCACCGCAGACAAACGCACCGGCGCCGAGTCTGATTTCCAGATCAAAGTCAAAGCCGCTTTCAAAAATATTCTTGCCCAGCAGTCCGTATTCACGAGCCTGATTAATCGCAATCTGTAATCTCTGAACCGCAATCGGATATTCGGCTCTGATATAGATATAACCCTGGTTTGAGCCTATCGCATAGCCTGCGATTGTCATAGCCTCGATAACTGCATGCGGATCGCCCTCCAGCACGCTTCTGTCCATGAACGCACCGGGGTCGCCCTCATCAGCGTTACAGCAGACATACTTCTGGTCATCAACTGAGTTTGCGGCAAATTGCCACTTAAGTCCCGTCGGGAATCCACCGCCGCCTCTGCCTCTGAGGCCGGAATTCTTAATCTCGTCTATAACCTCCTGCGGCTTCATTTCGGTAAGAGCCTTACCGAGCGCTGCATATCCGTCTCTTGCTATGTATTCATCAATATTTTCAGGGTTGATTACACCGCAGTTTCTAAGGGCGATACGATGCTGCTTCTTATAGAAGTCAACCTCGCCGAGCGATTTAATCTCGTCGCTGCCCTCGTGAACGGATTCATCATAGAGCAGTCTCTGAACAATTCTGCCCTTCAAAAGATGCTCCTCGACTATTTCAGCTACGTCCTCAGGCTTTACCATGCTGTAGAATGCGCCCTCGGGATACACGATTACGACCGGACCCAAGGCGCACAAACCGAAACAACCGGTTTTTACAATCTTGACCTCCTGAGTCAGGTTGTTTTTCTCAAGCTGCTTTTCAAACTCGTCAATAAGCGTCAGGCTGCCGGATGAAGTACAGCCGGTTCCTCCGCAGACGAGAACTTGTGATCTATAAATATTCATTTACTGATTACCTCCAGTCTGAGCTGCGCCAATAGTATACTCGGTAACAGCTCTGCCGTTTACTATATGCTCCGTTACAATTTTTGCAACCTTATCGGGAGTCATTTTGACGTATGTCACCTTTTCCTCACCGGGTCTTAAAACCTCAACGATAGGCTCAAGTCTGCACATACCTATGCAGCCCGTCTGCGAAACGCTTACACCGGACAGATTTCTCTTCTCTATCTCCTGTAAAAATTCATTAAGCACCGGGCGCGCTCCTGCAGCAATACCGCAGGTTGCCATTCCGACAACAATACGCGTCTTATTGCCGTCATCTTCTCTCAGGTTCATCTGGCTCTGAACCTTTTCCCGAATTGCCTTTAACTCTGCCAAACTCTTCATTTTTTGACCTCCAAACTTTATTATAAGCTAAAATTATTTACAAATTTATATACATTATTTTACTTATTATTTTTTTATTTCATCAAGACCCTCTGTGATGTAATCCATGACCCACGAAAGCACATCCGCCGAATCGATGGGGACATCGCCGAGGATATCCTTTATCTTTTTTGTATCAAACTCAAATTCAGCGCCGTTATATCTATGGATATATCTGAAGTCTATCTCAGGACTGCCCGAAAGCAAAGTGATTATTGTTCCGGTAATATCGCCTATCGGCGCTCTGTCTATACTGTCGTATACAAAGGTTGCTGTCACGCAGGTTCCTTTCCCGACCTCAGACTCAATACTTAGAGTTCCGCCCGCCTGATTTGCGGCAAGCTCGAACAGCGGAATTCCCATTCCTACCTTTCTGGTTGTTCTTGTCGTAGTAAACGGATCCTTAACCCGGCCTAAAAGCTCCTCGTTCATTCCGCAGCCATCGTCCGAGATTACTATGGTCAGCAAGTTATCTTTTACATTTTCATCGATAATAATCTCTATCAGATTTGCTTCAGCCTTTACGGAATTTTTAGCAATATCCAGAATATTAAGCGAAAGCTCTTTCATAAATTTCACCGCCTTATATTGTTCGACTTTATACTATTTATCATTGAACAGCTCGTTAACTTGGCTTATGTTCAGAAAGTTAACCGTCTCTGAAATATCCTCCAGATAGTGCGCGTCTGAATTTCTGAGGATCTTATACCCCTTGAGGTCGGGTCTGTTGCTCAGATATTCGTCAACGCTCCGCACATTCTTTGAAAACTCTATCCCGTCAACCGACAAATCATCGGGGATAAAACCCAGATTTGTAAGTATGCTGTATGAATGACGGTCAACGTGAGCCGGAATGAAAATTCCACCAACCTCTCTGACCATATACAGCAGTTCATTCAGCGTAATCGAAGTCGATGAGATAAGCAGCTTATCCTCATAGCCGGCTATATTGTCCCACTCGTCCATAAACGCCTGTTGTCCGAACAGCTCCGGCTTATTCTTTATATCGGGCAAAGCCGCATATACCGCCTCCGCAACCGGCCTGGCTCTGTCAATGCTCGGATAAAGCGTAAGAACGTGAACCGCCTCGGCAGTCTCGACCTCCATACCGGGTATTACACACTGTCCGATACGTTTCCCGACCTTCATTGCTGCCTCGGCGTTGCCGATACTGTTATGATCCGAAACCGCCACAGCGTCAAGCTCCAGGAGCTTTGCCATATTCACAATGTTATTCGGCGTCATATCCATATCGCCGCACGGAGACAAGGCGGAATGAATATGAAAATCATAGCTAATCATTCTGACTGAACTTATAGTAGTCAACACACAGCTCGTAACCCGTCTTGTCGGATTTTAGAATTATAATATCCTGTGAGTCGGCTCTCTTTATGACGTCATCTGCTGCGGAAACGCCTTCTGCAAGCAAGATACACGCCGTATCTGCCAGCGAAGCAACCGCCGCAATGTTTATGTTGTTCATAACGGTTATCCACACATCGCCACTGCCGGCTCTGCCCATAACCCAGCTGAGCAAATCACCTGTGTAGCAGCCGCTTATTTCACGATCCTCAAAATCAGGCTTCGTCAAAAGCTCATAACCGCCGTATTCTATAAATTCCGATACCTTCATCTTTCTGCTCCTTGTTTATATTTTAATATCCGGTTAATCCGAAGAACTTTCAGGGCTTTGCTTTTCTTTATAATAATCCGGCTCCAAGTCCTGAAGCTTCGCTTTCATATTGATTATGCAAAAGCTCTCGTCGGCAAACCCCCGAACTATATCCTCCGCAAGCGCTCTGCATGACGGTGCACCGCAGGAGCCGCAGTCAAGCTTCGGAAGCGAGTCGTATATCTCTTCCAACTCATCCATCATCTCCATCGCCTTGCCAAAATCGTCATTAAGCTGCATTACAGGCTCGTATTTGAGCTTTTGAGTGCATTTCAGCGAAACAGACCCGTCGTTACACGGCGCAGGGGACTTGGGTACATTTTTTGTTATACTCTTAATCTTGTTTTTGGCGACAAATCCGTTTACAACGTTCAGAACGCCGCCCACACATCCGCCAAGACATGCCGAAAGCTCAATAAAGTCAATACCGTAAACCTTATCGTCCTCAATTTCCTCAAGGATTTTTATGACGTTTTCTATTCCGTCAACGGCTATGTAATTCTCTATTCCGGAACCGTCCGCCTCTCCTCCGCTCTTTGACCAATATACTCCGTCCATCGAAGCCTTCATAAGCGGTTCTGGCTCAACGTCGCCCAGAACGGGGAACAGCCTTGCAAACACATCGTTTACGGAAATCGCTCCGCTTATTGACGACTTGTCAAGAGTGAGCGGCGACTTTATGCTTGTCATTTTCGCCGGGCACGGAGTGATGAAAAATACGCCTATCTCCTCATTGCTGAGCCCGGTCTTTTCTGCCGCCTCGTTCCTTGCCAGCTGACCGGCAGCCTCCATAGGCGAAATCAAATCAATGACCTTATCAACCAAATTCGGGAACCTGACCCTTATCAATCTTATAACCGCAGGACATGCGCTGCTTATTACAGGACTGCCGCTGCTTCTGTTTTTGTATATTTCCTTTGTGGCGGCGCTTATGTACTCAGCTCCGCGCGCAACCTCAAACACATTGTCAAAGCCAATCTTTTTAAGCCCGGTGAGTATGACATTAATATCGTTTACATCACTGAACTGTCCGTAGAGTGAGGGTGCCGGCAGAGCAATATTATACTTATACTTTTCAAGCTCGGCAAACGAATCGGTAACCGCACGCTTGGCATGATACGGACAGACTCTGATACATTCGCCGCAGTCTATACAGCGAACCTTTATTATTTTCGCCTTTCCGTCCCTGACTCTTATCGCCTCGGTAGGACATCGTTTTATGCAGTTTGTACAGCCGCGGCACTTGTCTTTATCAAGCGTCACAGAATGAAAGTAAGACATCCTATCACCTCACACATTTATAATAAGCCTGACAGTCGTACCCTTTCCCGGCTCAGTTTCAATCTCCATATCATCGGTATACTTTTTGATATTCGGAAGTCCCATTCCGGCGCCGAAGCCCAGTTCGCGTATCTGTTCGGTCGCAGTGGAATACCCCTCCTGCATTGCCAAATTTATATCCTTTATTCCGGGGCCGTTATCCTTAAATGTAATAATGATTTTATCCTTTAGTATTTCGGTGTCGCAGATTCCGCCGCCGCCATGAATAATAGTATTAATTTCCGCCTCATACATAGCTATGGCAACGCGTCTTATAATATCCGGAGATATACCGAGCTTTTTCAGAAATCTCTTAAAATCACTGGAGGCTTCTCCCGCAATCGAAAAGTCATGACCGTCTATATCATAGTGCTTCCGCATCTTTTCGTCCCTCCAAACCTTTTCCGTAAAGCCTTCCGCATGCAATATACATGGGAAACTCGGTTTTGAGAACAACAATTCCAAGCTCCTTTGCAAGCTCAATTAAGTTTTCAGGCGGAGTTTTGCCGCGAACAAAACAAATCGCTATAATATCCATCATCTCAGCGGTTCTGACAACCTGAAGGTTAACCAGTCCGGTAAGCAGCAGAGACTGATCCTTTACAAATGCCAGAACATCACTCATCATATCGCTGCCGCAGGCGTTATGTATGTCTATGCGTCCAAGCGCCGCGGCATCCTCTCCGGTCAATACCTCGGCCTTAATTGTATCTACGATTTCAGATAATATCATAAAGCTGCTCCTTTTGAGTTAATTATTTATTCTTAATTATATTGTTTGAGTATTCCCTCAACCTGATCAACTGTCAGACGGCCGTGAACATCATCTCCGATTGTCATAACCGGCGCCAGACCGCATGCGCCTATACAGCGCGTTGCGTCAAGCGAGAACTTGCCGTCGTCCGTACATTCGCCGACATCAATACCGAGAATTTCTTTAATCTTCTCAAGAATATCGCCGCTGCCCTTAACATAGCAAGCAGTACCGAGACAAACACCAATCGGATACTGACCCTTAGGATTGAGCGAAAACTGTGTATAGAACGTAACTATACCGTATATTTCCGCCAGGGGAACGTCAAGCCCCTCCGCAATCATAGTTTGTACCTCAATCGGAAGATAGCCATAGATTTCCTGTGCCTCATGCAGAACCGGAATCGTTGCGCCTTTCTGACCCTTGTGCGCCGCAATAACCTCCATCAGCTTTTCTTCCTGCTCTTTTGTTCCCTTAAATGGTATTGCCATTTTGTGATGCCTCCTAAATCCCATAATATAAAAAATAATTAATTCCAAACAAATTATGTGAAAATAATGATTAAAATTCACATTTCAAATAATTATATCACAATATTTACCGCTATGCAACGACAAATTTTTATTTTGTGTTTTAATATTACCAAAAAATTATAAATTTCAGGCATAATTTGCCTGAAGAAAAGTAATGCTGACGCATAAATAATTGCATAAACCGCATGTTTTGCAGTATAAATTATAGTTTGACGAGCAGTTATTGCAAGCTAAGCTTGCAGCCGGAGACCGCCCATGCAATGGGCGGTAATG
>OIXH01002710.1_pt1 | contig 17017 bp, 12 predicted proteins | sample 1587741 | NCBI WGS metagenome assembly OIXH01 (sample SAMEA3888916, study PRJEB22519) | human gut metagenome | biome: human gut; feature: human-associated habitat; material: faeces | place: Denmark | collected 2011 | reverse complement strand
AGTCCGAGCCGGTGGCGGTGGATCTTTACGGCGTGTTCGTCCATCCGGAGCGCAAGGCCGAAGGCCGGTGGGACGTGCCTGTGGATACCACGCTGCGCAACGACGGCTACGAGCCTGCGGCGGCGGTGGTGCGTTCGGTGGCCAAAAACGCCGCCGGAGAGGAGATCCTTGCACTGGAAAGCTCCATCGAAATTCCCGCCCGGGAAAAAGCCACCCTTCATCAGCGGGGCGAAGTGACCGACCCGACGCTGTGGGATATCGACAGTCCCCATCTGTACACGCTGGAAACCGTGGTCACGGTGGGAGAGGAAGTGGTAGAGCGCCAGAGCAACCGCTTCGGCTTCCGCACCATCCGTTTTGACAAGGACGAGGGCTTCTTCCTGAATGACCGCTCGGTGAAGATTCAGGGCGTTTGCTGCCATCAGGACTACGGCCTGACCGGCAAGGCGGTGCCCAAGCGCATCCAGCGCTACCGGCTGGAGCTGCTCAAGGAGATGGGGGCCAATGGCTATCGCTGTTCTCACTACCCCCAGCATGATTACACTATGCAATGTCTGGACGAACTGGGCTTTTTGACCATGTGCGAGACCCGCTGGTACGAAAGCACCCCCGAGGGCATGGCTCAGCTGGAAATGCTCATCAAGCGCGACCGGAACCACCCCTGCGTCATCCTGTGGTCTGCGGGCAATGAAGAACCCATGCACAAGACTGCGGCCGGCCGCCGGATCGCTCATGCCATGCTGTATCGGGCCCGCCAGCTGGACGGCACCCGTCCCGTGACCACCGCCGTATCCCATGACCCGGCCCATTCCACCGTGGCTGACCTGATCGATGTGATGGGCGTGAACTACAACCTGACCCATTTCGACCTGCTGCACGAAACTTACCCGGACGTGCCGCTGGTTTCGACGGAATGCGTGGCCACCAGCACCACCCGGGGCTGGTATCTGGCGGACGACGTCAAGCGCGGCTACATTTACGGCTACGACCGGGATACCAACAAGTCCTTCCTGGCCCGGGAAAAAACATGGAAGTATTTCATGGAGCGGAAGTGGATTGCCGGCGGTTATCAGTGGGCCGGCATCGAGCACCGCGGCGAAACGGTATGGCCCCGGCTGTGCTCGCAGGCGGGCGCCATCGACCTGTACCTGAACCGCAAGGACGCCTTCTATCAGAATCAGTCCCACTGGACGAAGAAGCCCATGGTGCACCTGCTGCCCCACTGGAACTGGCCCGGCTGGGAAGGCAAGACCCTGCGGGTGTCCGCCTACACCAACTGCGACGCAGTGGAGCTTTTCCTGAACGGGGCGTCGCTGGGCCGTCATGAGGTGGAACTCTACGGCCACGCCGAGTGGCAGGTGGTCTACGCGCCCGGCAAGATCGAAGCCGTGGGCTACCGTCAGGGCGAAGAAGTATGCCGGGATGCGCAGGAGACCACCGGCGCGCCCGCGGCGCTTCGGCTGAAGCTGGAACGGGACGATGTACACGCCGACGGCGAGGATATCGCCATTCTTACCTGTGACTGTGTAGACGAGCAGGGCCGTCATGTGCCCACCGCCGCGCCCTTCGTGCATTTCTACACCAACGAGAAGGGCTCCATTCTGGGCACCGGCTCCGATGTGTGCGACCATGTGCCCGTCACCTGCCCCGACCGGCAGATGCGGGCGGGCCTGATCTCCGTGGCCGTCCGGGCCGGAACGGAAAAGGGCGGTCTGATCGTGTGCGCCGAGGCGGACGGTCTGGCCCCCGCTGTGCTGGAAACCGAGCTGCTGTAAGCGCTGCACAAGCCCGTATCGCTTTTTTTGAACCGGGTGTGACAAAATTTGAATTCCATTGGCCCCGCCGCAGCATTTGCGGCGGGGTCAAATCATGCTATGGTCGAAAAAGGAAATGCCGTCTTTTCCCTGAAGCGCCGCTGTGCTACACTGCATCCAGAAGCGAGCGGAACCGGCCGTCAGCTGGGAAAGCCTCGCAGACGGAAAACGCTTAGTGAAAGAAGCGAACGTTCCAAACACGGAAAATGGAAAGGAAGGATTCTCAGTGGAAAAAGCCTCCCTCGGACGCTTGCCTGCCGAAACCAGAAAAGCGCGCCGTCATACGGTGCTCAAGCAGATGAAAGCGAATTATTTCCTTTATCTTTTTCTGCTGCCCGCCACGGCGTATCTGCTGATTTTCTGCTACGGCCCCATGTACGGCATTCAGATCGCCTTCAAGGATTTTTACGCCTATCTGGGCATTGAGGGCAGTCCCTGGGTCGGATGGAAGCACTTTGAAAACTTCTTCCGTTCTCCCCGCTTCAGCATTCTTTTGCAGAACACGCTGACGCTGAGCTTCTACAGTCTGCTGGCCGGGTTCCCCCTGCCTATCATACTGGCGCTGCTGCTTAATTACACCCCCAGGCAGGGGCTGAAAAAGTTCGCCCAGACTGCTTCCTATGCGCCGCACTTCATTTCCACCGTGGTTCTGGTGGGAATGCTGAACGTGTTCTTCTCGCCCCGCTCCGGCTTCGTCAATACGATCCTTGGCTGGTTCGGTTCACAGCCCGTCTTCTTTTTGGGCGACCCCAAGTGGTTCAAGCACATGTACGTCTGGTCGGGCGTATGGCAGAGTACCGGCTGGGGCTCCATCATCTATCTGGCGGCGCTGGCGGGCGTAAGCCCGGAACTGCATGAGGCGGCCATCATCGATGGGGCCAACAAGCTGCAGCGTATCTGGAATATCGACATTCCCACCATCATGCCCACCATGGTCATCCTGCTGGTGATGAACTTCGGCTCCATCATGAACGTGGGCTACGAAAAGGTTTTCCTGATGCAGAATGACCTGAACATGAGCGCCTCGGAGATCATTTCCACCTACACCTACAAGATCGGCCTGCAGGGCGCGCAGTACAGCTATTCCACGGCCATCGGCCTGTTCAACAACATTATCAACTTCGTGATGCTGGTGGTGGTGAACCGCGTGGCCCGCGGCCTGTCCGGCAGCAGCCTGTGGTAAGAAAGGAGGGTGCGCCTTATGGAACAAACTGCCGCAAGGGTCGGCTCCAAGGTCAATGAGACCCGGTTTGACCGTATCTTCAACGTCGTGGTCTATGTTCTGCTGGCCTTGATGCTGATCGTGGTGATTTATCCCCTGTATTTTGTGCTGCTGGCCTCCGTCAGCGATCCCCAGTACGTCAATTCCGGCACGCCGCTTCTGTATCCCCGCGGATTTACCCTGATGGGCTATTCCCGGGTGTTTGCGGATAACCGCATCTGGATCGGCTATGCCAATACCCTGCTGTATGCCGGGGCGGGAACGCTGCTGGCCGTGGCGGTGCAGGTGATGGCGGGGTACGCCCTTTCCCGCAGCGATTTGCCGGGCCGCAACATCTTCATGGCCCTGTTCGTCTTCACCATGTATTTCGGCGGCGGGCTGCTCCCCTTCTATCTGGTGGTCAAATCCCTGAATCTGGTCAACAGCCGGCTTTTGATGGTGATGCTGGGCTGCTCATCGGTGTACAACATCATTATCATCCGCTCGTTCTTTGTATCGACGCTGCCCAAGGAACTGCAGGAGGCCGCCTTCATCGACGGCTGCACCAACCAGCGGTATTTCTTCAGCATCGTGCTGCCCCTGTCCAAGGCCATTATCGCGGTCATCGCACTGTATGCGCTGGTGGCCCAATGGAACTCCTACTTCAACGCCATGATTTTCCTGACCGACCGCAGCAAGTACCCTCTGCAGCTGTACCTGCGGGAAATTCTGCTGACTGCCAAGACCTATGCCGACACCTCCATGGTGGGCGGCGACCCGGAGGCTGCGGCCAAGATGGAGCAGATGGTGGAGGTCATCAAGTACGGCGTCATCGTAGTGTCCACGCTGCCCGTCATCGCCATTTATCCCTTCCTGCAGAAGTATTTTGTGCAGGGCGTGATGATCGGTGCGGTCAAGGGCTGAACCATTCGGAACAAACGCGCAAGCGTTGAAATATGTTCAATTACGGCAAGGAGGTAGACCCATGAAAAGATTCCTTTCCCTGATCCTGGTGCTGAGTCTGGCGCTCTCCCTGATCGCCCTGCCTGCAATGGCGGAAGGCGAAGAGTTCACTATCACCGTCAACCTGCACGGCCTTGACAAGAGCGGCGGCACCGCCAACAAGATCGGCCCCAAGCACGCGGAAGAGACCACGGGCATCAAGATCAACTATTACGAGCTGGATTCCGCTTCCGCCGGCGAAAAGATCAACATCATGCTGGCTTCCGGCGACCTGCCCGACGCTTTCCTGTCCATCATCAACGAGACGCAGGTGGTCAGCAATCTGCCCCTGTTCGTGCCGCTGAACGAGTACCTGACCGAAGAAAACGCTCCTAACCTGATGAAGATGTTCGAAAAGTATCCCGAACTGATCGACATGATCACGCAGGTGGACGGCAACATCTACACCCTGCCCATCGGCGACTTCTCCAACCCCGACAACCAGGGCGAAGGCATTCAGTTCATCAACAAGGCCTGGCTGGACAAGCTGGGACTGGAAATGCCCACCACCACCGAGGAATTCTACCAGGTCTGCAAGGCCATCAAGGAAGGCGACCCCAACGGCAACGGCGAAGCCGATGAGATCCCCGTGACCTTCACCCAGAACAACTGGGCGGCCCATTTCATCAACCTGCTGGGCCCCTGGGGCATCTGCGAATGGGAAGGCGGCGGAGACGGCTACCTGAAGGTGGAAGACGGCAAGGCGATCTTCACGCCCACCCTGCCGGAGTTCCGCGCTGGTCTGGAATACTGGCACCGCATGGCGGCCGAGGGTCTGCTGGATGTGGAAGGCTTCACCCAGACCAACGAGCAGTTCTACGCCCGATTGAAGTCCTACTCCGTGGCCAGCTATCGCGGCTGGACCCCTGCCTCCAATTTTGCCGCCGAACAGGCTGCCGAGTTCACCGCCCTGCCCGCGCTGCAGGCTTCCGATTACCCGGAGATCCAGTCTGTGACCCCCGGCGAAATCAACAGGTTCTGCGGCAACTGCTACGGCTTTGCCATCACCCGCGCCTGCAAGGATCCCGCAGCGCTGGTTCGCTGGTTTGACGCACAGAACGCCGATGCGGCCACCAAGATGCTGTGGAAATACGGCGAAGAAGGCAAGCTGTGGAAGCAGGATGAAAACGGCAAGATCTGGGCTCTGTGGCCGGAGCAGACCGAGGATTTCACCCGTGAAAACATGAAGTACACCTATGGTGCGATGAACCATATCCCCTGCCTGATCCTGCCCGAAGAACTGGAAGAGAACGGCGACGATGCGCCTGTGGAAGCCACTGTCCGTCTTGGATTTGTGAACGCCGTGAAGGATCACTTCCCCGCCGAGCGCATCCCGATCCGCAATGTGCCCGCTGAAAAGATCCAGGAGCGCAATATGCTCTACACCGACCTGAAGGCCTATCTGGACAGCTTCGTGGCCGACTGCGTAGTCAACGGTCTGGACGACGCCAAGTGGGAAAAGCACCTGAAGGACGTGGAAGGCTACCGCGCTTCCGAGTGGGTGCAGTGGTATCAGGACTACATCGACAAGAAGTTCTGAAAATTTCCTGAAAACCCTGATGGGCGGGCGGCTTTTGCCGCTCGCCCGGTTGGCGTTTCTTGACAAAAGCGCCGGTTTGGGGTATGGTGAATACAGTATTTTCATGGCAGAATCAAATAGAAAATGGATGGGAAGGGAGCACACCCGCTAATGGCACGTGTACGAAAACCGCAGGGCGGAAAGGCCTATCGCTGGCGCGTACGAGAAATGTCCAAGCCCCGTGAGGTTCATCTGTGGACGAAATATGCGCTGGCCTATGTGCTGGTGATGGCGATCCCTTTTACGGTATTCAGTGTGATGGTGAACCGTTATCTGACCAATGAGATGACGGCCAGCATTCAGAGCGAAATGACGAACACGCTGTCCGCAGCCCGGCAGAACTTCGATCAGAAGATCAATCAGATGGTCTCCATCAGCCTGCAAATCAGTCAGCTTAACGATTTCAGAGGCTCCAACCTGTCCAGCTACAGTTATGCCAGCCGCCGCGGCGTACAGCAGATGCTCAGGGCCTTCTGGGCCACGGGACAGGTCTATCGGGACATTGCCTACTACCAGCGCGACCTGCCAGAGACGGTGTTTACCATTTCTGGCACCTACGAGGTGAGCAATTACCGCCTTTTTTACGACGGACAGACCGGGCAGTGGCTGTCGCTGAAGCAGATGAGCGACGCACAGCTGGATCAGGTCTGGTACGCGGCCGGAGAGAACCGGGACGGCATTACGCGCCGGGGCGCGATGTTGATTTTCAGCCAGCCGGTGCCAAACATTCCCGGCGGGTTTCTTCTGTTTGAAATGAGCGAAGCTGGCGTTCGGGATATGCTGCCGTCCATCCCGGAGGGCGGTCAGCTGACTATTACCCATGGCGGAAAATGGCTCTATCCCTTCCAGACAGGGGAAGAACTGCGTCAGCCGGAAGCGGGGCTTCGCAAGACCGACGACGGTTATTGGGAGGGCGCTGCCTATAGCCCGGATTTTGGCCTTACCTACGGCTATCGCTGTCAGGTCGGCGATCTGGGGAGCAAGGCCAGGACAACGCTGCAGGCTTATATGCTGATCATTGGGCTGATCGGTCTTTTGTGCCTTTTCGCCATTGTGGAGACCTCCCGCCATCATGCCAAGCCCATTGAGCAGCTGATGGAGTTGACCGAGGATCTGGTGCCGGATGATGTGTACGGCATTGCCCGGTTGCAAAGCGCCATGCATCAGCTGCGTTCCTACAGCCAGCAGCTGGTGGACATACGCACCAGCACCCTGCGCAGCAATGCGTTGATTCGTCTGGTGCGGGGCCGTTACCACAGTGAGGAGGACGCGGAGGAGAATCTCCGCCGACTGGACATGACCTTCCGCCAGCCGTGGCGGGTGGTGATGCTGCTGCAGCGCGATAAGGCGTGGGAAATGGATGTGCCGGAAAAGGTCTGCGCCCGCTTGAGCCGCAGTCATGACATCTATGGTTTCTCCTACGCGGAACGAAGCGTGTTCGTTATGCTGGTGGGCATGGACAGTCAGGATCGTCAGCCGTTGGTGCGGGAATTGGAGCAGCTGGCGCAGGAGCCGGAGTTTGCAGATTCTCAGCCCCGTTTTTCGCTGGGCATTCCCTTTGAAAAGCTGACACAGGCGCCCCAGTCCTATATGGACGCGCTTTCGGCAGGCCGCCGCATGACCGGCGAAGGCGTGGCTGTTTACGAGCAGAGCGAGCCGGAGGAAGCGCCCTTTTATCCCGAAGAAGAACTGCAGGCGCTGGAAACGGCTCTGAATAATCAGGACAGGAACCGCACGGCCTTCCTGTATGATATTCTGATGACCATGGTCTCCCGCAACCGGCACGTGTATCTGTACACCGTCACCCTTCTGTCGGAAATGATTCGTCTGTATACGCAGGCCCTCCCGGAGGAAGAAGACGGCGCGTCCGTCTGCGGCCCGGTGGTCTGCGGTCAGTGCGTCAACGATGTGGAGGACATGCTGGATTGTCTGCGAAAGCTGCATCTGCGGGCGCTGCAGCATATGACCGAGCAGGATCTGGAAAACAGCGCCACGGAAATGACCGGCATCGCCAACTATATTTCCTCCTGCGAGGAGCTGGACACGCTGACGGTCAGCACCGTGGCGGAGCGGTACGGCATGAACGCTTCTTCCCTGAGCCATCGGTTCAAGAAACAGATGGGCTGCAATATTTCCGATTACATCTTCACCTGCAAGATGAACCATGCCTGCGCCCTGCTGCGTTCCACCGACCAGACCGTGGCGGAGATCGCCCAGAAGGTGGGGTACAGCCAGTATACCTCCTTCGTGCGCCAGTTCAAGCGCCAGAAGGGGCTCACGCCTACGGCCTACCGGGACGCATGGCGAAAGGAACATGAATAACAAAAATCGCCCGCTCATTCGAGAAAAAGTCGAATGGGCGGGCGATTTTGTCCGGCCTGTTTGATGCTGCGCAAGGCGTAATTTGGCCGCAGGTCAGCAGAAAAATACGAAGATACCCGGAGTTTGCAAAATTCCGCCCCTTCCAGCGAAAGAGCGGGATTTTTGGCATTGCCGTGAATCAGTCTTCCAGAATCAGCACGTCGAAGGGCTGCATTACCAGACCCTTTTCGGCGGTCTTGCCCGTCAGCAGGTCGGCGCGGCCGTCAAATTCGTCCGGCAGAACGTGAGCTTCCTTCGTCAGGTTCATCACGAAGGTGAAGGTGTGGCCGTCGCCCTGCCGGCGCACGATCTCCAGCCCGGAGAGGGGTGCGGCGACGGGGGAGACCTTCGCGGCCTGTGCTGCTTCGTCCAGCAGCTTGTCAAGGCCCTCCGGGGCCAACTGCGTGGCTGCGTAATAAACGCGGCCCTGCCCGAACCGATTGCAGGTCACGGCAGGCGTGCCCTGATAGAAGTCCTCGCCGTAGACGGCCAGCGCCTCGGCCCCTTCCAGATGGAGAATGTCGCAGAGCAGATTGCAGGTAAATTCACTGCCGTCCGCAAAGCGAACCCGGTTGGTCTGGCTGGGAGCCAGCGCGTCGATCTCCTCCGCCCAGACGCCCGCCAGCTTGCGCAGGGGGCCGGGATAACCGCCCAGATGGACGTTGTCGCTTTCGTCCACGATGCCGCTCATGAAGGAGGTCACCAGTACGCCACCGTTTGCCACGAAGGCTTCCAGCGCTTCCTTCATGCCCTTTTTGCACATATACAGCACAGGCGCGACGATGATCTGGTAGCGGGAGAAATCGCCGTCCGCAGGCACCATATCCACGGGAATGTTCCGCTCGTAGAAATAACGGTAGTAGCGGTGCAGCTGATCCACGTATTTCAGATCCACGCTGGGGCCGCTGGTGTATTCCAGCGCCCAGTAGTTGTCCCAGTCGAAAATCATGCCCACCTTGGCAGGATAATCGCTGCCCAGCATCCCGGTCAGGTTTTGCAGTTCCTTGCCGAAGGCGGCTACCTCCCGGAAGACCCGGGCGTTTTCCGTGCCCGCGTGCTCGATCACCGCACCGTGGAACTTCTCGCAGCCGCCTTTGGAGCGCCGCAGCTGGAAGAACTGGATGGTGTCCGCCCCGTGGGCCAACGTCTGTACGCTCTGGGCCCGCATCTGGCCGGGCCGCTTCAGGGAGTTATAGGGCTGCCAGTTCTGCTGGCTGGGGGTCTGCTCCATCAGCATGAAGGGCTTGCCCTTCAGGGAGCGCATCAGGTCGTGATTCATGGCGGTCATGCTCCACGGCGTATCGAAGGAGGGATAATTATCCCAGGAGACGATGTCCATCTCCTTGGCCCAGCGGAAGTAATCCAGCCCCTTGTAGGTGCCCATCAGGTTGGTGGTGATGGGAGTGGAGGGGTCGCATTCCCGGATGGCGTCCCGCTCCATGGTGAAGTTGCCCAGCAGACTGTCGGACATGAAGCGACGGTAATCAATGGACATACCGGCAAAGCAGGTCTTGTCGGATGGAATACCGTCACCCAGCGCATTGGGAGCCACAATATCGTCCCAATCGTAGAAGGTATGGCCCCAGAAGGACGTATTCCACGCAGCGTTCAGCGCATCCAGTGTGCCGTAACGCTTCCGCAGCCAGACCCGGAAAGCCTTTTCGCAGTTCTCACAGTAACAGGCTCCGCCGTATTCGTTGCTTACGTGCCAGCACACCACGTGAGGATTGCTGCCGTAGCGCTCCGCCAGCCGGTGCGCCAGTTCGTGGGCATAGTGCTGGAAGACAGGGCTGTTGGGGCAGGCGTTGTGCCGTCCGCCGAATTTATGTCGGCGGCCCTCGTAGTCCACCCGGGCGACCTCGGGGTACTTGCGCACCAGCCACGCGGGCATGGCACCCGTGGAGGTGGCCAGCACAATCTGGATATTCGCCTTGGAGAGCGTATCGATGATCTCATCCAGCTCCGCAAAGTTGTATTCTTCCTCCGAGGGCTGCAGCTCGGCCCAGGAGAACACGTTCACTGTTGCGCTGTTGATCCCGGCCAGATCAAACAGCCGCAGGTCTTCCTTCCAGATTTCTTTGGGCCATTGCTCCGGGTTGTAATCGCCGCCGTACAGCACGACGTTGAAAGGATGCTCCATGCTGATTCCTCCTTAAAATTCAACGGGAAAACTCCCATGGGATCGTCTTTTTGAATGCTATCATTATAGCACGGCGAAGCAGGGCGGCAAAGGGAAAAAACGCCGGATTATATGAAAAAAAAGACAACAAAAAAGCCGCCTACCTGAACGAATCTAAGCAAGCGACTTATGGCAGGGGCAGAAGGACTCGAACCCTCAACAAAGGTTTTGGAGACCCACGTGTTACCGTTACACCATGCCCCTCAGCACTTTTTCCATTATACACGTGTTTTTCATTTTGTCAACCAGAAATTTTACAAAAAAGACCGAAGAACGCTTTTTCGCGCCTTCGGTCTTTGCAGACTGTCACACGCCCGCTGCGTCCGTCTGAGCCTCTTCGGGAACCGGGTCTTCCAGCCCCAGCAGTGTGCTCAGCGTCAGACATTCGAAGCCCTTGTCCAGCAGATTGGGGATCAGCTTGGTCAGGCAGCGCACGTCCTTGGCGTTGGCATGGAAAAGCAGAATGCTGCCGTTCTGCGTGTTCTTCAGCGCTTTTTTCGCATCGGTGGTATCCACGTCCCAGCGGACGGCATGGACATAACCCGCCTTATAGATGGACTCTACCACCCACATATCGCTCTTTTTGCCCTTCTTGGACGACAGATTGCCGTAGGGCGGGCGCATGAGCTGCATGATAGCCCAGCACCTTGTCCAGCTGCTCCTGCGTCCGGGTCAGGGTCTTCTTCACCTTTTCCCGGTTCAGAGTCGGCAGACTGGAATGAGCCCAGGTGTGGTTGCCGATTTCGCAGCCCAGATCGAGGGCGCGCTGCCAAAGATCCTGATCCGCCGTTTTCAGGGCCTTGCCCACCACGAAAAACGTAACGGGAATGTTGTATTCTTCGCACAGATCCAGAATTTCGGTCACATGTTCCCGGCTGTAGCAGTCGTCTACAGACAGGGCGATCTGCGGAACGTCACGGTCGCCGTGGAAAACGGTAAATCCCTCAGGAACGGTCGTCCCGGCGCTGCCGAGCGCGGGGGAAAGGAGCATCGCCAGAAGAAGAAGAAGAAGAACGGAAAGAAAACGCCGGGATACGCTGCACATGGGATTGCCTCCTGCATCGGGGAAAGCCCCGTTTTTTCGGTCGTGGTTCTCATCCTATCAAACGAAGGAAAAGGAGAAAAACTTCCAGCTTATGTCGGCTTTTTGGGGAAAAAGCCAACATGAAATGATACCATGGACGAATCGGAAATACAAGGACTTGTATAATTTTCTTTTGCCGCGCCAGACTGTAGCCGTAAGGGGGAATGAAAATGCTGGGTTTTTTGTTCGCGGTGATTGCCGGGGCGGCCATGAGCGTACAGGGCGTGATGAATACCCGCCTGCAGGAGAATATCGGCCTGTGGGAGGCCAACGCCTTTGTGCAGGGCACAGCCTTTGTGCTGTCGCTGGCGGTAATGTGGATCTTCGGCAAGGGGCACCTGCGCAGTTTGACGGAGGCCCCATGGTGGAACCTGCTGGGCGGCGCACTGGGACTGGTCATTACCGTTACGGTGATGCTGTCCATCAAGGGTCTGAACCCGACCATTGCCATTTCGACGATTTTGATCGCCCAGCTGCTGGTAGCGGCGGCGATCGACTATTTCGGCTGGATGGGGCAGGAAAAGATGAACTTCGCATGGCGGCAGTGGGCCGGGTTGGGGCTGATGCTGGCGGGCGTGGTGCTGACGAAGTGGACGAAGTGAAAAGCACAGAAAAAAGTCATGCTCTTTGACAAAGCATGACTTTTTCAAACGGCTTGTTTGTTATTCTGCGGTCGTATCGGTGGCGGAGGTGTTGTTCAGAACGGCATTGGTCAGGGTGTTGAGCTGGTTGATCGCGTCGGTGAGCTTGCTGAGCGCATCGTTGACCTTCTGCCCGCTGGCCAGACAGGAATCGTAGTTGTCGATGATGGCGTAGATGTTGTCGAAGGTGCTGACGTCGTAGAGCCGCCCGACCTCGCCGTACATGCTGACGTTCAGATCGTTGACTACTTCGATGCCGTGGACGTACTGCCGTACCCGGGCCAGCACGCTGGAGGTGCTGGTAGCGCCCAGACGGCTCAGATTGTTGACACTGGAAAGGGCGTGCTGCATCTCGCTGCGGATTTTGGCGTTGCGCTGGGTCTCGAAGCTGGCGGAATCCAGCCCGCCCACGCCCGTAAAGCGCAGGATCAGGAAAGCCGCCAGAAGCACCAGCAGGATCACCAGAATGGGCTTGTAACGATTGGAGCGCATCACGTTTTGATAGCTGCTGCTGCGCTGATAACGCATCATGGGATGTTCCTCCTCCTTCTAAAAAAGCCTTTCGGGAAGGGAGATACCATCAGCAGTATAGCACAAGTGGATTGAAAATGCAAAAAATGCTCCCTTTTTCGCCTAAAAAGGGAGCATTGCACATAAAAACAGGATTATTTTCCTTCGATGTCGCTGGTGCAGTGGGGACAGCGGGTCGCGTCCTTTTCCACGACGGACTTGCAGTAGGGGCACTTGCGGGCGGCTTCCTTCACGGCTTCTTCCTTGTGCAGCAGCTTGTTCATGGCCTTCACCAGCAGGAACACGCAGAAGGCGATGATGATGAAGTTGATGATGTTCTGCAGGAAAGCGCCGTAGTTCACCGTACCAACCCCGGCGGCGTTGGCGGCTTCCGCACTGGGGTAGCTCTGGAAATCCAGCGCGAAGAACAGGCCGCTCAGGTTCACGCCGCCAGTCAGCAGGCCAATGACGGGCATCAGCATATCATTCACCAGCGAGTTGACGATGGTGGTGAATGCGCCGCCGATCATAACACCGGTGGCCAGCTCCAGAATATTGCCACGGGAGCAGAATTTTTTGAAGTCCTGAAACAGTTTTTTCATGGAAAACCAGCCTTTCTGATGAAGATGGATGAAGCTTGATAAAGCCTGTTTTTTCAGTCCGTCAGGGCTGGAAAAAGCGGAAGAAATACAGCCCGGCGGAAACCTTCTCCGCCTCCCATTCCACCGGCCCCAGCTCGGAGCGCAGGTAGGCCAGCAGCGCTTCGTCCGGCGCTTCCTTCAGGCTGATGAAGCGAAGCGCCGGACGAAGCCAGTCGGCGGCGGTGAAATGCTCGCCGTCCAGCCCGAAGGCGGCCAGCTTGGCAGTGTATTCCTCCGAACCGCGGCTCCATCCGCCCCAGAAGGTCAGGTTTTGCGGTACGCCCTGAGACATGTCGGGGAACATGCGCATGTCGTTCACCAGCTCGGTGGAGTAGATCAGCAAAAGATCCGGGTGAGCCAGCGCCTGCGCGTCCATATCCGCGTGGGCGTTGTAGGCCCATGGGGAGCGACGCCGCCGGACAGCGCCCAGCAGGGCTGGCAGCGGCGCGGCCATGCTTACCGCCAGCAGAATGCCCAGCGCGGCCCTCCAGCCCTTCCGGGCCGTAGGCAGGGGACATTCTCCCAACAGACAGAAGACCATCGCCGCCGCAGGCAGTAGGGCCACAGTCACGGCTCGGTAGGGGAGACGGCCCTTCAACGCCAGATAGCAGAAAAACAGAAAGCACAGAAGTCCCGTCATAAGCAGCGCCAGCGGAAGCCATGGATTCTCCCGACGGTTCCGGAAGGCGCAGAAGAGGGCAAACAGCCCCAGCCCGAACAGCACGACCATGGTTTGAACGAACCACGGCGAGCGCCACCGAAGGTCCTCAATGGCGGCTCCGGCGGTGGTGGTCGTTTCGGAATTGTACCAGTTTTTCCGCACAGAACGGAGGGCCTCCGTGGAGATGGCCTCATCCATGGTGTTCCATTTGTCCAGCAGGATGCGCTGCTCGTCCGTCCAGCCGACGCTTTCAAGGGCCTCGGACGGCAGGGATTTCAGATTGATATAATCCAGCACCTGACTGCGGGCCTGCTGCCACTGAAGCGCGTCCTGTTTCTGCTTTAGACGAATTTCCAGCGCCCGGCCCGCAAAGAGACCGCCCAGAATCAGCAAAGCCAGTCCCGCCGCAACCAACATGGGCCGGGCGGAGCGCTTCGTTTGTTTTCCAAACCCGAAAAATGAACAAAAGCGCAGCAAAAAAGCAATCCCGCAATAGCCCAGCACCGGTACGAGCGAAAGCTGGCGCAGTCCGTAGCACAAAATGAGCAGCAGTATCGCCAGCGTCATGGCCCGAAGGAGGGAACGGTCGGAGGCGCTTTGACAGTCGATGGACAAAATCTGCGCCACCGCAGCGGCCCCCAGCATCGCTCCCGTGACGGTAAAGGTAACCCGAGCCAGATAGTTCGACCCATACAAAGCGGCATAACCGGCGCACAGCAGAAGACCTGTCCGCAGCCGTCGGCCCGCCCGGAGCCAGCATTGCAGCAGGCTTTTCAAAATCACGGTCAGGGCCAGCGCCAGCAGAAGGAGCTCCAAAAGGGAATACCATGCGACGCCCGGAAAAAAGCGCTGTAGCCAGCGCAGGGGATAAACATAAAAGCCCAGCAGAAACGGGTGAAAATCAGGCGTGCCGCCCGGCTGAAAGCCCGTCATGGCGCGCAGGATGAACTGGTCGTCGTTGGCGGCAAAGTAAATGTCGCTGAAGCAGAGCAAAAAGCCCCACAAAAGCGCCGTAATCCCTGCGCCCCAAAGCCAGCAGCTTCGGGCGCTGTTGCGATGCGTCAAGCCGTGCAGCCTCCTTTGCGCGTTTTTGCCGCATGAGTGGCAAACCACCCTGATTATAGAAAAGAGCGCCCGGAAAGTCAAGAGCGGCACGGGTTTTCCCCGCGCCGCCCGTCTGGTGGGCCGGCTCCGTCAGCCGTTTCCGTCAAAAAACCATTCCATGGGCGCATAGCCCGTCTCGCCCTCGTCGGTGACGACGACGTACAGCCAGTCGTTCACCACGCCCATCAAATGCCAGCTGGAATGGGTGCAGTACTGCTCTGTCAGGGTCAAGTCGGTATAGATGGGCGTTTTGGTCTCCGCTTCGTCTTCCCGCAAAATCTGCTGGGAAAAACAGGGCGTGACCTGATCCATTTTTTCACCGGTGACCAGATATTTTTTCAGCATCCAGCCGGTCAGGCGGCCGTCCGTGCCGATCTCCACCTGGCACCAGCCGTCCCGTTCGCCCAACACCTGCACAGGTGTGCCGTTCCAGAACTTGCCCAGCGAATTCGCTTCCCGGCTGGGCTTTGTTCGCAGGTGCAGCCGGTCATTGGGGTCTGGATTGCACACCACTGCCAGATCGGTTCGATCCAATCGGGCGTTCAGTTCTTCCAGCGTGCTGGGCAGCGCGGTCAGTTCATCCGCAAACAGGTCGAAAGGCAGCGTGCCGACTTTCATTGTATCGGTGTCCATCAAAGTGCAGGTATTCAGCCCGAAGGAGCAGTTCAAATCTTCGCTTTCCCCGTAGCAGGTCAGCCAGCTGAGTCGCCATTGCCCGTTAAACGTGCGACGGAAGCCCGCCTGATGGTCCTGCTGATTCCAGTCCAAAAGCAGGTCGCTTTCCCCGGCATGAAAAGTATCCAGCCAGATATCCGACGGCAGCACGGGCGAGCGGCGGATGGCATATACGCCGTTTTCATCCTGCGTGATCTCTATCAGGCGCTTGCCGGTCTCGTCCTCTGTCAGAAGCAGCAGAACTTCGGACTGGAGATGATTTTGGAGGATTTTCCCCGAAACGGGCAGCAAAGACGGGTCAAGAAAATCGTCCGTACTAAATTCACTGCTGTAGCCAAGGGAAATCAGCTGGTCAAAGGGTTCGGCCTCCAGCCGCTGCTGAAATTCCTTCGACAGGGGGATAGGGAAGGAGGTGAGCTCGCTTATGATCGCTCCGCCCGCCTGATACTTGACCCAGCGCACGGTCAGAAAGCCGTTTTCCACCTTGGAATAGGCGGTCTCCACCATTGTATCCTCCAAAACGCCATCGGAAGAATACCAGCGCAGCGTGTACCCCTCCTGACGGGCGGCCAGCGCTTCCCGGGAGACGGTGGATAGCCGCTGCGCCTCCTCCGGCCGGGACGGAAGCGCCCACATACGAAAAAAAGTGAAAATGGAACGACTGACCCGAAACTGGCCGCAGGCGCGTCCGCCCTGATAGAAGGATAATGTAGCCATCTCTTCATCGATGGGAGCGACCTGCACATCGTAGTCCGATTTTTCCCGGCGATAGCCCGTACATTCAAAGGCTTGAGCGCTTTCCAAATAGCAGAAGGTCAGCCGAGCTCCTTCGTCGTTGATGACGTCAAAGCCGATTCCGCTTGGATAGGGCGTTCCGTCCGGCCGGCTGGAAGAAGCGTCGTGACGGACGAAGCGGAGACCGGGGCCGTTCAGGCTGTGGGTAGACCACTGCATTTCGTAGGTGTCTCCCTGTGGAAAGTATCCGTCGAGCCATCCGTATTTCGTCAAGACCAGTCCGCAGGTCTGACCGTCCGGCAGGGCGAAGGTCAAAGCGTCGGTAAAATCTTCCGGGGCGTATACGTCCAGCCACAGTTGTTGAATCGGTTCCGGGAGAGTTTCGAAAGCAGCGTTTTCCGCCAAGACGGGGAGGATGAGAAGACAAAGAAGAAGTGCGATAAGAACCGAAAGGCAGGGGCGTTTCATGGAAAATTCCTCCGTTGGTTTGGTTTCTATGCAGTCAACGAACAGAGGATGGAAAAACCTGCCGGGGAGGGAAATTTTCTGTACAATGTTGGAAGGAGAATGATGTCAAACGCGGGAGTGTGGGCAAACAACGGGCAGAACACACGGCAGTACGGGCTGCGCTGATTTTTTGCCCTGAGGAAAGCCCCCTGCAAGCGGCGGAGTACAGCAATTCTGCTGGGAAAAATCCATCGCCGGGGGAATGACGCGCAGACTACGGCGCGAACAGTGGGGTTGCCGCCCCGAGGGGGCAGTACTTTCTTTCGGCGCGAAAGAAAGTACCAAAGAAAGCAGGCGGCACGGCGACTACGGGAAAAAGGCTT
>OIXH01002708.1_pt1 | contig 17020 bp, 12 predicted proteins | sample 1587741 | NCBI WGS metagenome assembly OIXH01 (sample SAMEA3888916, study PRJEB22519) | human gut metagenome | biome: human gut; feature: human-associated habitat; material: faeces | place: Denmark | collected 2011 | reverse complement strand
CCAGGTCGGTCTCCGCGCCGTCGTCGGTGACGAAGACCTCGCCGTGCTGGTAGGGACTCATCGTGCCGGGGTCCACATTAAGATAGGGGTCGAATTTCTGGTTCTTCACGCGCAGCCCGCACTGCTTCAGCAGGCGGCCGAGCGACGCCGCGCAGATGCCCTTGCCGAGGCCGGACACCACGCCGCCGGTGACAAAAATGTACTTCATGTTCTCCTCCACAACACAAATAAATTGGAAAAATCATTTCAAAAGGAACGCTCAGAGAGCGTTCCTTTTGGGGATCAAACGGAGAAAAGCAGATCGTAGAAGGTCGGATACGGCCAGTACTTGCCGGCGGTCAGCGTCTCGAGACGGTCGACAGTATCGCGCACCGCGTCCATATCAGCGGCAACAACGTCGTGGTAATAGCGCATCTCCTCTTCGCCGGAGGCGCCGACGGGCGCGGTCTCCAGCGCGGTCTTGAGCGTCACGGTCTGCTCGAGCAGCTTGTCGTTGAGGATGCCGATGGAGTTGGCCAGCGACTTCTCGACGTGGCAGGGCAGCTCGGGCGCGGCCTCGTGCTTGCGCAGCATCGTCTCGCAGAGCTTGCTCTCATACTCGGAGGCGGCGTTGAGGATCTCATGCTGGACCATATCGACCATGGTGGCCGCTTCGATGTGGATGACCTTGCGGTATTTCTCCATGTGGATCTCGTGGCGGGAGAGCATTTCCTCCTTCGTGTAAACGCCGTGCTTCATCATCAGTTCGACGTTCTTGGGCAGAACATAGGTCGGCAGGGCGTCGGCGGTGCTGCGCAGATTCGCAAGACCGCGGCGCGCGGCCTCCTCGACCCACGCCTCCTCATAGCCGTTGCCGTTAAAGATGATGCGGCCATGCTCGATGAACGCCTTGCGCACAAGGTCGTGCAGCGCCTTGTTGAAGTCCGGCGCTTCCTTGAGCACCGCGTAGAACTGGCTGAGCTCCTCCGCCATGATGGTGTTGAGCACCGTGACAGGGCCGGCGATGGACTGGCTGGAGCCGGGCATACGGAACTCGAACTTGTTGCCGGTGAAAGCCACGGGCGAGGTGCGGTTGCGGTCGGTGGTGTCCTGCGGGATGGAGGGCAGCACGTCCACGCCGATGCGCAGCGTCTTGCGCTCGGTCTCGGTATAGTCGCTCTCACCGACGATGGCGTCGATGATGCTCTGCAGCTCGGAGCCGAGGAAGACGGAGATGATGGCCGGCGGCGCTTCCTGCGCGCCGAGACGGTGATCGTTGCCCGCGAAGGCGACGGAGCAGCGCAGCAGCTCCTGATACTCGTCCACGCCCTTGACGAAGGCAGCGAGGAAGAGCAGGAACACGGCGTTCTGGCTGGGCGTTTTGCCGGGGGAGAACAGATTCTCGCCCGTGTCGGTCGAGAGCGACCAGTTGACGTGCTTACCGGAGCCGTTGACGCCGGCAAAGGGCTTTTCATGCAGCAGACAGACGAGACCGTGGCGCTCGGCGACCTTCTTCATCGTCTCCATGACGAGCTGGTTCTGATCGTTGGCGGTGTTGGCGTCGCAGTAGATGGGGGCCATCTCGTGCTGACCGGGGGCGACCTCGTTGTGCTTGGTCTTGGAGAGCACGCCGAGCTTCCACAGCTCCTCGTCCAGCTCCTTCATAAAGGCCGCCACGCGCGGGCGGATGACGCCGAAGTAGTGGTCGTCCAACTCCTGACCCTTGGGCGGCTTGCTGCCGAAGAGGGCGCGGCCGCACAGCCGCAGGTCCTCACGCTTGAGGTACAGCTCGCGGTCAATGAGGAAATACTCCTGCTCGGGGCCGACCTGCGGCGTGACCTTACTGACGTCCTTCTGGCTGTCGAAAAGATGCAGCAGCTTCACCGCTTCGCGGCTAACCGCCTCGTTCGAGCGCAGCAGCGGGGTCTTCTTGTCCAGCGCCGCGCCACCGTAGGAGCAGAACACCGTCGGGATGCAAAGGCTGCCGTCCTTGATGAAGGCAAAGGCGGTGGGGTCCCATGCGCTGTAGCCGCGCGCCTCAAAGGTCGCACGCAGGCCGCCGGAGGGGAAGCTCGAAGCGTCGGGCTCGCCGCACACCAGCTCCTTGCCGGAGAAGTCCATGATGATCTTGCCGCCGCCGATGGGATTGATAAAGCTGTCGTGCTTTTCGGCGGTGATGCCGGTCAAGGGCTGGAACCAATGGGTAAAATGCGTCGCGCCATGCTCCAGCGCCCAGGTCTTCATGGCCTCGGCGATATCGTTCGCGGCGGTCAGCGGCAGCGGCTTGCCGCTTTTCAGGCAGTCGCGCCAGACTTCCATCGCCTGATGCGGAACATACTGCTCCATCGTTCCCTCATTAAAGGACATCGAACCAAACAGCTCGGGAATACGATCTTTTTCACTCATCGTTACGAACCTCCTTATTCGTTTTTATTTACAAAAAATATGGATAGATTCTACCTCTGCAAGTTTCCGGCGTCAAGACTTCATATTGTTCAAGCTTTTTCCAGTATCCGGGCAATGTGTTGGCGCTGTCCACAAAATTGCTGCAAGAGAAAAAATTTCTCTTGCATTGCATTGGGCGCCGTGCTATGATAAGCATGGTCTCACCTTTGGGGTGTGTCTTTTTTCGTTTTCTGCGCAAACTATTTCAGGGGCGGCGCATCATTCTTTGAGATAAGCGAAGCGGTAGCCCACTCCGAGCGCCGCGCCGCCGACAAGGTTCCCAAGCGTCACCGCCGCGAGGTTTTCAAGACAGCCGGCAAGCGTCAGCGTCGTTTCCATACCGTACTCCGCCGCGGCAAACGCACCGGCGGGCAGGTAGTACAGGTTCGCGATGCAGTGCTCATAGCCGCAGAGGACAAAGAGCAGGATGGGAAAAAAGAGCGCGATGACCTTCCCCTCCGCGCGCTTGGAGGCTGCCGCCATCCACACCGCGAGGCAGACCAGAAAATTGCACAGGACCCCGCGCAGGAAAGCGTCTCCGGCCCCGAGCGCCGCCTTGCTCTCCGCGATGGAGACCATCGAGCGCGCCAGACCATCGCCGAAAAGCGATGCCGTGTGGCTGTAGACCGCCAGCGCTGCCACCGCCGCGCCGCCCACGGCATTGCCGAGGTAGACGGTCAGCCAGTTACGCAGCAGCTGAGCGGGCGTGATGCGGCGCTCCAGCAGGGCCATCACCATCAGGCAGTTGCCGGTGAAAAGCTCGCTGCCCGCGAGGATCACCATGGAAAGTCCCGCGGGAAACACGCAGGCCGAAAGGAGCTTTGCAAGCGAGCCGCTCTCCACCGTCACGGCAGCCGCCGTCGCACCGACGCCCGCGAGCGCGATGTAGGCTCCCGCCAATATGGCGAGCAGGAGCATCTTTCCAAGGGGCAGCCGTGCCTTGCTTTCGCCGGCGGCGAGCAGGCTCCGGGCAATCTCGGGAGGGGTGAGCATGGGCAGATCTCCTTTTCTCTTTCATGCGGATTCATGCGGACACAATATTAATGTATTGTATCGAAAAACGTCGGAACGGTCAAGCGCTGCCGAAAAGTTCTTTTCACGCGAAAGGTTTTTCTAATTTACGGCAAACATTTCGCGCTTTCTCCTTGACAAGTACCCCCACAATATGCTAAGATAACACTTGCGTTTGAGAGTGAGCCGGCTCCTCACAAGCATGGAGAGATGGCTGAGCGGTTGAAAGCACCGGTCTTGAAAACCGGCGATGTGAAAGCATCCGTGGGTTCGAATCCCACTCTCTCCGCCAGCAACTTTATATTTGCGGAAGTACCCAAGTGGCCGAAGGGGCTCCCCTGCTAAGGGAGTAGGCCGTCAAAAGCGGCGCGAGGGTTCAAATCCCTCCTTCCGCGCCAAAAATCCCACCCAGACGGGTGGGATTTTTTTGTAGTACCAGAAAGACATCGCAAGCCGGAGGAGCATCCATGGAAAAAACCGTACAGTATCTTGAGACCCACTCCCAGAACCCTTATTACAATCTGGCGTTTGAGGAATACGTCCTGTGTCACCGCACCCAGGGCGACTATCTGCTGCTGTGGCAGAACGACAACACCATCGTGGTGGGCCAGAACCAGAACACCGAGGCGGAGATCAACCGCGCCTTTGTGGAGCAGCACCATATCAATGTGGTGCGCCGCAGCACCGGCGGCGGCGCGGTGTATCACGATCTGGGCAACCTGAACTACTCCTTCATCACCGACGTGGGGGACGACGGCATCAGCATCCGCCGCTTTACCGAGCCGGTGGTAGCGGCGCTGCGGAGCCTTGGACTGAATGCGGAGGCCTCCGGCCGCAACGATATTCTGGTGGAGGGCCGCAAGGTCTCCGGCACGGCCCAGCGCCGTCACGGCGGCCGCATCCTACACCACGGCACGCTGCTGTTTGACGCCAATCCCGGCATGGTGGCCGGGGCGCTGAACGTGGATCCGGAGAAATTCCGCTCCAAGAGCACCAAATCCGTTCGCAGCCGCATCGGCAACATCCGGGACTTTCTGCCCAACGACATGGAGCTGCCCGCCTTCTGGGCCTATCTGAAGGACGCGCTGTCCGGCGGCGGCGTGACGCCCGGCGCGCTGAGTGCCGGGGAGCTGGCGGAGGTCGACCGCCTGAAGCGGGAGAAATACGACACCTGGGAGTGGAACTACGGCCGCTCCCCCAAGTTCGACGTGAGATGCAAGCGCTACTGGGACGGCGGCTGTCTGGAGGCCAACGTCTCCATCGCCAATGGCGTTATCACCGACGTCCGGTTCTTCGGCGACTTCCTGTCCGTCTGCGGACTGGAGGAGCTGGTGGAGCGGCTGAAGGGCGTGGCTTTCCGTCCGGAGGATGTGCGGGCCGTGCTGAACGACAGTCCGGTGGGCGAGCTGTTCGGCGGCATCACCGCGGACGAGGTAACGGCCACGATCTTTGACCTGTGATCCGTCTTGCCAACGGCGAATGTATATGATACAATGGACACACTACCCCCTTCCGTGCGGAGGGAGAACAGGAGAGGGAATGCTTATGAAACGTATGACCAAACGCCTGATGCTGGCGCTGACCACGGCGCTGCTGCTGACGCTGCTGACGGTAACGGCCTACGCCGGGACGATCCCTGGCACGGCGAAGCTGACGATTACCCCGACCGAGACAAAGGTCAGCGGTGATACCGCCACCGTGACCTACTCCGTTACGGTCACACCGCCGGAGGGGAAAGCGCTGGGTGTGTTCAGCGTCCAGTTGCAGCCGTCTGTGGGCATGACGCTGGCGCAGGATGCCAGCGGCATCACCATGGGTGACGGCAGTCTCAGCTATAGCCCGGCTACGGAGAAAGGCATTTTTGACCTGTATGGCTATACGGCCAAGACCGGTTATTTTGCCGCCGTGGGCACGACACCTGACCGGCGCATGACGGAGGAAGCCACAGTGCTGACCATTCAGGCCACCATGCCTGCCAACAAGGACGGCACTTACACGCTGGGCGCTGAGTTCATCGCGGCGCTGGACGGCTCCGGCGACGTCTATACCGCGCAGGTCATTACCACGCCTGTGGCCATCACCGGCGGACAGGAGCCTGTGGCGGAGGATACGCCGGTGATTACCGAAACCAATGGCGACGATTTGAAGACCGACGCCAATACCGCGCCTGACGGTACTTCCGGCAACGGCAACGGTGCGGCAGGCGGCGATACGGCGGGAGCTGGCGACACCGCCAATGGCAGCGGCACTGCCAACGATGGCGCGGCGGCCTCTGACGGCGTGACCGGCAGCGACGCCGCAAGCCCTGCCGACGGCAGCACGCCCGGTGGGCAGGAGAAGCAGAGCGGCAGCGCCGCGCTGTGGATTGTCCTCGCGGTGGTGATCGTGGCGGCGGCCACAGCTGTGCTGGTGATGAAAAAGAAAAAACAGTGAGAAAAGCGACCTCCCGACTGCGCCAGCGGCCGGGAGGTTTTATCATTCTGATAGGTTTTCCCGCGGAATTACACACAGATTACAGATGAAATGACGGTACGGTTCCGGACATGCTTTCCGATTTTTAACATGCCTACCAAAAATCGTCAAAAAAATGCTTGCCTTATAGGATGAAATAGGGTACAATGTATCCGTGTATGGAAAGCACATTCGGCTGAATTTTATTATGGCACGGCGAAAGGCGGCGGGGGAGCGTCCTCGCGGCGCGGTTGTCGTACCGAGATTTAACGAGAGAGGGAGTGCAAATGAGGAGAGTTATCACATTATTGCTCACTGTTGCCATGGCTCTGTCGCTGGTGGTCGTGGCGAGCGCCAGTCAGACTGTCTACCTGCGGGTGGACGAGGAGCAGAGCGGCAATACCGTCACGTATACCTTTACCCTTGACGCTTCAAACAGCAACGGCGTTGGCGCGATGGAATTTTATGTGGAGACGAAGGGCCTGAGCCTTACGGGAAAGCCCGTCTATAACAACCGCGGCACACAGTTGGACGCTGTGTTCAAGGTCGCGGATGGCGAGGCCGGCACTGGCGACTATCGTTTCTACGAAAACCAGAATTACTTCATCGCGTGGGGCGGCAATTCAAAGCTGTCCACGCCCCGTGTGCTGCGGGGTGAGGTGGTGCTGGTCGCCCTGACCTACACGATCACCGACAGCTCCAACTATGGCCTGACAGTGAAGTCCGGAAGCTTCAAGGCCTGCTACAGCGGCGATAAGGCAATGACCGACCCCTATGCCTGCAAGGTCAGAACCGGCGACGTGATGAAGGGCGACGTGGACGGAAATGGAAAAGTTACCGCCAGAGATTGCCTGATTTTGACGCGCTATTTGGCTGGTTGGAGCGAGTATCAGGATCAAATTGCCATTGGTGAGAATTCCGGACTTGCCGCAGATATTGACGGAAATGGGAAAATTACTGCTAGAGACTGTTTGATTTTGACGCGTTATCTGGCAGGTTGGGGCGGCGAATGGGCTGCATATTTTTCGTAATTATTAATGGAGGTATAAAACTATGAAAAAACGGATTGTTTCTCTGCTTTTGAGTGTAGTTATGCTTATCTCTTTGCTGAGCGTGAATGCTTTTGCAGCAGATAAGTTTACACTGAAAGGCAGTACTCACGAATTGGAGAAGGTCGTTGGTCAGACTATCTCTTTTAAGGTTGATATTACCAAGAACCCCGGCATGATTGCTGGTAAGTTCACCGTAAAATGGGATAATACCGCATTGGAACTGACGGGTGTAACGTTCAATTCCAAGGGATATCCTGACCGCGGTACGCCCGAAGAGATTACATCTACAGGCTCTTTCCCTGTTTCTTTTGGCGATTATCTTATGAAGAGCAATAGCACTTTTACAGGCACTCTTGCTACATTGACATTTAAGGTGTTGGCCGCTGCAGAGACGAAGACCTATCCGATTACTGTTGTGGTTAATTCCGATGACATGATGGATAAAGATGGCAACGAAGTTGCCTGCGAGGCTGTCAATGGCTCCATTACGTTGAAGGCCAAGACGGTTGCTGTCACTTCCGTTGCCGTCTCTCCCAAGACCTTGGATCTGGAAGTGGGCCAGAAGTTTCAGCTGGCTGCGACTGTCAAGCCTGATGAGGCTACTGACAAGACTGTGACCTGGAAGGTCACAAAGGGCAGCGATGTTGTCTCCGTCAGTGCGGACGGTGAAGTTACCGCCATCAAGGCTGGTTCCGCCACTATCACCGCTGCCGCTGGCGGCAAGACTGCTACCTGCACGGTGACTGTGAAGGTGCCTGCCTGCAATCATAGTGAGGATAAGCTGACCCATGTTGACGGCAAAGCGGCGACCTGTACCGAGGACGGTGTGAAGGAGCATTACCTGTGCACATGCGGCACCAAGCTGGATCTGGATAAGAAGACCGTTCTGGCTACTACTGTGATCCCCGCTACCGGCCACAAGACTGAAAAGGAAGAGAACAAGGCCACCTGCGCGAAGCTGGCTGTCTGCGATGTCTGCGGTGAGAGCTACGGCAGTCTGAAAAAGCACACTGTTGTCAAGGTTGATAAGGTTGATCCTACCTGCAATACCCCTGGTGTGAAGGCACACTATGAGTGCTCTGTTTGCGGCAAGTGGTTCAGCGACAAGAACGGTACCAAGGAGATCGCTGAAGCTGATAAGGCTTCCTATGTGATCCCTGCGGATCCCGATATGCACGTATATGACATTGTTAAGGACTCTTACAAGGAATATGATGAGGGTTACTATGTAGAGCAGTTCCAGTGCACTAAGTGCGGTGATTCCTACTGGCTGGCATCTGTTGACCTCAGAAATGTAGATGTGAAGTTGGTTCAGGACGGCAAGGGCGACCTTAAGAATGCCAAGGTCGAGGTTGCTTCCACTTCCGTGAAAACGAAAGAAGTGATGAGCCTCTATTATAATGATACGGCTAATGCTGGCGATACTTTGAGTCTCCCTGTGTTCTTCAATTATAGCAAGAGCGCAACTGAGGCTGAGGCGATTGCTGCACTGAAGAAGGATATTGCTGAGAATTCTACCTTCACCGTTAAGGCTGCTGCAACGAAGTCTGGCTGGAAGTTCACTACCGATAAGACGTATACCGTTACTGTTGAGTTAGATGATGCCGGCAAGATTGTGACCAAGTGGGTTGGCAGCGACAATACTGAGGTTAGCGCTGAGAATACTCCGACTTTCACCATCACCGGTAAGAAGACCACTGGCGGCGGCGGTAACGGCGGCAGCGGCAACGGCGGCAGCACGACCACCGACACCACCAAGAACGATGGCAAGAAGGTGGAGTCCGGCAAGACCTTCGACGCTGGTATCGCCATGTACGTTGGCCTGTCCGTCCTGTCTGTGACCGGCGGCGTGCTGGTGATCGGCAAGAAGAAGGAGCGCTTCTAAGCTTCAGCTTCCCGTTGACACACTGATTTGAATCAAAAAAAGAACACCCCGGTGGGGTGTTCTTTTTTTGCCCAGACTGACGAAAAGGTCTGTCATTGCGCGCCAGTGTGAGCACTGGCGCGGCAATCCGTTTTCCTGCTGTATGACCGGCCATCAGCAGGAAATATCTTCCAACGTTTACGCACCGCTAAACCGGTGAAAACTACGGTATGGCAGGGGTTGACAAGCCCCCGGCGGGTCAGTATAATATAATATTTGGATAGATCACCTGCATAGAAAGGAAGCAATATGAGAAACATTACCTGCAGCATCGCCGACACCCGCAAGCGCGTGTTCGCGGAAGTGGCCAAAATGGCATATGACGAGGATTACTCCCGCATGGAGAAGCTGCCCTATGAGATCATGCCCGGCGAAAAGGCCACCGTGCGCGAATCCATCTTTCTGGAGCGCGCTATCGTGGGCGAACGCATCCGTCTCGCCATGGGTCTGCCGCTGCGGTCGGTGTCCGAGCACAATCTGCTGAGCGACGGCGTGGAGGAAAGTGCCATCGCCGAGAAATATTACGATCCTCCCCTCATCAACATCATCAAGTACGCCTGCAACGCCTGTCCCCCCACCCACTACGAGGTGTCCAACATGTGTCAGGGCTGCCTTGCCCACCACTGCTACCACGCCTGCCCCAAGAACGCTATTTCCTTCGTCAAGGGCAAGGCCGTCATCGATCAGGAGAAGTGCATCAAGTGCGGCCGCTGCAAGCAGAGCTGCTCCTATCAGGCCATCATCAAGTTCGAGCGTCCCTGTACCGAGGCCTGCGGCATGAACGCCATCACCAGTGACGAGCTGGGCCGCGCCCAGATCGATCAGGATAAGTGCGTCAGCTGCGGCATGTGTCTGGTGAACTGCCCCTTCGGCGCCATCGTGGACAAGGGCCAGCTCTTCCAGCTGATCCACGCCATTAATCAGGGGCAGAAGGTGGTGGCCATCATCGCGCCGGCCTTCTGGGGCCAGTTCGGCGACAAGGTAACGGCGGGCCAGATCAAGGAAGCCATGAAGCAGCTGGGCTTCGCCGCGCTGGAGGAGGTCGCCATCGGTGCCGACCTGTGCGCCATCGAGGAAGCGGAGGAATTCATGGAGAACGTGCCGGAGAAGCAGCCCTTTATGGCTACCTCCTGCTGCCCCGCCTGGGCCATGATGGCGAAAAAGGAGTTCCCCGGCATGGCGCCGTATATCTCCATGACCATGACGCCCATGGTGCTGACCGCCCGCCTGATGAAGCGGAAAGACCCCAACTGCCGCGTGGCGTTCATCGGCCCCTGCGCCGCCAAAAAGTTGGAGGCCAGCCGCCGCAGCGTCCGCAGCGAGGTGGACTTCGTGCTGACCTTCGAGGAGCTGCGGGGCATGTTCGAGGCCAAGAATATCGATTTCGACCAGATTCCCGACGTCCCCTCCCACTTTGAAGCCAGCGCCCCCGGCGTGGGCTTTGCCGCCAGCGGCGGCGTGGCCAAGGCGGTGGAGGACGTGATCCACCGTGAGCGCCCGAATATGGAGGTCAAAACCGTGTATGCCGAGGGCCTGCGGGAGTGCCGCCAGATGCTGCGGTTGGCCCGCACCGGAAAGTACGACGGCTATCTGCTGGAGGGTATGGCCTGTCCCGGCGGCTGCATTGCAGGCGCCGGCACCGTCCGGCCGCCGGAGAAATCCAAGGCGTGGCTGGAGAAGTACAAGGCCGCCGCACCGCTGAGCAATCCGCTGGAAACGGCGTATATCAAGGATCTGTCCCTGCTGCATGAGGACAGCGAGGAATGGGAACGGGTCAGCCACCACTAATCAATAAAAAAACCTGTCTTAGGCCAAGCGGCCTAAGACAGGTTTTTTCTTTATGGCGGGAGTTTACTGGATGCCCTTTACGGTATAGCCCGCGTCGGTGACGGCGGCGCGGATGGCCTCGTCGGTCACATCGCCCTCTACCACGGCGGTGCCGGAGGTCAGGTCAACGGTGGCCTTCACGCCGGGCAGGGCGGTCAGGGCCTTCTCCACATGAGCCACGCAGTGGGCGCACATCATGCCCTCGATGGTAACGGTCTTTTTCATAGTCGGTTCCTCCTCATTGTCAGCAATATGTTCTGCCGCCGTGCCGGCGGCGCTGGGGACGGGTTTGGTTTTCGGCTTCCACAGCCGCAGACGCAGGGCGTTGGACACCACGCACACGCTGCTGAGGGACATGCAGGCGGCGGCAATCATGGGATTCAGCAGCAGGCCCAGCGCCGGGTACAGCACGCCTGCCGCCACGGGAATGCCCACGCTGTTATAGAAGAAGGCCCAGAACAGGTTCTGCCGGATGTTCCGCAGCACGGCGCGGCTCAGCTCTGCGGCAGAGGCCACGTCGGCAAGGCTGCTTTTCATCAGCACGATATCCGCCGATTCGATGGCGATATCGGTGCCTGCGCCGATGGCAAGACCCACATCCGCCTGCACCAGCGCTGGGGCATCGTTGATGCCGTCGCCCACCATGGCCACCAGCTGACCCTCCTTTTGCAGCTTCTCCACGCAGGCGGCCTTGTCCTGTGGTAGCACCTGCGCGATCACCTGATCCACGCCCACCTGACGGGCGATGGCGTTGGCGGTCTGGGTGTTGTCGCCGGTCAGCAGCACCACCCGGCAGCCTGAGCGCTTCAGGGCGGCGATGGCCGCCGCGCTGTCAGGCTTCACGGTGTCGGCCACTGCCAGCATGCCCAGCGCCCGGCCCTGCTGGGCGAAGTACAGTAACGTCTTGCCGTCGTTGGCCCAGGTCTCCGCCTGAGCGGAAAACGCGTCGATGGGGACGCCGTTCTGCCGCATATAATCGGCGTTTCCGGCAAAGACAGTCTCGCCGTGGAGCGCCGCGTGAACACCGCCGCCGGGAACGGCGGCGAAATCTGTTACATCGCACAGGGGGATGTGCCGCTCCTGCGCCGCCTCGGTGACGGCGCGGCTGAGGGGATGCTCGCTGGGCTGCTCCACGCTGGCCGCCACGCACAGCAGCTCCTCCTCCGTAACGCCTTCCGCCGCCAGACAGTCGGTGAGACGGGGCTTGCCCTGGGTGACGGTGCCGGTCTTATCCAGCACCACGGTGTTAACCCGGCCCATCAGCTCCAGCGACTGGGCGGATTTGATGAGGATGCCGTTCTCCGCCGCCTTGCCTGTGCCCACCATGATGGCCACGGGGGTGGCAAGACCCAGTGCGCAGGGGCAGGAGATCACCAGCACGGCGATACCCACCGACAGGCAGAACTGCACGCTCTGGCCGCCTACGAAGGCCCACAGCAGCGCCGCGATGAGGGCGATGGACATGACCACCGGCACGAACACGCCGCTGATTTTGTCCGCCAGACGGGAGATGGGCGCTTTACTGGAGGAAGCCTCCTCCATCAGCTTCACGATCTGGGACAGGGTGGTGTCCGCGCCTACGCGGGTGGCCTCCAGCTCCAGATAGCCGCTCTGGTTCACGGTGGCGGAGGTGACGGTGTCGCCTACGGACTTCTCCACCGGCAGACTCTCGCCGGTGATGGCGGACTCGTCCACCGAGCCGCTGCCGGACACCACCACGCCGTCCACAGGGATCTTGCCGCCCTGACGCACCACCACGATATCGCCCTTCTGGATATCCTCCGCCGGGACGGTGACCTCCACGCCGCCCCGCTTCACCACGGCGCTGTCAGGAGCCAGCGCCAGCAGGGCGGAAATGGCGTCGGTGGTCTTGCCCTTGCTGCGCTCCTCCAGGTATTTGCCCACCGTCACCAGCGCGCAGATCATGCCCGCCGACTCGAAGTACAGCTCCGGCATGCCGGATACCTGTCCCGCCGCCAAGCGCACCATTTCGATCAGGCTGTACACCAGCCCGGCGCTGGCGCCCAACGCCACCAGCGTGTCCATGTTGGGGCTGCGGCGGAACAGTTGGGAGAAGCCCACGGTGAAATAGCTGCGGTTCAGGATCAGAATGGGCACGCAGAACACCAGCTGGGAGATGGCGTGGGTCAGGTGGCTGGCCGTCAGGAACGAGGGCAGCGGCAGCCCCATCATATGGCCCATGCTGATATAGAACAGGGGCACCAGACACACGATGGACCACACCAGACGGCGGCGCATTTTCGCCAGCGCCGCGTCCTGCTCCTTATGGACGTTCTGCTTCACGTCGGACGCCCGCTTCGCGCCGTAGCCGCCGCTCTCCACCGCGGAGATGATCTGCTCCGGCGTCACCTGCTGCGGGTCGTAGTCCACCATCATGGTGCCCAGCATCAGGTTCACCACCGCGCTGTTCACGCCGGGCAGAGAGCCCGCCGCCTTTTCCACATGGGCCGAGCAGGCCGCGCAGGTCATGCCTGTTACCACAAATTTTTCTTTCATCACGCCGCCTCCTTATTTCATCAGCTTTTGCAGCGTAGTCACCAGCTCGTCGATGACCGCGTCGTCCCCCTGACGGATGCCGTCCGCCACGCAGGTGCGGATGTGGGTGGCCAGCAGTTCCTTGCTGAAGCTGTTCAGCGCCGCGCTGACGGCGGATACCTGAATGAGAATATCGGGGCAATAGGCGTCCTTTTGCAGCATGTCCTTCAGTCCCCGTACCTGTCCCTCGATCCGGTTCAGGCGGTGGGTCAGGCGCTTCTGCTCCTCGTCAGAGCGGTGCTTCGTCTTTTGACAATGGCAGCAATCCATAGAGCATACCTCCTGGGGGTATATTTTGATGGTGGCATTATATACCCCTGCGGGGTATTTGTCAACGCTTTTCTTTCGGCTTACACAAAAGTGCCATAATAAGGGCGAACACCACCGCCGCGGCGATGCCGCCGGCGGTGGCGGTCAGCCCGCCGGCGAGAACGCCCAGCAGTCCTTTTTCCTCCACCGCTTTTGCCACGCCCCTGGCCAGTGAGTAGCCGAACCCCGTCAGGGGCACGGTAGCGCCAGCCCCGGCCCAGTCCACCAGCGGCTGATATACGCCCACCGCCTGTAGGATCACGCCCGCCACCACGTAGCCTGACAGGATACGGGCGGGGGTCAGCTTCGTCAGGTCGATGAGCACCTGTCCCACGGCGCACAGCAGCCCGCCGCAGAGAAAACACCACAGATAGTCCATAGTACCTCCTTATCGCTCCGCCGACAGCACCACCGCGTGGCACACCGCCGGCATGGTCTCCTTTTGAAACACGGTGGTGGGGCTTTGCAGCGCCCCGGTAGGGGCGAAGATCATCCGCTTCCACCGGCGGCTTTTCAGCCCCGGCAGCAGGTAGGCGCACAGCACCGAGGCGCTGCATCCCGCGCCGGAGCCGCCGGCATGCATGTCCTGCTTCTCCCGGTCGAACAGCAGCAATCCGCAGTCGGTATAGCGGCTGTCCATGTTGAAGCCGTCCCGGGCCATCAGATCCTTTACCACGCTGTGGCCGATGGCGCCCAGATCGCCGGTGACGATCAGGTCATAGTCCTGGGGCGTGGTGCGGGTATCCCGGAACAGAGCCTCCAGCGTGTCGATGGCCGCCGGGGCCATGGCCCCGCCCATGTTGCACTCGTCGTTGACGCCCATGTCCACCACCCGGCCCATGGTGGCGTGGGTGAGATACGGCCCGTCGCCGCTGCGGCCCAGAATGCAGCAGCCCGAGGCGGTAGCCGTCCACTGGGCGGTGGGGCACCGCTGGGAGCCGTAGGGGAGTGGCATGCGGTACTGCCGCTCGGCGGTGCAGTAATGAGAGGAGGTCACGGCCGCTGCCACGTGGGCCGCGCCGCCCTGTAACAGCATGGCTGCCAGCGCCAGCCCCTCGCCCATGGTGGCGCAGGCGGCGTACAGTCCGGCCACGCTGAAGGGCTGGTTCCGCAGGGCAAAATTGCTGGCGGCGCATTGGTTCAGCAGGTCGCCCGCCAGCACCAGATCCACGTCCTCCGGCCCCATGCCGCCCCGCTCCAGCGCGTAGCCCAGCGCCCGCTGCTGGAAGATGGATTCCGCCTTTTCCCAGCTGGCCTGTCCGCAGAAGGAGTCCGTCTCGATCTCGTCAAAATAGCTGCCCAGCGGGCCTTGCCCCTCCAGCTTGCCGCCGATGCTGCCCCATGACAGCACGCTGATGCCGCCGGAAAAGGCCACCGTCCGCCCGGTTCGATGCATTTCCATTTGCTTCACCTCACAGTTTTCCGGTAGTATGTGGAGACGTGGGGAGAATATGTATCCGGCGGCAGTCCGCACTGCGTTTTCTTGCGCATGCCCTTGCGCAGGGGAGAAATCTATCGTATAATAAAGTCAATCAAAAACGGAGGATGGCTATATGTACGAAAACGGCAAGATCTATATGGGTCTGGCGGACGGACAGCGGGTGGAGCTGGCTCTGAACATGTGCAACCGTCACGGCCTGATCGCCGGCGCCAGCGGCACCGGCAAGACCATTACCATGAAGGTGATGGCCGAGTCCTTTTCCGATGCGGGCGTGCCCGTGTTCCTGTGCGACGTAAAGGGCGACGTGGCGGGCATCTGCGCGCCCGGTGTCAACAGCGAGGGCATGGAAAAGCGCATCGACAAATTCGGTGTCCGGGATACCTTTACCTATAAAGCATACCCCACCACCTTCTGGGATATCTATCAGGAGGGCGGCCACGCCGTCCGCGCTACCGTCAGCGACATGGGGCCGGAGCTTCTCAGCCGCATTCTGGGGCTGACTCCGGCGCAGGAGGGGATCCTGCACATCGTGTTCCGCATTGCTGACGACAAGGGTCTGCTGCTGATCGACCTGAAGGATCTGCGGGCCATGCTGACCTACGTGAACGAGCACCGCTCGGAGTACATGATGACCTACGGCAACATCACCTCCCAGTCCGTGGCGGCGATCCTCCGGGCGCTGCTGCCGCTGGAGCAGCAGGGCGGCGACCTGTTCTTCGGCGAACCGGCGCTGGACATCCGGGACTGGATGCGCACCGACGCCGACGGACATGGCATGATCAACGTGCTGGACTGCGTCAAGCTGGTGCAGAACCCCACCCTGTACGCCGGTTTCCTACTGTGGATGCTGTCGGAGCTGTTCGAGAATCTGCCGGAGGCCGGTGATCTGGACAAGCCCAAGCTGGTGTTCTTCTTCGATGAGGCTCATATGCTGTTCCGGGACGCGCCTGCCGTGCTGCTGCAAAAGATCGAGCAGACGGTGAAGCTGATCCGCTCTCGCGGCGTGGGTGTGTTCTTCGTCACCCAGAGTCCCAGCGATATTCCCAACGCCGTGCTGGCCCAGCTCTCCAATCGGGTGCAGCATGCTCTGCGGGCCTATACCCCCGCCGAGCTGAAGGCCGTCCGGGTGGCGGCGCAGGCCTTCCGGGCCAACCCGGCCTTCCAGGCGGAGGACGCCATCATGGAGTTGGGCGTGGGCGAGGCGCTGACCTCCTTCCTGGACGAGGGCGGCGTACCCGCCATGGTGCAGCGCACCAAGATCATCTGTCCCCAGAGCCTGATGACCGCACCGGAGCCCATGGCCCGCGCCAAGGTGCTGATGCGGGACGGCATGGAGAAATATGACGACTACGTGGACAATCTGTCTGCCTATGAGGTGCTGACGGAGGAGGCCGAAAAGGCGGAGACCGCCAAGCAGGAGGAGGCCGACCGCAAGGCCCGTGAGAAGGCGGAGGCCGAGGCGGAAAAAAAGCGTCTGAAGGAGGAAGAAGCCGACAAGAAGCGGCAGCAGAAGTTGGAGGACGAGGCGCGCAAGCGCCAGCAGAAGCTGGACGATGAAGCACGCCGCCGCCAGCAAAAGCTGGAGGATGAGGAGCGCCGCAAGGCCGAGCGCCAGCAGGAAAAGGCGGAAGCCGAGGCCAAGCGTAAGGCGGAGCGCCGTGCAGCCAAGATTGAAACGCAGCTGATCTCCGCCGGAGGGCAGATCCTCAAGCGGGGTCTGCTGGGCGTGTTGAAAAAGAGATAACAAAGGGCCGCCTGACATAAGAAAACATACGGCAAAGGGTCGGCCTGTGGCCGACCCTTTGTCAACTTTTGCTTGCATCTGTTGGGGAAGTCTGGTAAAATAGACGGGTATCCGGGTGTAGCGAAGTTGGTATCGCGCCTGGTTTGGGAGTGCCGTGGCGGTATCCGGGACAGAGTAATGTGAAACTCCGCAAAGCCTTGCGACGCCTGCGTTTTCGGGATTTTCCCCGATTGCCGAAAGCGGCACAAAAGCGGCTTTGACCACATAAATGACCACAGACA
>OIXH01002704.1_pt1 | contig 17055 bp, 24 predicted proteins | sample 1587741 | NCBI WGS metagenome assembly OIXH01 (sample SAMEA3888916, study PRJEB22519) | human gut metagenome | biome: human gut; feature: human-associated habitat; material: faeces | place: Denmark | collected 2011 | reverse complement strand
TGGAACAATTGGTGGAAGTTTAGTTCTAGCTGGTGGGGGCGCAGTTGGTGGCGGAATAGCTGTAAGTACAATTGGAAAACTTGCTTTAATTGGAACAATTGTTTCGGCTGGAGCGCTATCTAACGTTGTAAGTACAATGATGTTTTATAATGGAGGATGGCCTGGCGATGATCCAACCAAAGCTCCAGATGGATTTGAATGGAGAGGTAATGGCGCACCAGGAAGTTCAGAAGGAAATTGGTATAATCCAGATACAGGTGAAATATTACACCCAGATTTGAACCACCCACAACCTATTGGCCCACATTGGGATTTTAGAGATATTTTAAGGCAATGGTGGAGAATCTTTAAAAATGGAAAATTTCCAAAATAGGAGGTTAGATATGAACGATTGGAGATTAACTGGCCAAGAAGAATATTTATTTAACGTAGAATTAAAAAAAGTAATAGACGACAGCTATGAGATTGAAATTGGATATGGGTTAGAACAGAAGCTGGTTGATGATATAAAAGCCGGTCTTGTGGGGAAAATATCTAAGTTTGTAGTAGTAACAGACAGCAATGTAAAGGAGCTGTATGCCGATAAAATATATAACTTATTACAGGCAGACAATTATAAAACGGATTTAGTCTGCTTCCCGGCAGGAGAAACTTCTAAAACCAGAAAAACAAAAGAGTATGTCGAAGATAGCATGCTTCAAAAGGGCTACCGGAGAGACTGCTGTATTATCGCAGTCGGCGGTGGTGTGGTGACCGACCTTGCCGGATTTGTTGCCGGCACCTATGGAAGAGGAATTCCGTTCATCAATTATGCCACCACGCTGCTTGCTGCCGCAGACGCCTCTGTAGGCGGAAAAACAGCAGTTGATACAGAACTGGCAACGAATCTGATTGGCTTATTTAATCAGCCGGAGAAGGTCTACATTGATATTGCATCATGGAAAACCCTTCCGGAGAGACAGTTGTCAAGCGGTCTGGCAGAGACAATCAAGCATGCCTGTATGGCAGACCGTGCATTCTTTGATTATCTGTCAGAACACATTCCGGATATTCTTGAAAATGACGATGAGGCATGCAGCTACATTGCAGAAAAGAATTGTGAGATAAAGTACCATGTGGTCATGAAAGATGAACTGGAAAGTGGTCTGCGTGAAACACTTAATTTAGGACATACTGTCGGCAGGGCAATTGAAACCGTCAGCGGTTACCGGCTGCTTCACGGCGAGGCAGTTTCCATTGGTCTGATAGCGGAAGTAAAACTGGCTAAGAAATTAGGTTATTGCACAGACGAAGATGAAGTGCTGATGCGCAATCTGCTCACAGAAGCAAAACTTCCGACTGAGATTCCGGACTATATTGACAGAGAAGCGCTTGTAAAGAAATTGTATACCGACAAGAAAGTCCGAAATGGTGCATTGCGTTTTGTGTTGCAGGATGGTATCGGAGCAATCAAAGTGTTTGAAAATGAGCAATATGCAAAGGAAATCCCGGAAAGTCTTGCGAGAGAAATCATTATGGAAATGTAGGGGAAAAGGATGGAAAAGACGTGTTTCAAAAAAGGGGCAGTGGGAGCCATTATCGCAGTCCTTTTAATTCTGCTTGATTATGTGACAAAACAGGCTGCCATTGCAAAACTGAAAGGGCAGGAGGCAATTGTGCTCTGGAAAGGTGTGTTTGAACTGCGCTACCTTGAAAACAGGGGCGCAGCTTTCGGAATGTTTCAGGGCAGACATTTGTTTTTGATTATATTTACAATTGTAATATTGCTTTTAATTGCATATCTTTATTTCAAACGGATTCCGGCTGAACACAGATTTTTCTGGCTGAATTTTGCATGCATACTGTTTTTTGCAGGAGCAATTGGTAATTTCATTGACCGTATCCGTTATAATTATGTGGTTGATTTTTTCTATTTCTGCCTGATTGATTTTCCGATTTTTAATGTTGCAGATATCTACGTTACCGTCGCAGCATTTGTCGTGATTCTGACCGGTATATTTTATTATAAAGAGGATGATTATGAAAGAATATTCCCTTCCTCTAAGAAAAAGGAACGATAAGAATTTATGAAACAGGATACATTTGAACTGGAAGCAGAATATGAGGGCGAGCGCCTGGATAAATACTTAAGCATTCTTTATCCGGAGCAATCGCGCTCTTTTTTTCAAAAATTAATTAAGGACGGACACGTTCTCGTCAACGACACACCGGAAAAAGCAAATTACCGTCTGCGGGTAGAAGACCTTATCTCTGTCACGATTCCTGACGCGGTAGAAACCCCTATTTTACCGGAAAATATCCCATTGGATATTTTATATGAGGACGATGATTTACTGGTCGTCAATAAGCCAAAGGGCATGGTCGTGCATCCTTCAGCCGGTCATTATACCGGAACACTTGTAAATGCAATTATGTACCACTGCAAGGACAGTCTTTCCGGCATTAATGGGGAAATCCGGCCGGGAATCGTCCATCGCATTGATATGGACACAACCGGTTCTTTAATTGTGTGCAAGAATGATGAAAGCCATATTTTTATCGCAGAACAGATAAAAGAACATTCTGTAACAAGAAAGTACCGTGGCATCGTTTATGGCGGTGTATCGGACGATGAGGGCACAATTGACGCACCGATAGGGAGACATCCGACAGACCGCAAGAAAATGGCAATTGTGCCAAATGGGAAGCCTGCCGTTACCCATTACCGGGTATTGCAGCGTTTTGAACGATATACTTATATGGAATTTCAGTTAGAGACCGGCAGAACACATCAGATTCGTGTGCATATGGCAAGCATTGGGCATCCACTGTTAGGTGATGCAGTGTATTCAAGTGGAAAAAGTCCCTACCATTTACAGGGACAGACCCTTCATGCCATGACAATCGGATTTATTCATCCAGCCACCCGGGAATATCTGGAAATAACGGCACCGCTCCCGGAATATTTTGAAAAAATTCTGCGCGATTTGGGATAAATTCAAAAAAATGTTTCCAATTTGCACAAAATGTTGTATAATATTCCTATCTAATATTAGGAAAAACAACGAAAGGTGAGACATCTATGGGAAACAAAATTTATACCATCGGAAGAGAATTTGGCAGTGGCGGCAGACAGGTTGGAGAAAAGTTAGCAGAGCGCCTTGGTATTAAATGCTATGACAAAGAGCTGTTGCAGCGTGCAGCCAAGGAGAGCGGTTTTTGTGCCGAAATTTTTGAAAATCATGACGAAAAACCGACCAGCAGTTTTTTATATTCACTTGTAATGGATACCTATTCCGTCAGCGGTTACAGTTCCGCACCGTTTTTGGATATGCCTCTCAATCATAAGGTATTTTTAGCGCAGTTTGAGGCAATCAAGAAGCTTGCCGCACAGGAATCCTGTGTCATTGTCGGACGGTGTGCCGATTATGCATTGGCGGACAATCCGGACTGTCTGAATGTATTTATTCATGCACCGTTAGACGTGCGTATCCGTGCAGTGAGCAAACGTGAGAATCTGACCGAAAATAAAGCAAAAGACCTGATTCAGAAACAGGACAAACAACGTGCAAGCTATTACAATTATTATTCCAGCAAAAAATGGGGGGATTCAGCAAGTTATCATTTATCGCTTGATTCTTCCAAACTCGGTATTGATGGCTGTGTAGATATGATTTTAAAATATCGAGAGCTTTTTGATGCGAATAAGAACAGGTAACTGTTGTTACATATTAAGACAGCCATCTGACGGATGATTTCTCCGTTCAGGTGGCTGTTTTTTGCGTCGTGTTGCAAATAATCTGCTAAATTGTCGGCATTGGGTGACAAGGATGGCATGGAGCGTCAGAGGCAAAACTATTCGCAAAACGTCCAGTGTTCTTGCGAATAGTTTTTTGTGAGCACGCTTAAATTGTACCTTGGCGTTGCGTGCGAACGCTTTTGAAACTGTTTGCAAAAAAAGTGTTTTGCGGGTAGTTTATCAACCGTATCGGCTTTTTTTGAAAAAACTTTAGTTTTCGGCTCGTTCCGTACGAGCTTTACCCCCTCCCAGTAGTACGGGGGTAGTAAATGCTTTTTAGAAGGGAGAAATATATCTTGTTTGATTTTGAGGAAAAATTGAAAAATGGTTTGGAATGCCGGATTGACTGGCTTTCCTTTACAGTCTTAGACCTCCCGCTTGTTCGTGCGCTGGAGGTCTTCGGTTTTTCTCTGGGGGATTTTGTTCAGAGTCTAAGGGGGAGTATGGGTTACAAAAAAATGTTGCTCCTGACTGGTTCGAAACTTCGTGTGCTCTATGACGGAGCTGACGGCATGGGAATCCATTTTGATATATCCGGGTCTGCAATCTCTGATTTTTATAGTTATTGCTATAACCATTATGCAATAGAATCGCCCTTTGGCGGCGTTGCTGTAGACTGGGATTTTGCAAGTGATGTTGTATTGGAAAAAGTATTACGTTATGGTCATGTTACACGTCTTGACCTGGCATTAGATAATAAACATGACATTTATTTTCGTTTACCGGAATTGGAGAGTATTCTTGATTCCGGTCGTTTTGTCTCTAAGTTCCGTAAATGGAAGTCTGTTCGTGAAAAGGATACTGCTGGAGAACTGATAGGACATACCGTATATCTTGGAAGTCGTTCTAGTGATATCATGCTTCGCGTTTATAATAAACAGCTGGAGAAGAGTAGTTCGGAAGAAAAAGTAGATTTTGAATGGATTCGTTGGGAGCTAGAGCTTAAGGATGAACGTGCTACACAAGCAGTCCGTTGTATGGTTGACCAAAAGAAAGATGTTGGTGAGGTCTGTGTTAGCATTCTTGAAAATTATTTTCGTATCATCATAAAGAACCGCCAGAACAAAAGCAGATGCTCCACTGATATAAAATGGCAGCGTTTCATTGATGACATTCAGGGATTAAGGCTTTATGTTCCGAACGATTCCAAGACGTTAGAGGATAAACGTGAATGGATTATGCGCCAGGTCATGCCCACGCTGACCGGATTAATTATCGCTAATTATGGCGATATCTCATTTCTGTCGGAGCACATGGAACTCCATGCTGGACGGATGAAACATGACCTGCGTGATTTAGTGACGGCTGCTAATCCCGGTTGGGTGGAAGCGTTGCAACAACTTAGTCATGTTTGATTTCATCAATGACTTTTTGAATTTCGTTTTTATAGATATTATTATTTGTTGTTCTTATTCTATAAAGTGGTAGATTAATTGCTTTGAAAACCTGGTTTTTAAACTCATCTGTTTGTTGTACTCGTTTGGTTAAATGACTATTATCATCGAGTTCTAGTCCAGCAAGTATTCGTAATTTATCATCACATATTATAAAATCTATGTGTCTGGATTTGATGTATCCGCGATATTTGTTGGTATTTTCTGCGTCTGTAACTTCCATAAAGTCTTCCATTCGTACCTTAGGACAGATTAGTAGATTTTTTTCATCACATTGTTTTTTTAATTCATTGTAAAATGCGTATTCTGTTTTGCTGAGAAGATACTTCTGACGATAGGGATATTCCTGAATACTATTTTCTACCTCTGTGTCATTCGTTTTTGCATGTTGAGTGGTTATAGCTTTTATTATCAAGTAAAGTAATAAAATTGCCCCTAAAATTATAATTGTTTTTATGTCCATGTGTATTTCCTTTCTATTCTGTGGTTAAGTTTATTGTGCCGTTATTTTTTTCATATTCCTGTATATACAATTTTATTATATATTCAAGTTCTTTTGACATACTTCGATTTTCTTGATTTGCAATATATTCAAATTTTTTAATTGTTTCATCTGTTGTATATGTCATTAGACGTGGTTTGTTACTTGGCATTTTTTCACCTCTTTCAAAAAGTACTTGCAAAGTACATGTACTTATGCTATCTTTTAATTGGTACATGTACCTTACGTGTACCAATGCAATGTCGGTTCGGTTGCTGTGTGTACATTGGAGACACTCAAAAAAGACAGAGGTGTCCCCTCTGATTGTAACTGGTATCTGTCTTAGTGGTATGAATTTATCCGCTCTTTCATCATATCATTAAGACACTTCCAGCGCAAGCGAACCTTGACAATTTCATAGACGAAAAGGAGGAAAAAAAGGATGCGGAAATTGGTTGGTTATCGTCGATTTATTTCGGGAAAAGGGAGAGACTGCTGTGTAGCTTCTGTATTAGTAGACGCTACAGAACGCGATAAAAACGCTGGTCAGGTAGGGCAGAAAACGGAAGATGTTTTTATTCCGTCTGACCAATTGGATTTGTTGAAACCGTCCGACATCGGCAAGGAGCTGGTCTGTGACTACGATTTGTCGAATGGTCGCGCGTTTCTGGTTCATGTATCTGTTAAGTAGGAAGGGGGTGTAGATATGCCTATTTTAGCAAGTGGTTCGGCAAGTTCTGTTGTTAGTTCCTCTGATTGGTCATCTGTTTTGACCGCTTTGACTAATCAGATTTCGGTTAGTACAATCGTTGGTGTTATTGCTTCGGTTATTGGCGCCGGAATTGGTCTTGTATTTATGTGGTGGGGCGTTCGTAAGCTCATTAGAGTTATTATGGCGGCGTTCCGCGGAGGAAAACTTAGAGTTTAATATGTGTTTGGGAAAAAGTCAACCGGGGCGTTTGCTCCGGTTTTCTTTTTAGAGGTGTTGAAAATGATAGGAATAATGTCTGAATATCTTGCCGGGTCTATGAATCCTTTTAACGTGTTCAAGGTTGCGGCGCACAATGTCGCTTTTAAAAAGGCACATCCGGAATATTTTGACCCGGAAGGGCTGCTTATCTTCTGTGGTGCCCAAGGAAGCGGGAAAACGCTTTCTGCGGTTCAATATGTTAAGAAAGTCTGTAAAGCATATCCTAAAGCAATCCTCTGTACGAACGTTGCAATAACCGGATTACCGGAGGAAACGCAAGTAGTAGAGTATGACGGTATTGATTGCTTGAAAACGCTGGAAAACGGCTATGCGGGTGTGATTTACTTCATCGATGAAATACACTTAGAGTTTAACTCATTGGAGTCTAAAAACATCGATATAGAAGTTATGATAGAGGTCAGTCAACAGCGGAAACAGAGAAAGCATATTGTCGGTACATCTCAGGTATACGGGCGTCTTGCTAAACCGTTCCGGGAACAAATCCGAAACGTTGTGCTTTGCTCTAACTTTGCTAAAGTGCTTCAGGTCAATCGTCTTATTGATGGACTTAAGAGCCGGGAAGAGGACGGAAAGCTAATCACAGAGTCATGCAGTGTCCATTTCTGGTTCCATCATCCGGCGCTTTATGACTGCTATGACACTTATGCAAAAATGAAACGATATAGGAAGGAATGGAACGGGAGGAAAAGAATCAATGAATGATGCGATTGCACTGTTTACTAAAATTGTAGAGGGAGCTATCCCGTATGGCATTACGTTCGCCTTGGGGCAGATGATTGTTGATGCTTTTATGAAGATGGCTTTTCGTGGAAAAATTGAGTTTAAGTAAGGGGGTATAGGATGAATGAAGATGTTACTGAGATGCTGGAACCTGATGCGGAAGCTCTGCCGGGGGATACAGAAAGCAGCTTATCTGATTCGTCAACTGGCAAAAACAATCTGGAGTCTGATTCTAATTCTGGTGGTGATAGCGTTGATAGTGATGGCGTTGAATTACCTGTAGATGCTACAGAGCTACCGGAGGAGGTTGAAGAAACAGAAGAGACTGAAGAGCTAGAGGAAGATGCAAAACCGGTTATTCAATTCCCGGATGCGTTAAATCTGAATGTAGAATCTTTGATTGATGAAGAGTTGGGAGGTGTACCTGTTGTTGATGTTACCGCAGTGTCTGAATATGCCGGAGTGGGAGGAATTTCTTATCAGCTCCCTAGTTATTATGTCGATTATTTTTCTGGTGTTCTCGATAACATTGGGGATACTGATTATCTTGCATTTTGTACGAGAGAGTACCCGTATAACAATGATTACTGGGTGGAGCATTATAGGCTTGTGTATGAGCTTGATATTGATGGGGATAACGTTGTTTCTGGTACTTATCCATGTCTTGACATCTACCGTTATTCTTCATCCAGCAATTACAATGTGGACAGTACCACTTACACGCTGTCTTCCGTTCCTGCATTTTCCTATGGTTCCTTTGGGCTTTATTCCGATTTGAGGAAGGGGGTAACACACGATGAAACGTGGGCAGTTCTTTTCTTCCTCGGTTTTTTCACGGTGTATAGTGTTTGTCGTGGTATTTTCGATACTGTTAAGCACCTTCGCCGCTGATGCGGCATCTTTTACGGAATATGATGTTGTAGAGGGTGGTAAGCTTAATTTAAAACAATCGTTTATGCTTGGACGGAATATGACAAAACATGAGGAAACTTATACAACGACTGGAAGTGGTAAGATTGACATACCAGACTATAAGGGTACTGTTTCACCATCATCGTTTTATATTGGAGATAGTGCTGTACGTGGTTCTTTAAGTCTTAAATTACAATCTGCTGTTTCGTTTGTAGCTTATACGCTTGCTGGTAAGATTACCTCCTCAGGGTGGTCTTATTCGACAGACCATCTGCACACGGTGGTTAAAATGTATACGGCGGTTAATATTAAAGCGTTAAACCCTAATCATCTGTATAGTATTCGAATTGATTTCACGAACGCAAAGGAAACAACGGAGCAGTGCTATATTACAGCTCGGGAATCAACTTTTTTTGTAGGCGGACAAGAGTATTCTGGTGGAGATGGCTATTTTATGTATGCTGAGGTCACTGGCTGCACATCTACGCAGTTGCGTTTATGCTTTACGTATGATGTAGTGGCTTGGTCTATTAATTCATCAGAACAAAATTGTAGTGTAGGGTTTACTTGTGATTCCTATAAAGTTACTGTCCGTGATTATGGTGCTTCGGGTTCGGATTTAGGGTCTAAGGTTCAGAAAGGTAATGAGTTAGCGCAGGAAGGAAACGACATTAATAAGCAAGGGAATGAACTTGAAAAGAAGGGCAACGAAATAGCGCAGAAAGGCAATGAGATTGCGGAAGAGCAGGCGAACACCTCGAAAAATATTTTTGACAAGATTTCTGATTTCTTTTCCGGATTTTTTACCGGCATTATAAATGCCCTGAAATCGGTGTTCATTCCGGAAGATGGCTATTTTCAAGACTTTTTCACAAGGTTGAATGATTTCTTTTCCGAAAAGCTGGGCATGCTGTATGCTCCGATTGGCTTTTTTGTTGACATAATGACGGCAATTGGAAATGCAGATTCCGTTGACCCGGGGATTCCGTTCCCGGGTATCAAGTGGAATGATACATACCTGATTGAACCGCAGACTATTAGCCTGTTGGCGTATGCAAAGGAATTTCCGGAGCTTCAGGAAAAGTTATACTTTGTGACCGATTTAATCATGATAGGAGCTGTGTTGTACTTAGTTCAAAATAAACTTAGGGAGGTGTTACATAATTGATTGTTAAAGGTCTTATGGAAATGGTGTTTGGACTGCTCAAAATTGTATTCGCACCGATTAACCTGCCGCAGCTTCCTAGCGGTATCCAGTCCGTTCTTGACCAATTACAGAGCATCCTCATCGGTGCCGTTGGTCTGCTGGGGGTGTTTATTGATTGGTCAGTCGTGAAATGGCTGATTCCGGTTGTTATCGTGGTGGCGAATTTTGATAAAGTGTGGTCACTGATAATGTTCATCCTGCGGAAGATACCGTTTCTTGGCATTGAATAAGCCAAGCATCCCGGCCGGGTGCAAACCGCTTGCGGTGCACCGCCGGGTGCTGGCTATCAGTCGGAGCTCCTAAGGAGCGAGACCCGAAACGCTTGCGTTATCGGTTTGTTGTGGCTGTGATGTGTAAGATATGGCGGTGATGTCTGACGGCTTAGACAATGTTCCTTCGGCTTGTTCATGTTTTTAGCGTGGAATATATGATGTGTAGTATTTAGATACTGCTTTTGTAGTAGGTGATAAACTATTCGCAAAACACAAGTTTAACGAAATTATCATTGTGAAAATCTATCCTATGTGCTATAATACATTCTATCAGACGTTCCCTAGCAGATTTCTGCGGAATCCAAAACAATGGTAAACGGACCGTCATTTAACAGGGATATTTTCATATCTGCACCAAAGATTCCCTGTTGAACCACTGGAATTTCCTGTTTGCACTTTCCAATGATGTATTTGTAAAGTTCCTTTGCCATATCGGGTTTTCCGGCATTGGTAAAGGATGGACGATTTCCTTTCCGGCAGTCCGCATAAAGCGTAAACTGTGAAATCAGCAAAAGCTCGCCGTCGACATCATGCAGTGAAAGATTCGTTTTTCCGTCGGCATCGTCAAAGATACGCATACCAATCAGTTTTTTTACCATTTTATCGGCGATTTCTTTGGTATCGTCACCGGAAATGCCAATCAGAACCAAAAAACCGTGTCCAATTTGTCCTGTAATTTGTTCCTCAACGGTACAGGACGCATGACGGACTCTTTGTATTACAAACTTCATAAAATTAACACCATACCTTTCATGTTTGTATCAAATACAGGATAAATTATATACTTTTTTTCGCAAAATTACGAGGTAAATCTTCATGAAATCACAAAAATTATTAAGCTATGTGCGCCAGGCAGTGGATGATTATAAACTTATTGAGGAAGGTGACCACATTGCAGTCGGCGTGTCCGGCGGAAAAGACTCTCTCACCCTGCTCTATGCAATGAAGAAATTGCAGACATTTTACCCGAAACACTTTACACTTGTCGCTGTAACTGTTGACCTTGGTTATCCGGACGTTTCCTATGCGCCTGTTGCCGAATTCTGTCACGAACTGGACGTGCCCTATGAAATCATTTCTACGGAAATTGCATCTGTTCTTTTTTCAGAAGATGGCGCAAAAAAGATTGACGGCTCTCCCTGCGCTCTTTGTGCCAAGCTGCGAAAGGGAGCACTTAATGACGCAGTTCTCTCCATGGGATGCAACAAAGTGGCATATGCACATCACAAGGATGACATGATAGAGACGCTGTTTCTCTCCATGATTTTTGAGGGAAGGCTCAATGTCTTTCCGCCGAAAACATTCTTAGACCGTACCAGACTGACCGTTATACGACCGTTAATGTATGTCTCAGAAGCAGAAATCCGTGGATTTTTAAATAAGTATTCCCTGCCGGTCGTCAAGAATCCATGTCCGGTTGACGGTGCCACCAAACGCCAGTATGTAAAGGATTTGATACGTCATATGAATCTGGACTATCCGGGCGTCAAAAAACGTCTGTTTCACGCAATTACAGAGGGAAATCTGCCCGGATGGCAGGTTGAAGATGATACAACAGCGTCTCATAGCGTAAATGCAGTGAATGAATCTGCTGAATGAATCCACAGTGAAATAAATTCAGTGAATAAAACAGAAAGGAACATCCTATGAAAGAAAAAGCTTATTACGAGGATATCAATATCAAAAATGAGGTAAAACTGCGAAAGCTCTTAGAAAATCTGCCTTCTTTCTGCAAACAGTTTTTTATCGGGATTGAGCCTACCACTGCTTCCCGTACCAGACTTGCCTATGCTTACGATATCGGATGTTTTTTTGATTATCTGCACACGGTAAATCCAGTCTGTCAGAAGATAGCTATCACACAGATTCCGCTTTCTATTCTGGATGAAATTACACCGATGGATATTGAGGAATACCTCTCGTATCTCAAATTCTATGAGAAAGACGGTGTGGAACACACCAATGATGAGCGTGGATTAAAACGCAAGCTTGCCTCTCTGCGGAGTTTTTACCGTTATTATTATAAGAACAGCCTGATAGAAAATGACCCGGCAGTAAAGGTCGATATGCCCAAAATTCATGAGCAGGCAATTACAAGACTTGATGTAGATGAAGTTGCAAATCTGCTCGACGAAGTCGAATCCGGGGAGCAGCTCACCGAACGCCAGCAGAAATATCATGAAAAGACAAAGATACGGGATGTCGCCATGCTCACCCTTCTGCTTGGCACAGGTATCCGTGTATCAGAGTGTGTCGGGCTTGATATGGAGAACGTTGATTTCCGGAACAATGGTATTAAAATTCACCGCAAAGGCGGCGCCGAAGTCGTTGTTTATTTTGGAGAGGAAGTGCGGGATGCACTGCTCGCCTATATGGTCGAACGACAGAAAATTACTGCCGCGGACGGAAGCACCAATGCACTGTTTCTTTCGATGCAGAACAAACGAATCAGTGTCCGTGCGGTTGAAAATCTGGTAAAGAAATACTCAAAGCTTGTGACGAATTTAAAGCATATTACACCTCACAAACTGCGAAGTACATACGGAACTTCTCTGTACCGGGAAACAGGCGATATTTATCTGGTTGCAGATGTATTGGGACATAAGGATGTCAATACCACCCGGAAACATTATGCTGCAATTGATGATGACCGCAGACGAAGCGCTGCGAAATACGTAAAACTGCGGGAACCATAAAGGCTACCCGCAGTCAAAAGTTTCTGTAAACTGTGTAAAAAAATTGGAGTGCCGGAATGTCCGAAACACACTTTATTTCTAAGATAACACCTCATCTATTTTCTCCTGGATACGGTCTCTTACCAGATTGGCAATCTCCTGCGTCCTTAAAGAGCCATATTCCTCAAAATAAATAGGTTTTAAATAGTGTACCTGAGTTGTTACCGGTCCCATCCAAAAACTGTTAAATACACGGTAAGAATCAATTAATGCAACCGGTACAATCGGTGCTTTGGATTTTAATGCAATCTTAAAACTGCCTGCTTTAAAGTTACAGACATTATTCCGGTTGTTAAAATCATATCCGCCCTCTGGAAATAGGATATAGCGTGCACCATTTGATACTTCTTTTGCCACTTCATTGATGATGGAAAGTGCCTGCCGCACATTCTTCTTATCAAGTCTTTTTCCCTGTACCAAATCCACAAATTCTTTCACCAGAATCGTATTGGACTTTGCCTTGTCCATCACCAAAGAGCATGGTCTGTCATGTGTATCCATAATACCAAGTGCATCATATTTTCCCTGATGATTTGGATACATCATATATCCGCCCTCTGCAGGGAGATTTTCGGTTCCATATGCTTTGGTGTGAATCCCACCCGTTCGCTTCATTAATCGAATTGCGTGTCTGCAAAGTGCATAACGCTCTTCCATGGAATATTTCTCCGGGTGGTCTGCCTCGTGCCGCATCTTTGGAATCATATAAGGTGCACGGAAAAGGTTCATTAAGATAACATAAATAAACTTCAACATAACTTCAATCTTCCTCCATAAAGCTATGTCTATTATACCTCATCCGGAGCAAAATGACAACTTGGAATCATATGTTCATTTGTTCCAGTGTTCATAAGAGCACATCTGTTAGTGAATCTGCTCCGTCTGATAATATGGAACGGTCAGATACTGCCCGGCATGAATCTCATCATTTTCAAAAATATGGTTAATGCTGCATACTTCAGCGATATATTCGCTGTATCCGGAATATTCTTCTGTCATATACCGGTCTGCAAGCCCCCAGAGAGTATCTCCCTCCTCTAAACATACGCTTGTGTAATATTTACAGGAGGTCTGTGCCTGAGCCGCATTTGCGCGGACAGATCCTAATATAATCCCGCCTGTAATCATTCCTGTCAGTAACAGGAATCCGACAACTAATGCAATCTTCTGGTTTCTGACAACAACTTCTCTTCTGCTTCTCATAACACTCCTCCTGAAAAAAATCGAACACATTTTCCAAACATTCGTTCTTTTCCTCTATCATAATAGCAGAACGAATGTTTGTCAATAGGAAAAGCGAACAAATTTTCGGAATATATGTTTGCATTTTAACGAAGTCTGTGTTACACTATCATTATCAAATCAGGTATCGATGTGTAAAGAGGAGGATTCATATATGGCATACGGAAAAATCAGCGCCAAGCAGCGTGAAATACTGGAATTTATCAAGCACGAAATCTTAAACAAAGGGTATCCGCCTGCCGTGCGTGAGATTTGTGAAGCGGTAGACTTGAAGTCAACTTCTTCCGTTCACTCTCATCTTGAGACACTTGAGAAGAATGGTTATATTCGTCGTGACCCTACAAAGCCGCGTGCAATTGAAATTATGGATGATAACTTTAATCTGACAAGACGCGAAGTTGTAAACGTTCCGATGATTGGCTATGTTGCTGCCGGTCAGCCGATTCTTGCAGTAGAGAACATCGAGGGCTATTTTCCTCTTCCGGCAGAGATTATCCCGAATCAGGAGACATTCCTATTAAAAGTCAAGGGCGAAAGTATGATTAATGCAGGTATCTTAAACGGTGACAGCGTTCTGGTCAAACAGCAGGCAACCGCAGAGAACGGAGATATGGTCGTTGCACTTGTGGATGACTCTGCTACCGTCAAGAACTTCTATCGAGAAAACGGACATATCCGGTTGCAGCCGCAGAATGACACGATGGACCCGATTATTGTGGATGACTGTACCATCATCGGCAAAGTCTTTGGTGTCTTCCGTATTTTTAAATAATAGAATATTCATGGATAACAAAAACCCCTCAGCGCTTCCATTATGGAAGAACTAAGGGGTTTTTTAAGTTCCGCTATGCCTGTGTTACATCAATGACCTTTCCGTCTCTCCAGATGCGTTCCAAATCATAGAACAGACGGTCTTCTTTTGAGAAAATATGGACGATGATATCGCCGTAATCCATTAAAATCCAGGTAGAATCGCGGTTCCCCTCTACCTGCTTTGCCTTTAAGCCAGCCTTATAGAGTGCCTCGTCTGCGGCATCTCTCATTGCCTGAATCTGATTCGGGTTGGTTCCATCTGCAATTACGAAAAAGTCTGCAATCGTAGAAACTTCCCGGATATCAATAACCTTTACGTCTTCTGCCTTGCGGTCTTCCAACGCTTCTACTGCAATTTTACAATACTCAAGTGATGTCATAATGAGAAAACCTCCTGATAATATAAACTGTTACTTACGATTCTTCCAGATATTTCCGGTAGAATTCAAATGTTTCCTGTGTCTGCGGGTCGATGCTTCCACCGCGTTTTTTTAAATAATCCAGTGTATCTTTTAAAATCTGCGCCACACAGGCATCCAGATTAGAAAATGCCAGCTGGCGGATAGCGGTCAGATGAGGTGCCTTCTCTCTGTTCGGCTCGATATAATCTGCTACAAAAATAATCTTATCCAAAAGACTCATATCCGGTGCGCCGGTCGTGTGCACTTCAATGGCATGAAGAATCTCTACATCTGTGATATCATATTCCTTCTGTGCAAGAAAAGCACCTAACTTTGCATGGAGAAGATACGGACTGTCAAGCTCAAATTTGCTGACCGGGATATCATATTTTTTGCAGAGCGCTAATTTTTCTTCATTCGGGATACATTTTGCACAGTCGTGAAGTAATCCGGCAAACATTGCCTGCTTTATATCACTTCCGTTTGCCATGGCAAGGCTCGCCGCAGTGTACATTACTCCTTTCGTATGCTCGTAACGCTCTTTTTCGAGTTTTTTCTTTACTTTCTTGCGTATTTCAGTCAGTTCCATCTGCATCCCTCCGTCTGATACAACTGATGTTCGATAATATAATCTGTCACGGTCTCCGGAAGAAGTGCCTGTGCCTCTCCTTCCTTTAATGCCTTTCGGATTTCACTGGAAGATACGGAAAGTCCATCCACCTTTAACGGATAAATCCTGGCAGGAAAAAGTGCTTTGATTTCTGCAATTTTATCACAAATCTCCTGCTGTTTCAAATCATCCCGCACGGCAACTAAGACAGCGGCTTTTTCGCAGATAATCTCCGGATGATACCATTTATCAAAATAGTCTAAGGAATCGGCTCCCATGATAAAGTACAACTCCCAGTCCGGATGCATTTCCTTTAATCTGCCAAGTGTCAGATAGGTATAGCTGGTCTCCTGGCTGTCGATTTCCATCCGGGACAGATAAAAGCCCGGGTACTCACGGATTGCAAGCTCCGTCATCCGTGCCCTGTGCTCTGCAGGTGTCATTTTGTGTTCGTCCTTATTCGGAGAATGACCGGCAGGAATAAAAATTACTGCATCAAGCGAAAATTCATTCTTTGCAGCCATCGCAATATGAAGATGTCCCTTATGAATCGGGTCAAACGACCCTCCAAGAATACCGACTTTCCTGCACATATCCGTTCTAAAACTCCCTATTTACACTGATTCAGATCGTATTTGGTGTTCTTCTTTGCCTGACGAAACAGGATAATCTTCTTTCCAATCACTTTTACGACAACAGAATGGGTACGCTCTGCAATCATCTCTGCAATTTCCCGCGGGTCATCTGCACAATTTTTTAAGACTGATATTTTTATCAGTTCCCGTTTCTCAATGGCTTCATCTAACGCTGTAATTAATTCCGGTGTCAGGCTTGCCTTTCCAATCTGAAAAATCGGATCCATCGTGTTTGCCTGGCTTCCAAGATATGCTCTCTGTTTGCTTGTCAGATTCATTTCACATTACCCCTTATCTTATTTATAATAATCAAATTCATTTCCATACATACGGACGGTGTCTCCATCCTGGATGCCCATCTTTTCGAGTTCCTTCAAAATTCCCTGTTCTTTTAAGAATTTCTGGAAGAATAGGAATCCCTTTTCCGAGTCGATGTTCGTATATCCTAACATCTTGTCAATCTTAGGCCCTTCCACAACAAATGCCGCATCATCCGCACGCGTAATGGTATATGGCTCATCCTTAAAGAAACGGAGCGCCGGGTCAAATTCCTGCTCATAGATAACCGGTTCCTTGCTACAAGTCGCAAGCAGGTCGCTCACATGATATAACAGCTCTTTTAAGCCCTTTCCACTGACTGCGGAAATCGGGAACACCTTGATGCCTTCCGGCTCAAATTCCTGTTTCAGGATCTCGACCGGATCCTCGTCCTCAGAGTAAACAGCATCAATCTTGTTGGCTGCAATGACCATCGGACGCTTTAACAGCTCCGGATTGTATGCTTCCAGCTCTGCGTTGATGGCACGGATATCCGCGATCGGGTCACGTCCTTCGGTACCTGCGGCGTCTACCACATGGACCAGT
>OIXH01002703.1_pt1 | contig 17056 bp, 14 predicted proteins | sample 1587741 | NCBI WGS metagenome assembly OIXH01 (sample SAMEA3888916, study PRJEB22519) | human gut metagenome | biome: human gut; feature: human-associated habitat; material: faeces | place: Denmark | collected 2011 | reverse complement strand
AACATCCAATGCGAATTCTATTGCGCAATTTGCCACCCTAGAAGCACTTACCGGACCGCAAGAAAGTGTTTTTGAAATGGTCCGGCAATTCGGTCAGCGCAGAATCTATTTGAGGGAGTGCCTCAGCACTATTCCGGGGCTTTCCCGTATTAATGGACAAGGGGCGTTTTATCTATTCCCGGATGTGAGCAGTTATTTTGGAAGGACGATTGGAGGGAAGAAAATAGAAACATCTCTCGACTTTTCTGAATTACTTTTGGAGCAATGCCATGTAGGGACTATTCCGGGAGTTGCATTTTGTGCACCAAAACATGTTCGCTTTTCGTACGCTAACTCCATAGATAATATAGCAGAAGCAATGAAACGTATTCAAGGGTTACTGAATACCTTATGACATATCAGGAAAGACCTCTTGTAGGATGGAATGTTCAATGAGGAGATAATATCTTGAGATATATAGAGGGTAGTAGGTGACGAATATCCTACCCAATGGTGTTATTTGACCGGCAGCAGGAACTTTGAGCTTAGGGCTTGCAACAATAAAAATCCTGAAATTTGGCATCACAAACCAAATTTCAGGATTTTTACTTTATGTTTTGGGCGCTTGATTCAAGAAAGCGCTTTATGCTAAAACCTATCTCCTAGAAAGTCGTTCAGAATTATATACCGAATCAGATCAGATGGCGCTCCTGGCAGAAGGCCATAATATCGGCGACATAGGCGTCCTTGCACTTAATGGGCAAGTCCACATGGTCTACACCATGATGTAAGACCAGTTTGGCCCCCTTCAGCGCCTTCAGAGTACGTAGCATCAATTCCGGACTGCTGATGTTATCGTCGGTCCCGCCCATCATAATGGTGGGAATGTTGATCGTTCCCAAAACCTCGGCTAGTTCGTCTTCCGTTTGGATGCGGGCAAAGGGCTTGCGGGGATTCAGGACTGCGGATTGGGCGGGCATATTGGTCCAAAATTCTATGGTCTGCTCCATGGCCTTTTTTGCCGCTTCTCCGATTGCTGGGTCGCTCTCCATAGGAAGAAACGCCTTGCCGCAATAAGCGGCCTGTTTCTGCGCGTATGGGATCCAGGTCTCCTGGCTCTTCGCCGCATTAATGGTATCCATACGGGCCGCGCCAGTGGGCTTGCCATCTTTCAGATGTGGACCGCTGCCGCTGGCAAAAAAACCGCGCAGGCGCTCGGGATGATTCATACATAAATGCCATCCAATTCCGGCCCCATGAGAATGTCCGGTATAGAAGAATGTTTGGATTCCCATAGTATCGGCAAAATCCACTACATCCTGGGCCCATACGTCGTACCAATCATCCCCCAGATCCTCCGGAACCAGTGAGGATGGCGCATATCCCCGGATCCGGATGATAAATGCGTGGAAACCACATTTGTCCGCTAAATCTTTGGTATAATACACATGACTATTGACAAACTGCTGCGCCTGAATTACGTATCGGTCACCCTGACCAAATTCCTCGTAATACAGCTCAACATCCTTTAATTTGATCATTGGCATTTGAGCTCACTCCTAAATATCAGATTCTCGCTTCCCTTCGATCTGGTGATCGGGGTATTTCCAGGGGCGCATTGGGATGCGACGGCGGGTATGGCACATCCGCTCCATATTGGATTCTACTACTAGGCTTAGCCTTTGGCCGTGAAAGCGGCAATAGAAGGTGTTATAGTCCATCCAATCAGTGGATCGGACTTGGAACACAAAGCAGAAGTCCGAAGCCCAGCCGCCGCTGATCCAGTGCTTTACCGGCCCAGCCCGGAATATCTCATTAAGCCGGCCATTTTCTCTTGGCATGGGAAGAAAGGTATCATTGGCAATCCATTCGCCGTTTAGTCCGACACAGAGTACACAGTACTCTTGGTTAGTATTCAGTTCTACGCTGGGGTGCCCGTCTTTCAGCGATACACGCAGTTTACGCAGATTCCAGGGGTTGTCCTCCAAGGTATAAAGGCAATCATAGTAGTCGTCCAAAAAACCGGGCTGTGGTAGCAGCTTGGGGGCGCAGGACCAGCTGGATAAGTAGGCCGTCAGTCTAGCGGCATCTTCATTTTCTTCTACAGCCTGGGACTGGATGGCAGGATACAGAGTATTCCACAGGGTGGTGGGGATTAGACCGCTGTCCTCCTCAATGGCGTTACAGACAATGGCCAATTCTTTGTCCGGGAACAGAAAGCCAAACTGACTGCGTCCGCCATCCAGGCGGGCACCCTCGTGGGTATTGCGCCAGATTTGGAATCCGTAACCCGCCAGCTGGTCGCTGTGCACAAAGGAGATAGAGGAACAGCGCCGGGTCGGGACCTGATAGGAGATCGCCGCCCGGACCAGTTCCTGGTCCAGCAACTGGATTCCGTTCCAGTTTCCCTCCTGCAGATAAAACAGCACCAGCTTAGCAAAGCCCTCTGCAGTGCACATGGTCCGGGAACCTTCCAGTTCCCCTTTTTCCGTGCGTTCCACGGTACAATAGATCCCCAAAGGCTCCAAGAACCGGGGGCGCAAAAATGTGATATAGTCGACGCCAGAGACCTTTTCCACAATCATTCCCAGTACATGGGGCACGCCGTTATTATAAAGGAACTGCGTCCCCGGCTCAAAAACCAGGGGTTCTTCCCAAAATGCTCGGATGCTGTTTTCGCCATTGAGAATCGGCCGGAAAGTGTCCTTATCATGTCCTGTGGTCATTGTGAGCAGATGGTAAACTGTCATTGCTCTCATCCGTTCTGTGACTACCCCAGGCAAATCGTCAGGAAAAAGGTCCACCAAATGAGTATCCAAGGATACCAGTTTCTCCTGAATGGCGAACAGCACTGCCAGCCCAGTCAGCGCCTTGGCCGCCGAGTAGATCCGGCGCGGGGTATCACTTTGATAGGGTCTGCGGTTGGCCCCTATCAGTTGATACCCGTTGCGAAAAATATACAGGCTCTGGATGTCCACCTCAAGGCGGTCCAGTTCCTTTAAAAATTGCAAAATCGCGCCGCTGGGAACCCCTTGTGAATCAGCGGACGCAGTACGAAAGCATCCCTGTTCGTAGGGCACATAATGCACTTATCTTCTGCTCCTTTCTGTATGTTCCGACCCCTAACTGACCAGTTGAAAACCGCCCAATATGGCAGTCAGAAACAAAACTGCGGAGAATATAGGGGCCAGTATCGTCTGTTCTTGAATGAGTTTTTTCCGTATCGCTTCGTCAGTACATCCGGTCAGCACGGCCGCACCTCCCTGGGAGAAGGGGCTGATGCTGCTGGCCGTCAAGCCCATTTGTGCCGCACAGTAGATCATCCCCGCCGAGGTGCCGGAGGCCGCCGCCAAAACCGACAGCAGGGGCAGCATCATGGGAATAATCACCCCGCCGGAGACAAAAAAGCTAAGTACGCACATAATCAGCACCACACCGGGCAAAATCCATTGCGGCGGGATGGTATTTTGCAGCAGGTCGGACATGTAGCTTACCACACCCATGGCGTTAGCCAGGGCCATATACATACCGGTCAAGGAGAGCATCAGCAGGGTATCCCACGGAATCCGCTGCCGGATCACCTCGTCATAGTCCGCCGTTTTCAGCAGAATATTGAGTGTGATGCCAACAACAGCCAGGAGTTGGAAGCTAACGTAGGTGTTCATCCACTTAGTCACCGGATTGGGAAGTACCAGCTGGATGGCCGCAGGGACCACGATTATGGCAATGATCCCCAGGATAATGGTCAGCGTCTGCCTCTGCTTCTGGTCAAAGGGCTCGGGCCGTTCCAGTGTTAAGGTTCCCGTGTTGACCCGATAACCCCGTAGGATCACAAACATTGCCACATAGATGACTGTGTAGAACACCGCCCGAAAGGCAAAGAAATTCATCACATAGCCTGAAGCGGTGGTCAGATCAAAATAGATCTCCAGCTGTCCCACATTGGTGGCATAGCCCGATGTCCATGGGGTACTTCCCCCTACCATGGAGGCAGTCCACAGCGCCACCGACACCAAAATGGGATTGATTCCCGCTTGAGCTGCCAAACTAAAACAGATCGCCGACAGAAAGAAGGGCGCCGAGCCTCCGGCCCCCAGTCCGGCTACCAATACGGCCACGCCAAAAAACAGCAGGCCCAGCAGCCATCCGGCGCTGCGGCAGGTATACAGCAGATGCGCGGCCACCTTCCGCAAGGTTCCGTTGCTCTGTGCAAAGCCAAAGAGGAACGTGGCCACCATGAAATTGAAAAACAGGGAAACCGGGAATAGAGCCACCACACCGCTGGGTGTCAGACCGCCCGCCATAGTTCCAAGAAAAAAGGCAAAGCTCAGGGCTATGAGTCCAATGTTGATCTTCAGCTTGGTGCCCAGTACCAGTGCCAATATAATAAAAGCAAAAAACAGGATTGTGTTGATCAAAGATCACCGCTCCTTTCGATCCATCATTCGATACAAGGTGGCACGGCTGACACCCAGCAGCTGTGCTGCACGGACCTTGTTTCCTCCACTGATGGCCAGGGCCTCTTCCAAGGTATAGCTCGTTTTTTTCGCCTGATCCAGAGAAGACAGACCCTTGTTCTCCTGAATGTAGGCCTCTACTTCCTCCAGGCCGATCTCATCCGTCTGACTGATTACGCTGACCCGGCGCACCATGTTCTGCAGCTCCCGGATGTTGCCCGGCCAGTCATAATGCAGCATTGCCGTTTTGGCCTGCTTTGTAAAGTAACAAAGGCGGCCGCTGCGCTGGGAGGCCTCTTTTAAAAAAGCGTCCGCCAACAGGATGATGTCCCCCTGGCGCTGGCGCAGGGGCGGGATCTGCAGTCCCAGCACATTAATACGGAAGTAGAGGTCTGCCCGGAATTTCCCCTCCCGAACCATGGAAACCAGATCCCGATTGGTGGCGGCAATGACGCGGATGTCGATGGGAATGGGATTTTCTCCTCCAATCCGGCGGATACAGTGTTCCTGCAGCACCCGCAGCAGCTTTCCCTGCATAGAGGGAGAGATCTCCCCAATCTCATCCAAAAAGATGGTCCCGGTATGGGCATATTCAAACAGGCCCCGCTTCCCATCCCGGTTGGCCCCAGTAAATGCTCCCTTTACATAGCCGAATAGCTCGCTTTCCAGGATGCTCTCGGGCAGAGAGGCGCAGTTGATGGCGACAAAAGGCTTATCCCTGCGGTGGCTGGCGCGGTGAAGTCCTTGGGCAAACATCTCTTTGCCCACGCCGGTCTCCCCCAGAATCAAGACCGTTTCATCCACTCCGGAATAACGCAGTGCCAATTTTAGCACCTGAGCCATACACGGGCTGTTTCCCAGGATATTGTCAAAGGAATAAACTGCTTGATTCTTTTCTGTGGTCAATCTGCGGCGAATGCTGACCTCGGAACTGATTACCATGTCTACATCCTGAAAAATCACCGATACGCCCTCCAGCGTTCCGTCGCTTTTGCGTACCATAGGTTCCGCATGGTAAAGGAACACCCGGCCATTTATCTTGGCAATCTGATTCAGATAGGTCTGTCCGGTGGAGATCACATCCGCAATGCGGCTAAACTGGGGACAGACGTCGTCTACAGAGAAGGCCACCGCATTGATTTGGTCCACGTTTAAGTACTGGCTGGCCAAGCGGTTCATCATCATGATTTCGCCAACACAGTCCACGGTAATAGCGGCATAGACCGAAGATTCCGCCACTGGATTTCCAACCTCTTCCTGGCTTTGCTGTTTTTCCAAGTAGGACTGGGCTAGCGAGATGGCTTTCTGGATTTCCGAATCTCTGGGACTGATCAATACGCACTGGATTCCAAACTGCCGGGCCACCTGTGCCTGGTAATAGCCGCCGACCAGCACATCAATATCCTTGACTTTTTCCAACTCTCCTGGTATTTCCTCCGGCAAAACAGTGGGAAGCCATTGAATATCTACAGTAAGAAGGTCCCGGATATAGAATATGTCTTTAAGTACCTGCCTAAATCCAAAAATTCCGATTCGCTTGCCCAGCTTTGATGCCTCCAGAAGGCCGTCCAACACGTCTTCCGCCTGGAGATCCACCATGATGACCGGAACGTCCACACACCGGCGTACGATCTTTGCAAACATGCCAAACGCAATCAGCACCTTCGCCCCCTGGGCGACTTGAGCACGGGCGATCTCCTCCAGGTCGCGGTTATTGGACAGGACGACCTGGCATCCTATTGGCAGCTTCCGTAATACCCGCTGTGTCTTCTCTGCTGCCAACAGATCGGACGCGATCACAGTAATATCATTTCGCATCATTCATACACTCCATTCGTCTGGGGGCAATTCCTGTTAAAATTGGATGCTGGGATACTTGCTTAGGGTGATTTTATTATATCACAGCAACTGTAGACGGATGAAGTCCAACCAGCATAGACCTTATGCCTTGGCCTCCTGCTTGTCCAGTTTGGTCAGAATGACGACCGCTAAAATAACGGCCAACACAACCGGCACGATAAAGGCGGCAAAGCCTACGCGGTAACCAAAGGTGGCGCACAGTACACCACCTACCGTAGCGGCCAGGGCGGAACCGATATCCATGCCCAGATAGTTGGTGGAATTTGCGGCAGCCTTACGGTCAGAGGGCACCGTACGCATGGAAATGGTCATCAAGACAGGAGAAATACCGTTCTGGCCAATGCCTACTAAAATACCGGCAATAATGAACCAAGTCAGGTTTTGGGCAAACGCCAGGCACAGCAAACCGCCGGAGAAGAACAGACCTGCCGGAATCAGAGTGGCAATGGGCCCCTTCTTGTCCAACAAAATACCCAAAACGGGACGTGCTACCCATCCCATCAGGGAGGCCGCTGTGGCAAATACGCCGATATTGGCGAGCCCCAGTTCCTCCAGCGCGAAGGCGGCCATAAACACGGTAATGCCGCTGCGGGTTCCCTGGAAGGCCACATTGATGATCATGGGCGGAATGGCTTCTCTAGCGAAGAGGTTATTGAGCTTTAGTCCCCCAAACATAGACTGGCCGGGTATACTCTGAGGCGCTTTGGTGGGGGCGGTCAGACACAAAAGACCCAGACCGACAACAGCGACCACGGTAAATACCCGCAGCATGGCGGTATACCCCATATTTTCCGCCAAGGCAAAGGCGATGGGCTGGGAGACTGCGGATGCGATCATCTGGGAGATCATAAAGAAGCCCATGGCAGTTCCCAAATCCTCGCGAGGAACATACTCGCTGACAATAACTGCCGTGATGGTGGAGATAAAGGTCCAGGCGACTCCGTGAAGAATTTTAGCGGGAACGGCAAAGATAGCATTGTCCATACTCAAGGAGTACATAAATACAGCCAAGGTCATTGCCGCAACAGCGATGATATAAACGATTTTTTTGTTTCCTCGATCTGCGATAGGGGCGGAGAAGGGGCGGATAATAAAGGCCGCCCAACTCATTGCGCTGGCAATCAGTCCAATGGTAGTCAGGTCCATGCCAGCCAACCGCCAGCCTGCGCTGGTGGCCGCATTGGTCATGGAGTGGGTAATGCAGATAACAGTGTACGCGATGAACAACATAATAAAATTCTTGTTTGCGATTTCAAAGAATGACTTTTTTTCTGTGCTGTTGCTCATTATTTTCCCTCCTAACAGATTGATTTGGAATTCCAATTTTTATATAAGCAATTTTAATGCCAACTATTTAAAAGGCGATTTTCCGGGGATTTTATCGCAATTGTTGTATTTTAATTGTCTTATTTTTTGTCTCATAACTGTCTCGTGAAACAGTATTGATTTGAGGTTATATAATTAGTGAGTTGACCAGAATAAATGTGGACATGAAGGACGGAATTTGAGCACATACAGTGATGGCGCTGTATGACAGGCTAAGGTGAAGAATCCATTCGGAGAAAAGAAGTCGTTTTAATTAGGGGTTGTATTTCAAATGTGAATGAAATATATTCGATATCTTAACAGTATAGGCTGGTACCACTTGTTGCTGGAATTTTTCATTCAGAATCACGTTTGTCGATTTGTCATCCAATTATGTCTATAGGCTTGTGCGACTATGCTACTTAATTGCAATTTTGTGTGACAAAAAGGGCTCCTGCCATAACATCCGGCAGGAGCCCAACACTTATTGTATCCGTCTATGTTTTTTGGAGGGCCTCTTACCTGGAGCATATTCCGATTTCCAGTGTTTTCTGGCATACGGCCTATCCAAGCAGGGGTGGAGCAGTCAGTTCAGTACGATCGTGCGGAGAGCCTCCGCCAGATCAACGGCCAGTGAACGCGGGACAAGGGCAGCCGGTTCTCCATCCACCACCGCGAGACAGTGTGGCACTTTGTCAACAGCTCCAACTTGTTCCGCCTTTTTTCCATCCTGCTGGATAATGCGGTCAAATACTGTGACCCCGGCGGGACTATCCGGCTGACCCTCTCCCAGCGGGGGCGCAGCGTGTACATTTCCGTTTCCAATCCCTGCGCGGATCTGGACCCCGCCCAGCTCCCGCGGTACTTTGACCGCTTTTACCGGGCGGATTCCGCCCAGGCACGGGCCACCGGAGGCTATGGGATCGGCCTGTCCACCGCCCGGGCCATCGTCCCCCGGCATTGTGGCCGCATCGCCAACCACTACGCCGGGGACGTCATCACCTTTACCGCCGTCCTGCCGCAGTACGTCAAAAAGAGCGCCGGGGGCGGGTGACCACCCCGCCAGCACGGCCCATCCCTGTATATGTCCAGCTTGCATGAAAAAACAGCAGCAGTCCGGATAGGCGGACCGCTGCTGTTTTTGATAAAGAGGGCAAATGGGGTAGAAATCTCTCCCTGCTCTGTGGCATAATGTGGATGCCACCACCCTAGGGACGGTTCGCCCACAGAATAGGGCGGCGGCAATTTGGAAGGGAGGATATGAAAGTGAAGTCAGAGAGCAATTACAGTATGCCGAAAGAACTTGCCAGTCAAATGACCGGGGAGGGACAGAAATGACCTATGTCCTCTCAGATATCCACGGTCACTATGACAAATACATTACAATGCTGGAGGCCATTCAGTTCAGCTCCACAGACACCCTCTATGTCTTGGGGGACATCATCGACCGCGGGGCAGATGGCTGTAAGATCCTGCGGGATATGATGGGGCGGTCCAACGTCGTCCCGATCCTGGGCAACCACGAATTCACTGCCGCTGTGTGTTTGCCCTGGCTGATGGAGGAGGTCACCGATCAAAACCTTACATCCCTGGGCAAGGTCCAGATCGCCGCCCTGAGCGAATGGATCACAAATGGAGGCGGTCCCACACTCCGTGCACTGAAACAGCTGCGCCAGGAGGAGCGGGAGGAAATTTTGGAGTACATCCGGGATATGGACCTCTACGCCCAGGTGACGGCGGGAGGACGCTCCTTTGTTCTGGTCCACGCCGGACTGGAGCACTTTTCGCCAGACAAGCTCCTGGGAGAATATGAATTGCAGGACTTCCTGTTCTGCCGGCCCGATTTGGACACGGCCTTTTATGCGGACAGGTACCTGGTCTACGGCCACACGCCCACCCGGCTGCTGCACCGTCAGGTGGGTGAGCCTCCGGTGGATGACATCATCCACTGGGGGACGCAGATCGCCATCGACTGTGGCTGCGGCTTCGAGGGAAGGCTGGGATGTCTGTGCCTGGACACCTTGGAGGAATTTTACGTGTGACAGACAAAAGCGCAGCCAATGAAGAATTCCAGCATCACCTTTGGTGAGATCCGGAAGTCCTGTTTCCGGATCGACCGGATCTCCGTCTGTGTGATGGAGACGCTGGCCTATCAAAATTTTATCTCGATTCAAGACGTGCCCCACACCTACCTATGATGCCTGGTATCTTTACGGTCTTGGGGGCATCAAAAGTGAATTTAGAGAGGCGGGGCGCACCGTGCTGTATCCCTGTCTGGAATTTATGCTGTCGAAAAAACCGCGAAAGGAGAATGGTATATGATTATTTTGACGGGCGACACTCATGGAGAATTTTACCGCATTGAGGAGTTTTGCGAGGAGTACGACACCACGCCTGAGGATGTGATGGTGATTCTGGGAGACGCTGGAGTCAATTATTGGTTGGATGAAAGGGACGAGGCGTTGAAGGGGCGGCTGGCACAGCTGCCCATCACTCTTTTTTGTATCCACGGCAACCACGAGCAGCGGCCTGAGGAACTATCCGTTTATGAACAGGCGGAGTGGAGGGGCGGCATGGTATGGATGGAGCCGGACTATCCCAACCTGCTGTTTGCCCAGGATGGAGAGGTCTATGACTTCGACGGCAAAAAGGCGCTGGTCATTGGCGGAGCGTACAGCGTAGATAAGTATTACCGCCTTGCCAGCGGTCAGCGCTGGTTTTCCACTGAGCAGCCGGACGGGCGAATTAAGGACCGCGTCAAACGACGGCTGGACCAACTGTGCTGGCAGGTGGACTATGTCTTTTCTCACACCGTCCCGTTGAGCTACATTCCCAGGCATGCCCTTCTGCCCACCATTGACCAGAGTACCGTAGACCGGTCTACCGAGTTTTGGCTGGAGGAGATCGAACGCAAGTTGACCTATGAACGCTGGTATGCCGGGCACTACCATGTGACCTGTAGTCTGGGGCGGGTGCAGATTTTGTACGAGGACTATGAAGAATTGGAATGAGCAGGCGCGCACGAAATCGGAAGCGATGGGAGTGAATTATGGGGAGAATCTATTGCATGAGTGACATCCACGGCCTTTACCAAGTATTTTGCAGGCGGCTGGACAGGCTGGAGAATCTATATGCGGTACTGGAGAAAGCCGCACAGGACAAGCTGATCCGACTGGGGAGCTACATCGACGGCGGCTTGGACAGCTTCAAGGTTCTGGACCTCATCCACACGCCCCAACGGAGCTGCCCAGAGCGCGGTATTGTCCTGCCAAGTCTTCCCTACTATTTATGAGACGGAAACTCAGATTTTGGTTTATACCGGCGTGGATGAGGCGGAAGAGAAACACTACTCCTTAGTGGATGATACTGAGGCTCAGTCAATTGACCGGGATGACCGCAGCCAGATTCGCAGAACATTGCGGCAAATTGAAAGAGACACTATCGAGCAGATAACAACACAAATGCGAAAGATGTGAGGCTTATACGATAAAATGCCTACTCATGATTTTGACGCAGGCTGACAGGGACAGATTAAATTATGGATAATCAATCAAGGGGGAGCCTGACATAAGTCAGACTCCCCCTTGGCAATTTTGAGCACACGGCATTCTATTTTTCTATAGCCGAAATAATAGGGATACGTCCACCAGCGGGATTATTCAGCGGACCAGGCCAGCCGGTCAGCGCACAGTCCGGGGCGGCGGTGAAGATCACACTATCATTCTCCCAGCCGAATGCCCAAAACTCTCGTCTTGGGCAGATTGTTGAAGTTGGTGATGGGCTCGGTGTCATACTGCAAAGCGCCGCCCACCCAAACCTTGCTGATCCCCCGGGTCATCCCGTCTTCGAGTTGATTGGGGAGCAGCTCCGGGCGCAGCAGCACCAGGTCCGCCGCCATCCCCTCCCGGATCAGCCCCCGGTCCCACAGCTGGAAGCGGGCCGCCTGGGCCATGGTGTTTCGATGCACCGCATCCTCCATGGTGAGCACACCCAGATCTTTGATGTAATGGCCCAGATAATAGGGGAGGGTATAGTCGTTCAGAGAGGCTGGGCGGCTGTCTGTACACAGGCTGGTATAGGGCCGCTTCATGAGGCAGGCCATGAAATCCTCGTCGTCAGTATACAGCACGCCCGCCGCCGCGCTTCCCTGCTCCTCCAGAAGGGTGAGAATCAGCTCCTCCGGGCGGCAGCCTCTTTGTTCCGCCGCCTGGACCAGGGGCATGGACTCCGGCCCCTCAAGCCACAGGGCGGAGGCGCCCCCCGCCGCGGCCAATTTGCGCCCGATCTCCTGTAAGCACACCTCGCGCTCTTCTTCCTCCTGGGGGCACTGGAAAATAGAGTCCTCCAAATCGGTCCAGAGCTGGCTGGGGGTCAGGGCCATCAGGCCGATGGGCTGCCGGTCCAGACCGGTCACCGCCAGAGTCAGGTCTGCTCCGGCCTGACGGAATTGGTCGACCCGCCGGCAGAATTCCTCCCCCAGCTCCCGGTCCGCCCCAATGGCGTGGAGGTTGGTCAGCAGCAACGGTACGCCCGTCTCCTGAGCCAATGTTCCAAGCCGCTCCAGGCTGGGGAGTAGGCTCCCCTCCTCCAGGGGAAGCTGGATAGAGAGGCGTCCGCCGCACTGGGCGGTGGACTGGAACACACACCGCAGCTCCTCGTCCTCCACAAAGGAGCAGGGGGGATAGGCCAGGCCAATGGAGATTCCCTTCGCCCCGCTGGCCAATCCGCTGCGGATCCGGCTGCTCAGCTGCTGCAGCTCCTGCTCGTCCGGAGCGCCAGCGCAGCCGCCCAGTACCGTGGTGCGCAGGGTGCCGTAACCGATCATGCTCTCCACCCTGGCCGGATAGGTCTGCCGCTCCAGCTCCATTAAATAAAGCCCCGTGTTGTCAAAGACCGCCGCCTTCTCCGGTTTGCCGTGGACGGCGGAGAAATATTGCTGTGCCCGGTCCTGTATGCTGGCCTTGACCGGGGCCAGCGATTGGCCGTTTTGGCCAAGAATTTCCGTGGTTATTCCCTGCCGGACCGCCTGGGTATTCTCGCTGGTGCCGAACACCGAGGCCTCGCTGCTACAGCAGGGGTTGACAAAGCCGGGGATCAAGATCCGGTCCTTGCCCTCAACAATGGTATATTCCTTTTCTTTGCGCTGGATGTTTGGGCGGATATAGCCAATGACGCCGCCCTCGATCAGCACGTCCGACTCAAAGGCGGGAGCCCCTGTGCCGTCAATAACCGTGACGCCGGTGATCAGGGTGCGCAGGCCGCTATTTCTCTGCCCGGCTGCGGCCGATTCCGTGGGAGCGTGGATATCAAAAAACAGGATGGACCAGGTGCGCACTGCCTCCCCCATTTTCATCCGCGAGGCGATGAAATAGGCGTCGGAGGACACCACCACCATGATGATATATTGAAGGATCTTGACGATGGAGTAGACGACTGCATTGATCTCCGCCACGCTGTACATCAAAAACCAGCCCAGCATCAGGCACCCGCCCTTGACCACCTGGCCGTTGAGGGCCTGGGCCGCGCCGGGAAGGAAGAAGGACACAATGGCGGAGACCACCGGCCCCAGCACCCGCTTGCGGGGAGAAATGGGGGTGTTGGCAAAGATGCGCTTGATCGATTCTGGCATTTCAGGGTCCTCCTCTTGGGTCATATTAGGGAAGGTGACGGGGCTTCATCAGCCCCGTCACCAGGAACAAACTTCTGCACAGTTACGAAAACCGCTTTTTAGAACAGCATCGGACCCACGAAGGCCCAGATAATAATGTAAAGGATGGAGACCATGGACACAGCCCAGCCGCCCAGCAGCATGGCCTTCATATCAGTGGAGCGGGCGGTACCCATAACGGCGATCATGTTGGCGCCGGGGTAGATGGAGGAGGTCACGCGGGAGCCGCAAATCAGGGCGATGGCCCACAGCTCCATGGGCAGGCCGCAGGCCTGGATGGAGGGCAGGAACATCTCGTGGGTGACGGTCAGCTGGGCCACAGCGCCGCCGTTGATGCCGAAGGAACCGACCAAGGTGCCGATGATCATAGTCATGGCCTGGGTGGGTTCGCCGGTCAGCTGCAGGAACAGGTTGCCCAGCGCCTCGAAGCCGCCGCCGGCGTCGATGACGTTCATCAGCAGCTCCAGGGCGATGAAGATGACCCACATGCCGGCCGCGCTGCCCACGCCCTTGAAAAACTCCTTGAGGGCGTCATTCAGGCTGATGCCGCTGAAAATGACCATGACCAGGGCCAAGATGAACATCACGGGGATGACATAGGCCATGCCCGCCTTGGAAATAATGGCATAGACCACCAGAGCCAGGAAGGTGATCAGAAAAGCCAGGGCGGTCCGCTTCTCCTTGGGGGAGCTTTCGGTCACGACCATATCCTCTTCTGCCAGCTCGTAGGAGTACTTGCCCACGGTCTTCTTCTGTACATACAAACCGCAGAAGAAAATGACCACCAGCCAGATGATGCCATAGGGCAGAGCGGCCCACAGCATCTGCTGGCCATAGGTCAGGCCGGTCAGGGCGCACAGGGTGACCACAGGGCCGGAGAAGGGACCCCAGATCAGGCCGGTCTCGCCGGCGGACTGGGAGACGCAGCCCACAGTATTGGGGGTCAGGCCCACCGCGGCCACCACGGGGATGATCACCGGGGCAATGATGGCGCAGCCGCCGGCCAGGGTGCCCAGCAGGCCGCAGATGACGACGCAGCAAATTTCGATGGCGATGATGGCCTTCTTTTCACTGTTCACGCCCACGCCCTGGATGATCCAGTGACACAGGGTTTTGGACACGCCGGTCTTGGTCATGACCGCGCCCACGCCAGTGCCCAGGGCGATGATCAGACCGATCTGGCCGATGGTGCTGTCCAGAGCGCCGGCAAAGGCGGAGCCAAACTGGATCACGCCGTTTCCGGTGAGGATACAGCCCACGATGACACAGATCATGATAGTGATAAACTGATTGATCTTCTCGTTGAATGCCAGGATAATGTACAGTACCATTGGGATCAGCGCCAGCAGGGAGGGCGCTTCTTTAATAATGCCCCATGCTCCTAGTTCCATAATGTAATTCCTCCCTATCTTTTTTCTTTATTCCTCGCGCAGAAGTACTGTTCCTTCTCGCTTCTCGGTCAGCTTTCCCTCCCTCAAGGCAAACTGGCCGTTCACGATCACATAGGGGATTCCCGCCGGGCGGACCTTGGAATCCATGAAGGTCGAATGGCTGGCAATATTCTGGGGATCAAAGACCGTCAGATCGGCGGCCAGCCCCTCCTGGATCACGCCCCGGTCCTTCAGTCCCAGCACGCTGGCCGGCAGACCGGATACCTTATAAACTGCGTCCTCCAGGGGCATCAGGTTGTGCTCGCGCACCGTCTGGAAGAACTGGGGGAAGGTGGCGAAGCTGCGGGGATGGGGATTGGTCTTGGTATATTCGGGATCATAGGACATGGCGTAGCCGTCGCTGCCCACGCTGATGAACATCTGGGACATGATATTCAGCATGTCCGCCTCGTTGATGCAGAAGTAGACGCAGTTTACGCTGGTCTGGCACTCAATCAAAATCTTGATGACCGCATCCACTGGGGACAGTCCAAACTCCTGGGCCAGCTGGCTGATGTACTTCCCCTCGTACTCGGGATGATAGCGGTGGGTACTGGCCACCAGGATGGTGGCCGGGCCGCCACGGTTCTCCATCTCCTGGGCGATCTCCTGGCAGATGGTGCCCTCCCGGGTCTCCAGCCGCTGCATCATGGCACCCCGGCCGCCGGCGTGGGACCAGTGGGGCATCAAGGCGGTCAGAGAGGTGCTGCTGGCGGTGAAGGGGTACTGGTCACAGTTGATGTCCAGCCCCCGGGCCTGGGCGTCCTTGATTTTGGCCAGCAGCTCACCACTGCGGCCCCACTGGGGCTTGCCCATCAGCTTCAGGTGGGAGATTTCCAGGTGGACGCCGGACTTTTCGGTGATCTCCAGCATCTCGTCCACCGCTTCAAAGATCTTAGGCCCCTCGCTGCGCATGTGAACAGTGAGAAGGGCGTTGTGCTGTTTCAGTACCTTAGCCAGCTCGATCAGCTCCTCCTTGGCGCTGAAGGCGCTGGGGGGATAAATGAGCCCCAAACTCATGCCGAAGGCGCCCCGGGACAGCTCCCGGTCCAGCAGCGCTTTGAGCTGCTCCATCTCCTCATCGCTGGGGGCGCGGTTGACAAAGCCCATCACCGCCAGCCGCAGGGTCCCGTGTCCGATCAGGACGCCGTAGTTGGTGGAAGCGCCGTGGTCCTTCACCGCCTGGGCGTAGTCCAGGACGGACGGCTGAGACACCTTTTTTCCGTAAAGGGGCAGCTCCAGCTGGGACGCGAAATATTGCTCGATCTCCTCCTGATGTTCCGGGGTGGTCGGGAGATTGGAAATGCCGCAGTTACCCACGATCTCGGTGGTGATGCCCTGAGCTACCTTGCTCTCCACCGGATAGTCCACCAGCGGCGAGGCATCCGAGTGGGAGTGGATGTCGATAAAGCCTGGGGCAACTACCTGGCCGGAGATATCCAGAAGCTCCTTCCCATCGCTTACCGGGTCGGTTGTGATCTTGGCGATCCTCCCGTCCTGGATGCACACATTTGCCAAATATGGCTTTGCGCGTGTGCCGTCCACGACCAGACCGCCGGACAATACCAAATCGTACACAGTTGATCCCTCCATCATGTTCAATATTTCTCAACGGGGAGGGGATGAAAGAGTCCTCCTTCACACCACACCACGGTTCGAGACCCATTGACCGGACTCCGGACGTCCGGCAAGCGCATCTTCCGCGGGGAGAGGTCTCCCGCAGACCGGTCCATATCTTATTTCATGACCTCCAGGTATTTTGCCCGGGCCGCCCGTGTGGCGATCATCAGAGCTTTTGCCGACGCGCCGAAGTAATTTTTTTGAATACAGTCCCGAATGTTGTCGATATCATTCACTAAATTTCGATCGACATACATGGCCTGGATAAACCGCCGGGTCAAATCACAGATTCGATGATGGTTCCACTTTCCCGTTCTACCGCAAGGATCAAGATCAATTTTTCATGCACATGATAAACTGGATTTTGCTGGCCCAAATGTGCGGTTCCAACGATGCAGATGTGGCTTCCTGGTCTCAAATCATTCATAGCAACGCCTCCCCAAACAACGATGTCCTCTTATCTTTTACTTATGTCACCTTCGTATGCTGAAAAATAAGTAAAAGAAAAGGGCGTACTAACATAATGGAGACGCAGTGTCCACATTAAGTCAATACACCCTACTACTCTTGATGAAAAGGACAGATCTGTTATCCACAGATCTGACTTGCCACCACATAATAAAATGTTGGCTAACGCAAAAAATAATATTATCCTGTTCCAGGCAGCTGGAACAGTGGGGCCAAGCCGCTGTCCCTGAGCTCTGGTAAAAAGCAAGTTCGCAACATCAAAAATGCAA
>OIXH01002691.1_pt1 | contig 17126 bp, 15 predicted proteins | sample 1587741 | NCBI WGS metagenome assembly OIXH01 (sample SAMEA3888916, study PRJEB22519) | human gut metagenome | biome: human gut; feature: human-associated habitat; material: faeces | place: Denmark | collected 2011 | reverse complement strand
GCGGGCGATGACCGCATCCCGATCCTCGTCGAAGGCGGGATCGGCGATGTGGCAGTGGGTGTCAAAGATTTTCATGCGTCTCTTTCCCTTCTTGATTTAGTCTTCCAGCAGAGCCCAGGCTCGCTTGAGTACCCGTTTGGTGTTGGCCAGGACGGTCTTTTCGTCCTCGCCGGGGCGCAGGGTCACCTCCATGGACAGCACGTAGGGGTTTTCCGCGTCGAAGAAGCCCTCCTGCTTCAGGACGGTGAGGAAGTCCAGGAGCTGGGGCGTGTCGTTGGCGCTGTGGGGGTAGCCCATGCGGGGGTGGAGGTCGCCGTAGCCGTCGCAGTCCTTTTCCACCACGGCGTTGCCGAAGTGGAAGTGGGTGATGTAGGGGCGGAGGGTGCGGACCACGAACCGGCTGGTCTCATAGGTGGTGGGGAAATGGCTCAGGTCCACCAGCAGGCCGAAATTGCTGTGGGTGGTGCGCATATCCGCGGCGAATCTGGCGGCGTAGGGGGCGGGGCCGATGAGGGCGGCCTTGTCCATGTCGTAGTCAAAGACCTCCAGCTCCACGTTCATCCCCTTGGCGGCGGCGTAATCGCAGACGGCCCGGGTGGTCTTCAGGAGCTGGGCGTAGGCCTGGTCCTTGGTCTCGGGGGCCCATTTTCCCGCCAGGAAGGCGATGCCTTTGGCTCCCAGGTACTCCGCTTCGTCCACGGCGGCGATGAGGGTCGCCTCCGCTTTTTGGCGGTCCTCCTCGTCCAGGGCGTTGGGGTTCAGCTTGGGGCCCAGAAGACGGGGCTGCGCGCCGTAGCAGACCTTCAGGTGGCTCTGGTCCAGCAGCGCTTTGGCCTCGGCGTTCCGGTCGCCGTAGCCCTTGACCTCAATGGCGTCGAAAAAGTCGTCCCGGCAGATTTCCCGCAGCGAGTCCATGGGGGTCGCTGACCGGGAAGCTCATCCACTGGATGGTGCCGACCTGGAAATATTTCTGAATGGGTTCTTTCATGGTATTCAACCTCTCTTATCCATAACGTTTTTGGCGCGCAGGGCGATGGTCTCCGGGGAAAAGCCGTACTTCTCCAGCAGGAGGTCCAGATCCCCGGATTCGGCAAATTCCGTGCAGCCCAGGGTGTCCTGGACGGTGGGGCAGGCTTCCGCCAGGCACTGGGCCACGGCGCTGCCCAGGCCGCCCCGGACGCTGTGCTCCTCCACGGTGAGGACTGCGCCGGTGGCTCTGGCGCAGGAGACCACCAGCTCCTTATCCAGGGGCTGGATGGTGTGGATGTCCGCCACAGCGGCCTGGATGCCCTCTTTTGCCAGGAGGTCCGCCGCCAGGGCGCTGTGAAGGACGGTTCCCGTGGCGAAGATGGTCACGTCCTTTCCCTCCCGCAGGAGGACACCTTTGCCGATTTCAAAGGCCGCGTCCTCCCCGTACAGCACCGGAGCGGGGGCCCGGGAAAGCCGCAGGTAGGCCGGCCCCTTGAAGTCCGCCAGGGCGAATACCGCCTTCCGGGTCTGGACGGCGTCGCAGACGTTGATCACCGTCATATTGGGAATGGACCGCATGGCGGCGATGTCGGTAATGGTCTGGTGGCTGGCTCCGTCGTAGGAGTCGAACAGGCCGCTGTACGTCCCGCAGAGGCGGACGTTCAGGTTATCATAGGCAATGAGGGACTGGACGGGGTCCAGGCTGCGGCTGGCCATGAACACTCACGTAGGGGACAAAGCCCTCCAGGGCCAGACCCGCCGCCATGTTCACCATGTTCACCATGTTCAGCTCGCTGATGCCCACGTTGAAGTACCGCTCCGGGAACTCCTTGCCAAAAAGAATGGACTTACTGGAGCTTCCCACGTCGGCTTCCAGGGCCACGACCCTGGGGTTTTCCGCGCCAAGATCCCGGAGGGCCTGGCCGTATGCGTCGCGGATGGCGATTTTCTCGTTCATCGGATCGGTCCTCCCAGTTCTGCCATGGCCAGGCGGTATTCTTCGTCGCCGATGGGCTTTCCGTGCCAGGCGCTCTGACCCTCCATAAAGGAGACGCCCTTGCCCTTCACCGTCCTGCAGATCAGGATGGAGGGCCTGTCCGTCACGGATTTGGCCGCGGTCACGGCGGCTTCGATGGCCGCTGCGTCGTGGCCGTCGCAGTGGATCACGTTCCAGCCGAAGGCCGCCCATTTGGCGCCGATGTCTCCCAGGGGCATGATCTCGTTGTTGGCGCCGTCCAGCTGGACGCCGTTGTGGTCCAGGATGGCGATGCAGTGGGCGGTGCGGAACTTGGCTCCGGTCATGGCCGCTTCCCAGACGGCGCCTTCTTCGATCTCGCCGTCGCCCATGACCACATAGATATAAGCGTCGCTGCCCTTGAGCTGTTCGCCCAGAGCCATACCGATGCCCGCGCCCAGGCCCAGGCCCAGGCCCAGGGGGCCGGTGGACAGCTCCACGCCGGGAGTCTTATGAAGGCAAGGGTAGCCCTGGAGCCGGGAGTTCAGCTGCCGCAAGGTCTGCAGCTCCTCCTTGGGGAAGAGCCCGGCCTCCGCCAGGTTCAGATAGAGCATGGGGGCGGCGTGGCCCTTGCTGAGGATCAGCCGGTCCCGGCCCTCTTTTTTGGGGTCCTTGGCGTCGTAGTTCATGATAACGCCGTAGAGAGTGGTCAGAATCTCGGTGCAGGAAAGGGACCCGCCGGGATGGCCGGTCTGAATCCGGTGCAGCAGCTGGATCAGCTCTCTGCGGAACCGGAGGCACCGCGCTTCCAGCTCCTGTTTTTTCTCCGGAGTCATTGGACGGCCTCCTTTCGGCGGTTGTATGCATCGATGCGGGGTCTCATGTAGCGGATGGCCTGGCGGGCCATGGCGTCGGGGTCGTCGTCGGGGAGAATCTCCACAGACACCCAGCCGTCGTAGTCAATGGTCCCCAGGGCGTCCAGGACCTCGCCGAAATCCAGGTGGCCCATTCCCGGGGCCAGGCGGTTGGAGTCGGCCAGGTGGACGTAGCGGACCCAGTCCCGGTTCCGGATAAGGCTGCCGCCGATGCGGTTGTCCTCGATGTTCATGTGGAAAACATCGGCGTGAAGGCCGCAGTTATCCCGTCCCACCCGTTTCAGGATGGCCGCGCCCTCATCCAGGGAGTTGACGAAGTTGATCTCATAGCGGTTCACCGGCTCGATAAGCAGCTTCACGCCCTTTTCCGCCGCCCGGTCGCAGAGGGTCCTCATGGTCTCCACAAAGAGCTCCTCCACTTCCTCCCGGGTCTGGCCGGGGGCCACGAAGCCCCGGGCCCGTCCGGCGTTGACGATCCCGCCGAATTCCGACGCGAAATCGATCATGCCGGTAAAGACCTCCACGGTCTTTTTCCGGATGTCCGGGTCGGGGTGGGTGAAATAAAGCCCCAGGTCCGCAAAGACCTGGCCGGTGGTGACGCAGGAGACCTCCATGGACGTCTCCTGGAGCCAGCGGCGGAGCTGGGCCCGGTCCAGCTCGTCGGGCGTCTTTAGGGCCAGCTCCACGCCGTCGTATCCGTATTCTTTTGCTTTTCGGATGGAACGCTCAAAGCCCCGCCACACCACAAAGGCCGAGGATTTGGCGTGTTCCCCCGCAATGGTCACTGCAATTTTCACGGTTCTGCCCCCCGCGCCTTAAAGGTCCGGGTTCTCGGGGACCCATTCCCTGCCGGTGCTCAGGGTGTTTTCCGCTTCCGCCAGGAGCCCCAGGGAGATGTTGTGCCGCCCGCCCATGAACTCCGTTTCCAGCCAGGCTTTCAGGATGTCCAGGGCCACGAACGCGCCGATGACCCTTCCTCCCAGGCACAGGAGGTTGGAATCGTTGTGGGCCTGGGTCAGCACCGCTTCGGTGACGCTGGTGCAGAGGGAGGCCCGGACGCCTTTATAGCGGTTGGCCACAATGCTCATGCCGATGCCGGTGGAGCAGATGAGGATGCCCCGCCTGGCGCTGCCCTCCGAAATGGCCTGGGCCACCCTGGCCGCGTAGTAGGGGTACCGGACGATGTCCTCGGAATCGCAGCCCAGGTCCTCATAGGGGATGCCGTTTTCCCGGAAATACTCCAGCAGTCTGCATTTCAGGCGGTACCCGCCGTGGTCGTTGGCAATGACAATTTTATCTTCTGCCATGGTATACTCCTTTTTCACTCTGCAAGCAAGTCGTATTGGCGCAGAACTTCCCGCTGGCGCTCCTTTTTGGCGGCGACCATCTGATAAAGGGACTCCGCCAGGGGCTTCTGGCTGTGGTTTTTCTCCAGGGTATCGATCCATTCCGGTTTCAGCCCGGCGGTGCCCCGGAAAGCGCCGGCAAGGGAGCCTACCATGGTGCCGATGGTGTCTGCGTCCCGGCCGAAGTTCGCGCCGTACTCGATGGCCTTCACCGGATCGCCTCCGGCCAGGTAGAACAGGGACAGAGCCACGGGCACTGTCTCCCGGGAGTCGGAAATGATATTGCGGAGACGGTTCTCATAGATCCAGTCCCGGAAAAGGGCGTAGTCGTTGAGCTCCCGGGCCTTGTCCAGGGCCTCCCGGATGCTGGCCAACTCCACGGCGGAGCTAGTGGGGTGGAGGTACCGGGTGGCGGCGTCCACCACGGAGTCCACGGTGGCGTCGGGCTTCATGGCCTCGGCCACTGCTGCAGTCATGGCGCAGGCCGCGTCCCGGCAGAAAGTGGTGTCCCCGGCGTGGATCAGCCCGGCCACGTCGTAGGTCTCTACGGCGGCCTGGCGGGGGTCGCAGGCGTTGAGGATGCCCATGGGAGAGATGCACATGGCCGAGCTGCTGCTCTGCATATTGCCCACACCGGCGTACACCGGCAGGGAAAGGCCGTCCTGGACCTTATGGAACATGTTCCGCACGGGGATGTAGAACAGGTTATAGTACTGCTTCTCCATTTTCAGGAAGGATTCGGCGAACTCGTCTGCGGTGACGTCGCCGTTGTGGGTGACGATGGCGTCGCAGAGGATGAGCTTGATGGCGGAATCGTCGGTGCCGTCGCCGGAAAACTCCTGGAGCCAGCCGTAGGTCTCCTGGATTTTATGGTAGTCCCAGTTCTCCACCGGCGCGCCCATGGCGTCGCCGATAAGGCCGCCGGCCAGGCAGGCGTAGATTTTATCGGTAAGGGTTGCTTTCATTGTGGTTCCTCCTTGGTGGTATGGGGTTACAGCTCGATCCAGCTGCCTTCGCTGAGCAGCACGGCTTCGTAGGCCCGCATGATCTTCAGGGCAAATTCCAGGGACGTGAAGGTCTGCTTCTTACCGTCCAGCACCGCGTCCAGGAACTCCTGGAGCTCGTCCACCATGCCCTGCATGAACAGGGACTTGTTTTCCAGCGTCGCCACGCAGTTCTGGGGCAGCCAGACCACGGACCCGGAATCGAACCCGGCGGGGGCGAAGTTGTCGGTATAGGCGTATTCAAAAGGGATGCCCCGGTCGAAGGTGATGCGGTCGGTGTTTTCGATGCTCAGGCGCCAGCTGCCGCCGTAGAGGTGGTAGCTCTCGATCTGCATGGGCTCCTGGGCCAGGTGGAGGTTGCCGAAGGCGCCGTTTGCAAACTCCATGGCCACCATGCCCTGTCCGCCGGGCATGTGGTGGGCGCAGATCCGCCGGATGTCCCCGGCGCAGGACATCATCAGGGAAAGGGGATGGCAGCCGTTGCCCAGCCAGTTGGTAAAGGTCCGGCTTTCCAGAATCTCCGCGCCGTTGTCCGGCAGCGTCATGGGGTATACTCCCAGGAAGCTCCGGAGCCCGGCGGTTTTCCCGTAGGTCTCCAGGACCTCCCGGGCCTTGATGGCCCCGGGGGTGAAGGCTTTTTTGAAGCCCACCGCCGCGATCTTATCTCCCCGGGTGGCGATCATTTCCTCCACCTGGGAGGCCCGCATGGCCGGGGGCTTTTCCAAGAAGACGTTGACCCCGTGGGACAGGGCCTCTATGGCCAGTTCCGGGTGCATCTGGGGGGAGACGGAGATGATAACCCCGTCCAGCTCCTCGTTTTCGTACATTTCCTTGGCCGTGGGGTAGGTGCGGCAGCCGTATTCCGCCGCCGTCTTCTGCAGCTTTTCCTGGCCCCGGCTGGTCATGGCCACCAGCTCCGCGGGGAGGAAGTGCAGAGCGGGCAGCAGGTTCCGGTAGGCGTGGGAGCCCACTCCCACCAGGCCAATCCGGGCTTTTCGTTCAAATTCGCGCTGATACATATCCAGACCCTCTCTTTTCCGCCGTTACAGCAAAATCTCCCGCTGGCCGTTTTCCGCAGAGCGGAAGGCCGCGTCCAGAATGGCCGTCACGTCCGCGCCGGCCCGGCCGTTGACCAGGGGTTCCCGGTCGTTCATAACCGCGTCCACAAAATCGGCGATGATGGAGCTGGGGTAACGGTCCGCGAAGTCTTCTTCCTTCCAGTCCCCCAGGCTCTGCCACTTGTTTTCCGGGAAGGCGCAGCTGCCCATGACGAAGCGGCGGTTCCCGTCCTGCTCTCTGGCGCAGGCTCCGGCCCTGGTGCCGAAAAGCTCGTACTCCAGCTTGTCCGCGCAGTCCGCCAGGTGGGCTTCATAGCTGCACTCCACGGTAAGGGTGGAGCCGCCCTCCAGGCCCAGCATGACCATGGCGTAATCGTCCACGGAAAAGCCGCAGAGCCGGTTGGCCACATTGGCCTTGACGGAGACCACCTTGGGATTTCCCAGAATGTACAGGGCCGCGTCGATCATGTGGGACCCTCTGCCGATGAGGATGCCGCCGCCGGCCTTGTTCTTATCGATCCGCCAGGCGGAATCCGGGGAGAACATGAAGGCCGTGTACCGGGCCATCCACTTGGCGTTCATGGCGTAGACGTCCCCCAGGAGGCCCTGGCTCACCGCCTGCTTCAGCATCTTGACGTGGGGGCTCTGGCGGCGGTTGTAGTGGCAACCCAGCTTCACCCCGGCCGCTTTGGCCGCCTGGACCATTTCCTCCGCCTCCCGGGCGTTCATGGCCAGGGGCTTTTCGCAGAACACGTGCTTCCCGGCGGCGATGGCGGCCATGGTCATCTGGTAGTGGAGGAAGTGGGGCGTCGCGATGAACACGGCGTCCACCTCGCTGTCATTGACCAGCTGGCGGTAGTCGGTGTAGGTCCGGGAGACGTTGTGCTGGGCCGCCGCCCGCTGGAGCACGTCCTCCCGGGCGTCGCACAAAGCCGTGACCCGGGATCCCTCAATGCCTGCGATGATCCGGAAGTAGGTGCTTCCGTATCCCATCAGTCCGATGATTCCAATGCGCAATTCTTTTGCCATAATCAGCAGCCCCCTGTTTTTACTCAAAATGAATCGATTCATTTACACGATTCTACCACGTTTCCCGGGAAAAGTCAACTGCGACCGGAGAAAAAGCGGAGATTTTTTTCGGTTCCGGCTTTCTATTTTCCGGAAAGTGTGCTAAAATGAAAAAAACGATTCATTGGATGAGGAGGGAAGTCCTGCGATGCCAACCATTCGAGATGTGGCGAAGCTGACGGGCTTATCGGTGGGCACGGTGTCCAACGTGCTGAACAACGTTCCTACGGTTTCGGAGAAAAACCGGGAAAAGGTCTACGCCGCCATCGCCCAGCTGGGGTATCGGAAAAACCAGGCGGCCTCCCAGCTGCGGTCCAACCGGTCCAACGCCATCGGGCTGATCATCCCGGACATCACCAACCCCTTTTACCCGGAGATCGCCCGGGGCGTGGGGGACGCCGCCCGGCGGTCCGGCTACAACGTCTTTCTGTTCAACAAGGACCGCTCGGTCCAGGAGGAAAAGGAGGCTCTCAACGCCCTTCTGGAAAAGCAGGTGGACGGCATCCTCCTGTTCAAGCCCCACCTTTCGGCCAAGCGGGCCCGGGAGGTGCAGAAGCAGTGCGCCCTGGTCCTCTGCGACGCGGACCCGGAGACCCTGGGCTGCGACACGGTCAACGTGGACGACTACCAGGGCATGCGCACCGCCCTGGAGCAGGTCATTGCCATGGGCCACCGGCGGATCGCCTTCCTTTCCGGCCTGCCGGACTCGGTATCCAGCATGCGCCGGCTGAAAGCCTACCGGGATGTCCTGGCGGACCACGGCCTGCCCCAGCCGGAGGACTACGTCCGCTCCGGGGATTACACCGTGGAGTCCGGCCAGAAAGCCCTCCCGGCCCTGATGGCTCTGCCGGAGCCGCCCACGGCCATTGCCGCCGCCAACGACCTGATGGCGGTGGGCGTCGTCTCCCAGGCGGCGGAAATGGGGCTGCAGATTCCCAGGGACCTTTCCGTGACGGGCTACGACGACGTTTCCGCCGCCCGCTGGATTTCCCCCCGGCTGACCACCACCTGGCACCCCAAGTACGAAATGGGGGAGGCGGCGGTCCGGCTGCTTCTGGACCGGATCCGCGCCCGGCAGCAGGGGAAGGAGTTCCCCCGGCAGAGCCTCTCCATGGAAACGGAGCTGCGCATCCGGGACACCCTGGCCCCTCCCCGGGAAACATAAGCGAAAACGCCCTTCGTCTGCGGCACTGGCAGGCGAAGGGCGTTTTTTCGTTGAAGCGGTCCCGCTATGTGCGGACGCAAAGGCAGAGAAGGGGCTCGCCGGTCAGGGCGGTGCTGCCGGAGGTCCCCGCCCCGTGGAACCGGGGGCCCCTGGGGTCGGCTTCAATGAGGGAGCCGTCCTTTTCCCGGCGGGCCGAGGGCTCCTTCTCCCCGCTGCCGGGAATGGAAAAGACCATGCCGCCGTCCAGGGCGCAGCCGGAGTAGGCGGCAGCTTCCTCCGCTTCCAGGGCGTCCCCGTAGGCGTAGACCCGGACGTCTGCGCTGTCCCCGTCCCCGCCGCTTACCGTCAGGGTGCAGTCCTGGTTTTTGGGCAGCGAGACCACCAGGCCGGCAACGGTCTCGCTGATCCGGGCCTCGCCGCTGGACGAGCCGCCGGAGTAGCTGGACATCAGCCGGTCCAGCTGGTCCCAGAGCTCCACCTGCAGACGGTCCAGGGACGAGCGTTTGCTGGAAATCAGGACCTCCCGGTCGCTGGTGGAGTCATAGAAGTCCCCGGCGGTCCTGAGGCCCCCTTTTTCCAGCCGGACCAGGTACCACTCGGGATAATGGCCCTCGCCCAGGGACATGAGGTCCCCGAACAGCTTGGACCCCAGGGTCTTCATCACGGCTTCGTCCCGGATTTCCCCATCGGTTTTGCCGTAGGGATAGGCCCCCAGCTTGTACCGGCCGAAGTTGATCAGGGTGTTTTGCAGAATCTGGTAGTAGGCGCTGGAATCGTAAATGGTTTCCTCGGTCAGGGTGCGGACGGTGTCCACGGCCACGGCCCGCTGGCTCATGGGGATGGCCTGGGCGTCGGAAAGGCCGGAGAGCGCCCGGAAGGCGTCCAGGTAGTCCTCCCCGTTGGTGTACGGAAGGGAAAGGGTCACGCCGTACCGGGTGTACCCCCAGGCCGCCGGGGCCACATAGGGGACGATATCCACGGGGCTGACGATGTTGAAGACGTTGGGGTCGTCGGCCTCCCCGGTCCGCTCCATCCACTTAACGGAGGCCCCGGCGGGGTGGCGAAGGTGTAGGCATAGAGGTTTTTCCGGTCCACAGCGACGCTGCCCAGGGTCTTCCGCTGCATCACCGTATGGGCCAGGAGGTTGGCCGTGGCCGCGCCCCGGCTGTACCCGGTGATCCAGAGCTTCAGCTCCCCCTGGATCAGCCCCTGGGACTCCAGCCGGGCCACATAGTCGTTGAGCCCGGTCCAGACCCCGGTGGCCGCCTTCCAGAAGCCCATGTGGGGGATGCGGTTGTCCAGATTGGCTTCGGTCAGATAGAAGTTGCTGCCCCATTCGGCCCCGTAGCCGCCGCCCCGGATGGGCACGGCGATAAGGGTGTCGGTTCCGCCGTAGGAATTCTGGATATGCTTCACGGCCATGGAGTAGGCCACCTTATCCTCCCCGTCGGTCAGGGCCTTGTCGTAGTTCCGGAACTCGGCGTTGGAAAAACCCAGGGTCCCGTAAAGCTCCGCCACGTTCTGGGCCCGGCTCAGGTCGCCTGCGGCCAGGTCGTTGTTCCAGTTCAGGCTGTACGGGTGGGTAAAGGCGGACAGCTCCAGGCAGAGGGAGGCCAGGGAAAGGTCCGGCTGGTAGGTGTAGCCGCCGTCGTAGCCGTAGAAAAAGTTATCGTTATAGTAGAAGCTGTGCTCATGCTGGTTCCCGTCCGATGCGGCGTAGTGAAAGCTGGCGATGCCGCCGATAAAATCGTTGGGAAGGGCCGCCGTCTCCCCGGACTGGGAGGGCGGGGAGGAAACCGAGGGTGCCGCGGGCTGGGAATCCGCCGTTTCCGCCGTGCGGAAGGGGATGTCCCGGAGCGGGGTCTCGGTGGGAATGTCGGTCAGGTCCCAGCCCTTCAGAATATTGACCCGGCTGTCCAGGAAGCAGCCCGGTCCGGCGGGGAGGTACCCGCTTTCGTTGATGGCGGCATGGGAGTTGCCGGGGTTATTGTTGGTGGCGATGTACTTATAGGGAATCTCATCCGCCACGCGGCAGTTTTCGGAGCCTGCATAGCCCAGCCAGGTCTCAAATCCGGCGGCGAGATAATACTCCACCTGGCAGCTGAGCTCCACCTTGTCCATGGCAAAGGCAGAGTTGATGCAGCGGGCCGTCTTGCCCAGGCTGGTAAGGCCCGAAAAGCTGGCCCCGTGGGATTGGGGCCCCGAGGACGTGAAATGCCCCATCACCAGGCAGTGGTCGATGAGGGCGTTTTCCCCGTGGCTGTACATGGAAACACCCCCCAGCTGTGTGCCGGAAAGATAGCCTGTCACCGTCAGGTCCACATTGAGGTTGGCGATGCAGTCCCGGATGGTCCCGTCGTTGGTGATGGAGATGCCGCCGATGTACTGCTTATACTGGTCCTGAAGGTCGATCTTCATGGTGACGTTGCAGTTCTCGATGGTGCCGGTATTGACCTGGGCAATGCCGAAATAGTTGACGTTGCCCACGTACATCGCCCCGCCGTAATCGGAAAGGTGCTTGCCGTCCTCCTGGGTGTCGTGGATGGAGACGTTCAGGTTCCGGACGGTGCCGCTGTTATACCGCCAGATGCCGGTTTTCAGGTTGTAGATGGTATGGCCGTTGCCGTCAAAGACCATGTCCTCGCTGAGGTTGTGGGAGCAGGTCACTGCAGCGTCGCTGCTTCCGGTGTACATGCCGTAGGATTCCTTACTGGCGTCGATGTCGTTCATCAGGATCAGGTTTTTGCCGTGATAATAGGTCTCGTCCTTCAGCAGGTCTTCCATGTTGTAAATGGGGGTCCAGCCCTCGGGAACGGCCTCCGCCGCCCCGACGGAAAGGGGAAGCAGCGCCAGAAGCACCGCCAGGGCCAGAACTCCCGCCAGCAGTCGTTTTTTCATCTCCGCCCGTCCTCAGAACCGATAGAATTCCGTCTGGTTGCTGTCCGGACGGTAGACGGAAACGTAGCTGCCGTCCCGGCTGATGTAGGCAAAGACCTCCGAGGCGTCCACCTCCGGCAGGCGGATGAGCTCCCCGCCGTCCAGGCCGTGGACCACGGCGTCAGAGCCGTCCGCCGTGACGTTGAGGACCAGCTCCTGGCCCTCAACAGCGCCGCCGCCCAGCTCCGCCACAATGGCCTCCATGGCGGGAAGGACCAGGGTGAAGTAGGGGTCCTCCGCGGTCTGGGTCCAGGTCAGGACCTCCCGCTCCTCCTGGAGCGCGCCGTCAAAGCCGTAGATCTGGGCGTACAGCGTGTAGGTCTGGGGGTCGCCGTCCAGGAAATAGACGGTGTCGGCGGGAATTTCATTGCCGTCGGCGTCCTTCCAGACGAACCGGACCAGGCCCTGTCCGCAGAGGACCACCGGGGCCCCTTCCTCCCCCAGAATGACCTGGCCGGACGCCGGGTTCACGGCATAGTACCGGGTGCCGTAACCCTTGGCCAGCCAGGAGGTGATGAACCACCCGCTCTGGCCGCTGCCGTCCAAAAGCCCCTGGTCGTAATCCATGACGTAGACCAGCTCCCCGTTGGTGACAGCGGGGGTCCCGGCGGCTGAAATCTCCGGCTGGGACGCGGGGACGGATTCCGGCTCCGATTCCGGCTCCGATTCGGGTTCGGACTCCGCCGCAGCGCCGCCCACGTCGGCCTGGGACTGGACCGGGGTCTCCGAGGGGATATTTTCCGAGGGCTCCTGGGTCCCGCCGCAGCCGCTGAAGGTCAGGGTCAGGGCCAGCAGCAGGCCAAAGAGCTTCTTGCTTCGATTCATGATGATTCCTCCTGTTTGTGCCGTAAGGGGTTGTTTCTTCTTCCATTTTAGTATAAAATAGGAGAAAAGACAATCTGTGTCAGTCCCTGTGTCAACGATTATTTTCAGGAGGAACCCATATGTCCCGTTTCAGCCAATATCTCAAAATCCTGGTGGAGGAAAGCGGCATCCCCCACGCCGCCCTGGCCCGGGCCGCCGGAATCAACCGTCCCAACCTGCTGAACATCCTCAGCGGCAGCCGGAAGCCCTCCCGGAAGGACGTGGAAAGCCTGCTGCCCCACCTCCGGGCCTCCGCCGCCCAGCAGGCGGAGCTTCTGGAGCTGCTGGAGGGAGAGCTCCTGGGCCGGGACGTGGTGGAGCGCCGGGCCTGGGTCCGGGCCATGCTGGAGCAGCTGGACCGGTCCTTCCAGGCCACGCCGGTCCCCCGGCGGGTCTGGCCCGAGGCCGCAGGCACGCCCAGGGGGACGGAGCTTCTCTCCGGAGACGCCGCCATCCTCAACATGCTGGCGGCCCTGCTGACGGAGGGCGCCCGGCTGGGCGGGCAGCTGGTGTTTTTCCCGGGGTTCCCCAAGAGCTGGCTGCAAAAGAGCCTGTCCATCCTCTGGGGCCTGGAGGGGAAGGGACTGAAGGTGGCCCAGCTGGCGGAGTTCTGGAAGGCTCCCCAGGCCGAAGCCTGCACCGCCAATCTCCGGGAGCTGTTCGATGCCTTGCCCATGCTGCTCAGCGCCCGCTTTGACTACGAGCTGTGGTACTCCTACGCCGCCCACGTGGAGACGCCCCACGGCGGGGTGCTGTTTCCCTACTGCCTGCTGCTGCCCCAGGCGGTGTTCCTGCTCCACCGGGACGGCCAGCAGGCCCTGATCCTCCGGGACCCGGAGCTGCTCCGCTGCTGGGAGGAGGGGGCCCGGACCATGCTGGCCGAGGCCAAGCCCCTTTTCAGCCGCAATTTCGACACCCTGAGCATCCTCAACTACTATAACAGCGTGGACACCCGGTCCCACCGGTCCGGATTCCTGCAGTTCCAGCCCTGTCTGGTGCCCTACGCCGACCGGGAGATTCTGGAGCGGCTGATCCTGCCCCAGGTCCCGGAGCGGGAGAGTCTGATCCAGGCCATCCTCACCTACGGGGAGCTGCTGCGGCAGCAGTCCTACACCGGGCTGTTCTACGAAGGGGGGCTGCGGCTTTTCGCGGAGACGGGGTTCATCTGGGACCTGCCCCAGAACGGCTCCATTCCCGCGCCGCCGGACATCCGGAAGACCGTCCTGGAGCGGCTGTACCGGGACTGCGCGGAAAGCGAGCGCATCCTGCGCATCGCCAGGCCCCAGCGCCTGCGCCTTTCCCAGGACGTGATGGTCGCCGTCCGGGAGTACGTGGGGACCCACTTCGTCCTGCCCCTGGAGACCTCCGGGGAGTACTGCAACATCCGGGTGGAGGAGAGCACCATCACCGAAGCCTTCCTGGACTTCCTCACCGCCGCGGCGGATTCCGATTCCGTCTGTTCCAAGGAGGAGACCTTGGAGAAGATCGGGAGGGCGGTGGAGGGGGTGGAGGCGTAGCCCCTACAAATTCAGCAGCATCAGCCCCGCAAAGGCCAGGACCACGCCGATAACCGCCTGGCGGTCGGGCCTCTCCCGGAAGAAAAGCACCGCCATCAACGTGGAATTGATCAGCGACAGCCCGTGGGTCAGCGGGTACAGCCTGGCGGAGTCCACCGTCCGCGCCGCCAGGGTCTTAAAGTATGAGCACCCGAACAGGCACAGCGCCATGATCAGCACATAAAGGAACACCCGCTTTTCCAGCCTCCGGTCCTCCGCCGGGGGCTTTTTCATCAGGACATACCCAGCCAGCAGAATGGCAAAAGCAAACAGATAGGTGTAAAAATTGAACTTTGCCGCCGAGACGCTCCCCGCCGTTTTCACGTACAGCTTCTGGGAAAGGTCGGCGCAGCCGCTGGCAATGCCGCACAGGGCCAGGATCACAACGCCTTTGGCCGTCATCTTCCCCTTCAGGCTGAAATTGTACCCGTACATCATGTACGCCGCCGCCAGCAGCACGCCGATCCCCGCGATCTGGCTCCACCGGAGCGTTTCATCGAACCAGACGACTCCCACCCCGATGGGGAGGACCGTCCCCAGCAGCAGGAACACGTCCAGCATCAGGTACGCGCCGGTTTTGGCGCACAGCAGCCAGAACACCACAAACAGCGCCGAGGAAACTGCGGATAGCAGGAAAATCCAGAGCTCCCCCTCCTCCATAGCAAAGGAAACTCCCCCGGCCAGGGCAATGAAGAACCCGAAAACCGTACACAGCAGCATCCTCCCCGCGTTGACCAGGACCGCGTCCCGGTCGTTCCGGAGATACCCGCTGTTCTTTTTCCCGCAGTACCCCTTGGCATTGCCCAGAAGCACAGAGATGATCGCGTAAAGATAGCCCATTTTTGTCCCGCTTTCCTTTGAGTATGATTGTATGGGGAGGCTGCGTCACGGATTTTCTTTTAGAAATTCCGCCCTCCAGACCACCGGCCCGGTCCGGGAGGTGTCCAAAACCAGCTCCAGAAGACGGCCGGAGCAAATCCCGTCCTTGGGCCGGTATCCCTCCGGCACATAGAGGAAGACCCGGGAATCGTCCCCTTGGACCACCTGGGACTTTCCTTCCAGAATGAAGCCCGCCGGGTCCCAGCGGACCCACTCCACATCCGCCGCTCCCTGGGTGATGTGCCGGGTCGTGGAGACCAGCTGGGGCCTTCCGGCCAACCGGCGCACGGCGTAGACCCCCGACGCGCCTTTTCCCAAAGAAACGGTAAAATCCTTGTCAAATACGCCCAGCAAGGCCCGGTTCCAGTAATCGAACACCAGATACCTTCCAGCGTCCAACAGCAAATCCTGTTCCAGCGACAGGGAGAACTCTCCCTCGCCCTCCTGCAAATTCAAAACATCCACCACGTTCCAGCTTTCATAAGGCTTGCTGATGAAAAGGTTTATTAGCGCGAACTTCCCGTTGGGTTCCGTCTCCCGGATATCCATGGGGTGGATGTCCATGGTGGGCAGCGCCCGACGCAGCAGCTCCATGCGGTCCATGGGAAGCTTTGTCAGATCGTCCCCGATGGTGACGGGCAGGCCCAGAAGGGAAATGAAGGAAATCCGGGACTTCGCCTGCTCAAAATCGTTGAATTCCGGGCGGAGCACCACGTTGTCCGGGTCGCAGTACAGCATGACGTTGTGGTAGGGGTACAAGCGCAGGACCCGCCCTACTGTTTCGGAAAGAAACTCCTTCCACCGGAAGACGTCCCCGCCGATCCGCGCCGCGTCAAAGATATGGGCCGCCGTGAGCACCGGACGGTCGTTTTCCCCGGAGCAGGAGAGCATGTAAAAATCCGTGCCCACCGTCTCCCGGGCGACTTGGCAGATGGTCCGGAATGCCTCCTCCGTGGAGATTTCCGGGTGCTTTAAAAGCCCGTGGAACCGGTCGGCCATTTCCAGGGTCAGGGGAAGGCAGTCCCATTTTAAGGCGGAATAGCCCCATTCCCGGACCTTTTGGAACGCCCGGGGAATCAGTTCTTCCACGATGCGCTCATCGGTGATGTCGAAGAAGTACTGCCCACACCAGACCTGCCTTTCCGCGCAGATGGCGTCCTCGAATTCCCGGCAGAGGGCCGTCATGGCGGGTTCGCTGGTGGGGCCCACCCACAGGGCCGGGACAAATCCCAGCCTGCGGATCTCCTCCGCCACATACCCCAGGCCGTGGGGATACCGGACAGGGTCCGGCGAAAAAAAGCTGACGGACTCCGGCGGATGCAGGTTGGGGTTCCCGCTATGGTACCACTCCCAGTCCACCCAAATGGTGTCTGCGCCGTAGTCCTGAAGATACTCCTTCTGCCGCCTTGCGTTTTCCAGGACCGTTTCCTCACATGCGTCAAACTGCACGGCGTACCAGGTCATCCAGCCCGCCGGCGGTTTCGGAAAGGTGTTCCGCTTGTTGATGGGGCGGTAAAGGACCCCAAAACGGGATTCGTAAACATGGCGCAGCACCGCCGCAGAAAATCCTCCCCGCGTTTCGAAGGTATAGGCGTTGCGCTCCCAGGAAAAGCCCAGACAGGTCTTTTTGCTCCCGGATATCCGCAGCGCCTCGTCTGTTTTCCGATCAAACAGGGTATCGTCTGCCGCCGATGCCGCAGGCCCCAGAGCGGACCGCAGATGGCCCCCGCCGCCCTTTCGGTCCAGGGAAACGGCAAAGCAGTCTTCCAGCCGCCCCCAGTTCAGGTCCCCCCGGAAAACCGGGACCATTCCCTCCGGAAGGCCCTCCATCTGGCAGAATATGCCCTCCCGGCTGACGCTGCAAACCAGCCGCACTTCCTCCGGCGCAGTTTCAGGTCCCTGGCGCAGCCGAAGGATCAGCCGGACCCAGGAACCGTGGCGGGGCTGCTCCCACTCATAGTCTGCCTGCCGGAAATCCTCGATCCCAAAAAGCCGCGTTCCGTGCGCGTCCTCCACGGACACCGAAATGTCCCTTGCAATGACCTTGCGATGACCATACAAGCACCCAAAATGACGGGTTTCCGGGCAAATTCGGACCGCATAATCGAAGTATCCCGCATAGGTATTTTCCGGAATCCTATTCATCGGTCCCTCCTTTTTCCAACGGCGTGTTTTTCCAGCATGGCCCTTTCAAAGTGGAGCAGATACGCGGCTTCCCGGTCGATTCTTTCTTCGCAAGGGTCGTCGATCAGGTCCCGGAACACGTGGATATCCCGTCCGACCTCTCCGCCCTGGAGCACAAAGGGCTCCGAAACGATGGGCCCGGTGTAGCCAATCTCCGCCAGAGCCCCGAAAATCTCATCCCAATCCAGATGGCCCCGGCCCGGAGCGGTCCGGTTGTTTTCTCCGGTATGGAAATTCCGCAGCCGCTTTCCGCCTACCATGCGGAT
>OIXH01002689.1_pt1 | contig 17128 bp, 16 predicted proteins | sample 1587741 | NCBI WGS metagenome assembly OIXH01 (sample SAMEA3888916, study PRJEB22519) | human gut metagenome | biome: human gut; feature: human-associated habitat; material: faeces | place: Denmark | collected 2011 | reverse complement strand
TTCCTTTTAAAAACAAAAAAAGGAATTTTAAACAAACACCCCTTATTTTACAAGCTTTTTTCGCACTAAATTGCTTTAAAAAATATATATTTTTCTTACTTTTTTGTTTTTCTTGTAAATATCGACCAATAATTTCTCTAAAACACAAGCAGTATTCGTACTAGATTAAAAAAATCCAAGAGAATCCCCCTTCTTTTCTATTCACGATTTGTGTACTTACAAAAAAACAATTTACTTCTTTCCAAGTTTTATCTTCTAAATGATTCCTTTTCGCATATACATTATTATAGTGGTTGTGAAAGGCCTGATGTATGTATGCTAAATTTTTTATGGGGAATCCTAATTCTGCTCGGTGTAGCAGTTGGTGTTGTAAACGGACAATCAGCAGAAGTAAATACCGCTTTGTTGGATGGGGCAAAGGAGGCAGTTTCCCTGTGTATTACCATGTTAGGAATCATGGCATTTTGGACTGGTCTGATGGAAATTGCCCGACAAGCAGGTATTATTTCTTATTTAACAGAGAAATTAAAAGGAATTTTAAATGTATTATTTCCTGATTTACCGAAAAAGCACATTGTAAAGGAATATATTGCTTCTAATATGATTGCAAATATACTCGGACTGGGATGGGCGGCTACGCCTATGGGACTAAAAGCAATGAAGGAACTGGCAAAGATTGATAAAGAAAAACACGGCGGACATTCGACAGGTATTGCTTCTATAGATATGTGTACTTTTTTAATTATCAATGTTTCCTCTCTCCAACTTATTCCCGTCAATGTAATTGCCTACCGCAGCCAATACGGTGCTGTTAATCCATCTTCTATTATTGGTATGGCAATTCTTGCAACGATCTGTTCCACCGCTGCAGGAGTTCTATTTTCTGTTGTTGCAAGAAAACACTTTGCAAAAAAATAAACTGATAACAAACCAGCCATAGTTATTTTCGTATATCTATGGCTATTTTTATTGTCAACTATTTTATATTTCTAGTTGACAATCATTTTCTTTGCGTGTACAATGGGGTTTGTAAATAAGGCTATTACAAAGGAGTTTTAAAATGACAACAGTAAATGAAACAAAACCAAAAACATTATCAATTTCAAATATGGCAATCATTGCAATTATGACAGCACTTACCTGTATTCTTGCACCTTTGTCTATTGCTATTCCCGTCAGCCCAGTTCCTATCTCTCTGACAAATCTAGTGATTTATTTTTCACTTTATTTACTAGGAGCGAAAAGAGCTACCATTAGTTATCTTGTATACCTGCTTTTAGGTATGGTTGGTATTCCTGTATTCTCAGGATACACAGGTGGTTTGCAAAAGCTTGCAGGACCTACAGGCGGATATATTATTGGCTTTATTTTTATGGCGATTATCGCTGGAATTTTCATTGAAAAATTTTCTAAAAATGTAGCATTACAATTGATTGGTATGATTTTAGGTACTGCTGTATGTTACGCATTTGGTACCGTTTGGCTTGCACATGTAGCCTCTTTAAACTTTAAGGCTGCACTTTTCGCTGGAGTAATTCCTTACCTTCCAGGAGATTTTATTAAAATGTTGTTAGCCCTAACAATCGGTGCTACCATTCGAAACCAGTTAAAAAAAGCTGGATTGATTTAGACAGCTACGTTAGTTTGACTACCTATTATATAGAAAAAGGTCACGCAAACCTATGTGATATACATAGCGCGTGACCTTTTTGCTATATAAAAATTTTATTCTGCTTCCTTGTCTAAAAGATATTGATACACTTCTCTTTTGGAAATGCCACGATCTTTTGCCACCGCTTTCATAGAATCCTTTTTGGACAATCCCTGCTTTAAGTATATGTCCATATGCTCTTCTATAGAAATTTCCTCCCATCGCTGCTGCTGTTCCGCAATAATGTCTTGATGGCTTTTCCCCTCAATTACTAGAACATATTCTCCTCTTGGTTCTGTCGTATTATAATATTCAACTGCCTGAGAAATGGTAGTCCGAAAAGCAGTCTCATGTTTCTTTGTAAGCTCTTTACATAGTGTAAGGTTTCGATCTCCCATTTTCTCTAACAATTCAGAAAGCGTTTTCTTTAATCGGTGCGGTGCCTCATATAAGATAACCGTTCGCGTCTCTCGCTCCATTTCCTCCAAGACCATAGCACGTTCTTTTTTGTCCGTTGGCAAAAACGCTTCAAAGGAAAATCTTCTGGTAGAAAGCCCAGAAAGTGTCAATGCCGTAATACATGCTACTGCCCCTGGCAAAGAAGTCACCGTAATTCCTGCTTCATATGCCTGCTTTACCAATTCCTCTCCCGGATCCGAAATGCCAGGCGTACCTGCATCGGTTATTAAAGCAATATTGGTACCCTCCAACATTTTTTGTACCAACACTTTTGCCTTTTCAATTTTATTAAACTCATGATAGCTGGTCATCGGCACTTTAATATCAAAATGATTCAACAGTTTAATGCTGTTTCTCGTATCTTCTGCCGCAATCAAATCCACACTTTTTAAAGTATTTAACACACGAAATGTAATATCCTCCAAATTTCCAATCGGTGTGGCACATAAATATAACATTCCTGCCATTTTTCTTTCCTCCACTTTCTCTTGTTTTTTACCTCTTTTTAGATTGGATGATTCATACATCCATGTTATTGCATACCCAAAAACTTTTTATCTGAAAATAACACCTATACATTGCTTTCTCGCATTGTACTCGTATTTATCTATCCATATATATCATAAATTTCGGGATGATATTTATTCACATCTTCATATACGATTAAAGGTTTTTCAATTTTTATCATAGACTTTCCACCCTTTATCGCTTCTAATAACACCATGTTAGGCTCTTTATCAATATACGGATGCACCAGCCGCATTCGCTTTGGTTCTAATTTATATTTTTCCAATGTGGTTATTATCTCCACTAGCCGAAACGGACGGTGTACCATATAAAATCGTCCATTTGGCTTTAATACTCTTGCCCCTTCCCGCACTACATCATCCAATGTACACAATACTTCATGACGGGCAATTGCTTTTGGCAAATCAGGATTTTTTAAGCCATGCTGGTCATTCATATAAGGTGGATTGGTTGTCACTACATCAAATGTGCCTGTCCCAAAAATAGAAGATGCCTGCTTAATATCTCCCTCCACAATCTTTACCTTATTCTCCAGATTATTCAACCTCACACTGCGATCTGCCATTTCCGCACTCTCTGGTTGTATCTCCAATCCAACAAACTGCTCTCCCTCTGTCTTTGCCTCCAACAAAATCGGAATAATTCCCGTACCCGTTCCTAAATCCAACACCTTTTCCCCTGTCTTTACGCGGGTAAAATCTGACAAAAGAACCGCATCCATTCCAAAACAAAACTTCTTTTGATTCTGTATAATGCGATACCCTTTTCTGTGCAACTCATCAATCCGTTCCTCTTCTTTTATTTCTATCTCCACATCATTCACCACTCTCTCATTTTCTTCATGACAAGAAAAAAGCATTCTCTTTCTATCCGAAAATGCTTCCTTCCCCTATCTGATACACAAAATGAAACGCACATCCAATCTTTACTCTAGCTTAGATTTCTTTTCATCTTGCTTCTCTAATTTCTCTAATTCTTTTAATTCCTTCATCTCTTTTTCTGAGGCAAATTTATCTTTTCTGCGACGAGGTTTAAATTTTAAATCTTTAACCGAATATTCTTTTACTTCCTTTTCGTCATTTTCCATTGTAACGACAACACGAACCATCTGCTTTAGTACACTTACATTTTGTACCTCTCCGCGGTATCCGTCTATCGTCTCTACACGATCTCCTACATTTGGAAGTTTGCTGTTTAACTCCTCGTATGCCTCTTCCTCATTTTTAAGACAACACATAAGTCTGCCACATACACCTGAAATCTTGGTTGGATTTAATGATAAATTCTGTTCTTTCGCCATCTTTATCGAAACAGGCGCAAATTCGGTCAAATATGTGTGGCAACACAACGGTCTGCCACAAATACCAATGCCGCCTAAAATCTTTGTCTCATCACGTACTCCAATCTGTCTTAGCTCAATTCTTGTCTTAAAAACTGCTGCCAAATCTTTTACCAATTCTCTAAAATCAATACGGCCATCCGCAGTAAAATAAAACAGAATTTTGTTATTATCAAATGTATATTCCGTTTCCACCAGCTTCATTGCCAGCTTGTGTTTCGCAATTTTTTCCTGACAGATTTTAAATGCTTCTTTTTCTTTTTCATGATTCTTTTGCTGGGTCTTTTCATCTGCTTCTGTTGCAACTCGAAGCACAGATTTTAATGGCTGCATAATTTCATCATCCGATACCTTTCTCGGACCTAAAACAACGGAACCATACTCCACGCCTCTGGCAGTTTCCACAATAACATGATCGCCCTTATTTATCTGATATTTAGCAGGACTGAAATAATAAATCTTTCCTGCTCTTCGAAATCTAACTCCAATAATTGTTACCACAATTGCCTCCAATTCTTTTTTAAGATAACTCCCCTTCTATCCGTCAGAAGCGGTACTACCTCTCTATTTTTTACTACAATTCTTAATTTTCCTTCATAACGCAAATCATAAGTTCCATTGCAGTATCAAAATTAACATTTGCTTTTAAACGAACCTTCGCCTTTTCGATTGCCTGAATAATCGCTTCAATTCCCTCATATTGTTTGCCCTCTGCCTGCTTGCGAATCGTAGCTATTTCATCTGCAAACAACAATCCATTTGGGTCCTGTGTTACTTTAAACATAAGCACATCCCGATACCAAAGAAGAATCAAATCAAGATAATCATCTAAATTTTGTTTTTTCTCTGCCATTGATTTAATAAAATGCATAATCTCATAATTTTTCATTTCATCTACGTGTGCCAACACATGAATCGTATCCTTCTTAATCTCCATAAACTCTTCACTAGAAGCATATCGAATCGCTTTTCCCACATTTCCCTGACAAAATCTTGCACTAAGTTCAGCCATATAATCTGGTACTTGCCTGTTTTCCATTAAATACTTCTTAATCAATTTGGGTGCAACAGGCTTTAATTGTAATGTAACACATCTGGATAAAATAGTAGGCAAAAATGTATTTACATTATCCGTAAGCAATAAAAATACTGCATACTCAGGTGGCTCTTCAATGGTCTTTAACAGTGCATTTTGTGCCTGTTCTGTCATCTTCTCACCATCTGGAATAATATATATTTTATATGGGCTGCTGTATGGCTTAATCAATACATCCGCATTTACTTGTGTACGAATATCATCCACACCAAGACTTACCTTTTCATGGGTCACATATTTAATGTCAGGCTGGTTGCCACCTTCCACCTGCAAACAGGACTGACATACCCCACACGGATTAATGCTCTTCTTCTCACACTGCAAAGTACTGGCAAAAATTCGCGCCAGTAAACGCTTTCCTGAACCCTTTTCTCCAGATAAAATATATGCATGAGAAACCTTATTTTCCTCTATTCCCTTTTGAAAATACTCAATAATATCCTCATGTCCGACTACTTGCGTAAAATCCTTCATTTCGCCACCTCTTCTCTTTGTGTTATCAATATATTAACTACGCCTTATAATATTCGAGTGTTTCCTCATTTCCCCTGCATCAGGTTAATATATCCAATAACATTCCACGTATCTCATCTACTTTTCCAAGAATCGCAAGATGATCTTTTTCATCCTTTATAAGCTCAGATGCAAGCTGATCCAAACTTTCATTCACTAATTTTACAATACCATATACACGATGTCTGCCTCGCCGATCCAAAAAATTCTCACGACTGAATTTATGTGAACGAGTCACCACTTCATTTAGAAATTCCTGAATCAGTGTACGATACTGCTTCATATCACGAATATCCATACGTTTCCCAATTCGTTTTCCCTGTTGTGTGATCTCCTCCATCATAACAGTCAGTCTTGCCTGCAAATCAGCCTCTTCAATCTGACTGGCAAGGGTAAATTTGAATGTACCATCCGATACTTCATTTGTATTTTTCGTAGCCATGTCGGTATTGATTTGTTGCATCTGGTTTATCTTAAAATCCATATCTTACGCACCCCATCATTCTTCCCCTTTTTCGCACCTCTCCTTGCTACTATTGTAGCCTATACAAGCTATAAAAGCAAGTTTTTCGTTACTGCTGCCTCTTGCATAACAGGTATATTTACTCTGTTTTATTTTCTCTTTGAATCGTATCCACCAATCGTTTTAAACATTGTTCCATATTTATATTTTCATATCTGGTTTGTATATTCAATTTTTTCAGTTTTTCTTCCGAAAAATCTTCGCTATCTGCCAAAAAACGTCTGCATAACTCCTGATATTTTGGAGTCTTCTGTTCTTTTTCCCGTTTTAATGCTCTGGACAACCTCTCTCCATCTTCCAACTCTATATATAATGGCACAACCACATCTTTTCCAAAATATGTGACAATCTGCTCATAGCCTTCTAATGTATTGATTAAAATTACACTTTCCTCCCCCGTAAACTGCGAATCATTTACGGTAAAGTAACTCCATACTCCATGTATCGTATTGTAATCTCTCCACTCGATTACTTTCTTTTCCTTTTTCATTGCCTCATAAGTCGCACAATCTACAAAATGATATTCCACTCCTTCTTGTTCCCCCTCCCGAATCGGACGGGTCGTATATGGAACTACTGGTTTTATGTCGAGTTCCTTTCTTTTTAACAATTCTTTATAAAGTGTATCCTTTCCAGTTGCACTCTTTCCCATAACAACAAAAATTTTTCTCATAATTTTCCTTTCTAATCCTGTACAATCCAAATAGTTTCCTCTTTTATGCCTTTCACAGACAATCCCTGTGCCTCACACGCTTGTACATAAGAAATCATTTCTTCTGTAATTTCCTCCCCTGGTACTAAAAGAGGAATGCCAGGTGGATATAAATAAACATAATCCTTTGCAATTTTTCCAGCAGCCTGCAAGAAAGAAATTTTTCTTCCCGCTTTTTGATCTGCTTCATAGGGAGATAATATATATTTATTTTGCTTATCTGGTGGCCGCATACTGTGACTTGCTTTCAAATTTTGTCCCATTTCTTTTCGTTTTATAGCTTTATCATTAATATCTTTTGCCGCTACAAGTAACCGTTCCAATCCCTCTTTTGTATCCATAACACTGGTCATAGCAATTACATAGGACATAGATGCCATTTCCATTTCCAAATGATGCACCTCTCTAAGATACGAATACAATTCAGCACCCGTAAACAAATTATCCTTCACACCAAACACAATTTTTCCCATATCATAATCAAATACAGCCGCATCTTTCGCTTCTTTCTTTCCATCGTACAATACAAGCATTGGCAATTGTTTTAATTGTTTACGCAATTGATACAATTGTTTGGCATACTGAGAAAATGCATTTTTCCTTTCTTTCTGGCAATAGTCCATACACCAAGCAATGCCTGACATCATTACATAAGAAGGGCTGGAAGTTTGATAGATTCCTAAAAATTGTTTTAAACGACTTCGATCCACAAGATTTCCCTGTACATGTAGCAGTGCAGTCTGTGTAAATGCTGGCAATGTTTTATGCACACTCTCCACAACTAAATCTGCCCCCTGCTCCAAAGCCGACTTTGGAAAATCCTCTTGCATCCCAAAATGAGCGCCATGCGCCTGATCCACCAAAAGTGGGATTCCGTGAGAATGTACAATTTTTGCTATGGATTCAATATCCGATACTACACCTTCATAGGTCGGAGATGTAACAACAACTAATCGAATCTTCGGATATTTTATCAACATTTTCTCAATATTTTCAGAAATAATTCCACAATTTATCCACAATTTATCCGAAATCTGTGGATAACTATAATGGGGACACAATTCATTTAGAAAGATTCCATGATATACTGCCTTGTGGCAATTTCGGGCTATGAGTATTTCATCTCTATGGCTGACACAAGCACTAATTGCAGACAATAACCCTGCAGTAGTGCCATTTATCAGTAAATAGGATTCTTCTGCACCACGAAACGCTGCTATTTCATCCATCGTATCCTTTAAAATTTCCTGTGCATCATGCAAGTTATCAAATCCATCTATTTCTGTAATATCCATGGCATAAGGATTCCATTTTGGCATAACATCAATTCTTCTTTTATGTCCGGGCATATGAAAAGGATAGGCATCCGTTTTTGCATAATAATTTAATTTGTCATACAATTTCATTTTATCCAACTATTTCCCCTCTAAAATCTTTTCCTTTATGGCAGGATCAAACTCACCACTACGAAGCATGGCAATTTCCCACTGATAAGGAGGAAAAGATTTCTTTTTATTTTCAAGCATTGGAATATATGGTGTTTCCAATATCTTAGGTATTTCTTCAAAATCTGGTGCATATACAATCTTTCTTAATGTATCAAAACCAATGGAGCCAAATCCGATATTTTCATGTCTATCCTTTCCTGCTCCCAGCTCATTTTTACTGTCATTAATATGAAATACCGCAATTTGGTCTTTGCCGATTATTTTGTCAAACTGTTCCATTACCGTATCAAAGTCCTGCACAAGGTTATATCCTGCATCATTCGTATGACAAGTATCAAAACAAACACGCAATTTATCAGAATGCGTAACACCATCATAAATGCGGGCAAGCTCCTCAAAGTTTCGTCCAATTTCACTTCCCTTTCCTGCCATTGTCTCCAAAGCAATATGCACTGGTGTATCTTTTGTTAATACAGTATTTAATCCCTTTACAATCTGCTCAATTCCAGCATCCACCCCTGCTCCCACATGAGAGCCAGGATGCAGAACTAATGTGGTACTTCCCATAGCGTTAGTCCTATCAATTTCCTTTGCCAAAAACTCCACTGCCAACTCATAGGTTTCTAGTTTTACTGTATTGGCCAGATTAATAATATAAGGGGCATGTACTACAAATTCATCAATTCCATTCTCACGCATGAGTTCCCAACCTTCCTCTATGCGTAATTCTGATATTTCTTTTCGTCTTGTATTTTGAGGTGCACCCGTATACACCATAAAAGTGTTCGCACCATAAGAAATGGCCTCTTTTACCGAGCCTAAAAACATTTCTTTTCCATTCATCCCTACATGAGAGCCGATTTTTAACATAATATTTCCTCCTATATAAACATTTCAATTATGAAATCTTCTATCTTATTTTAATTCCCATTTTAGTATATCTGATTCCCTCAAAAGTTTCTACCTAAATTCCGTTCCCTTATTGACTTTTATACTGCACTTTGATTATAATGGAATTTAGCTGGTGTGAGGTGCATATATTGTACCATTCGGTACTTTTCAGATATGTAATAACTTTATGCGAGCTACTTTTATGCCCTCATAGTTAAATGGATATAATAAACCCCTCCTAAGGGTTAGTTGCAGGTTCGATTCCTACTGGGGGTGCTCTTTTATTAAGCAAACTGTATTACAAATATTATAAACCAACGAAACGTACCCATTTTTAACATTCTGTTTTAGATGGGTATGTTTTAGCGTGTAAAGATACTATCTGTTTATAAAAGTACAATACAATATACAAAATGAGGGGTATTATAATGAAAAAAGGAACAAGCTCGCGCAAAATTCTTTTGTGCACACTACTTATTTCCTTAGCAGCTATTCTTCTATCCTATCTTGGTTTTGTCATTTATTTTTCCAACCATTTCTTATTTCATACAGAAATAAATGGAATTGATGCATCCGGCATGACAGTAAAAGAATTAGAAGATGTATTTGCTCAGGAAGTAGCTACTTACACCTTGCAGTTGCAGGGAAGAAATGATGTAACAGATTCTATATCCGCTAGTGATATTTCTATGAAATATACTACAAGTGATGAAATCTCAAATCTGTTAAAAAAGCAAAATCAATTTCTTTGGCTTGGCTCTGCCTTCCACTCAACCAAAAAAGACGTGACACATTGCGTCTCCTATGATGAGCAACAACTAAAAGAACGTTGCAAATCTCTATCCTTTCTCAAAAAGGAAAATATAGTTGCTCCTAAAAATGCAACCATTGCCTATTTGAAAAACCAAGGATATTGTCTGGTAAGTGAAAATGCAGGTACGAAAGTAAATAAAAAGAAATTACTGGAACAAGTGAAAGAAGCCATTCTTACATTAGAACCTACTCTTTCATTAGAAAAAAAAGACTGTTATGTAAAACCTGCTATTACAAGCGAAACACCTGAACTAAAAAATCTTTATGAAAAAGTACAACGCTATGCCAGTGCAGAAATCACTTACACTTTTGGCAAGAAAAAAGTTGTTGTAGACCATAAAAAAATTCATAATTGGATTACCATTCAAAATAAAAAGTTCAAGGCTAAAATAGACCAGGACAAAGTAAGAGCCTACATTGATACGCTGGCATCTACTTACAATACATATGGCAGAAGCCGTACCTTTGCCGCTTCTACTGGCAAAACAGCAACCGTTACCGGTGGAGATTATGGTTGGTTAATGGATAGAGAACAGGAGACATCCTCTCTAATGAAACTGATTAAAAAAGGTGCGAAAAAGAAAAAAACACCTGTCTATGCGCAAACTGCTGTATCCCATGGCAAGACAGACTGGGGAAACACTTATGTAGAAATCAATCTTAGCCAGCAACATCTTTGGTACTATAAAAATAAAAAACTTGTAGTCGATAGTGACTTTGTATCTGGTAATATAAGCAAAGGATATGATACACCACAAGGTGTTTACAGTATTATGTATCTAGAAAGAAATGCGATTCTCGGTGCTCGTTCCAATGCAGATTACCGTACTCCTGTTTCTTATTGGATGCCATTCAATGGTGGCATTGGTATGCACGATGCAACATGGAGAAGCAAGTTTGGTGGTTCTATTTATCGTACAAACGGTTCACATGGTTGTATTAATTTACCAAAAGCGGTAGCCGCAACCATTTTTGAAAATATCAGTTCTAAAACACCTGTTATTTGCTATTTTGACTCTTAAAAAAAGACCTCAATTCAAATTGTTTGAATTGAGGTCTTTTTCGGGTTGGGCTGTTTTTAAAAAACAGTAACAGCTCGTAGGGGAATCGAACCCCTGTTTCCGCCGTGAGAGGGCGGCGTCTTAGCCGCTTGACCAACGAGCCATATCAAAAACTGACGAATGTCATTCTATCATAGATTTCTACAAAATGCAACATTTTTTTTCTAACAACCTAATGTAATATTTTTAATATGATACTCCATTTAACGTACATCGCCCTGCATCCAGATATTTCCCTTAAAACGCGCTCCTATCATAGGAATACCCTGTAAATCTTTTTGATTCATGCAAAGATTAAACACCATCTCATTGCAACAAAGAGTCATGGAATACAAATCCTCACCTGTAAGAAAATTTTTAATTGCCTTCCATTCCAAAATAGTAGCAACAATGGAATAATTATCCGATTCTGAACCGTATGGAATCAAACTGGTATCTACAATCGAATATAAATCCTCGCTGTGAATCCTTCTGGAAACTCTGGCATACGTGTCAATATCATCAATTGTCAGACTGTCTATCGCTTCCTGATTTCCACACTTTGCTTCCATGATAAGCTTTTTCCGCATCGCTCTCTCTTCCCTTTTATGACGAAGCTGTATATCATTTTGCGTGATTCCCAAAATGATCTTTCCTTCTATGGACAACGCAGATAAATATACTCTTCCACCTTTCGCAACTGCCTGCAACATCTTTCCATCTCTGATGAAATCACAAACATTCTTCAGATAAAAAATCATAGACACACCAAACCGTAAATCGTCGCACATCCCCGTATACGCATCCGTATCTACTCTTTTATTAATACTGACATCCTCTTTCGTGCTAATATAGCATCCCTTGCAATACGGAAAATAATGCCCTAAATAAAAAAAGCCTCTCTCATCATATTCGCCTACGATTCCAATTCCTACGTCCTTCATAAATTCTTTTTTAAATTCCGCTAACCGAATTTTGTTTCCCAAGTCTACCATATGTCGCTCTGTAGGTTCTTCCATCACCATGCCCACAATCTTCTGAAAATCTGCACGATTTTTCACATCACTAAAACCAATTGCTCTCAAATAACTATGCACCAAATCACCTCCTCATATATTAATCCTCGTTTTTTTTAATCTGTTTTTTCCACTTTTTCCGAAATCTAAGCAAATCTACGCATTTGCCATTCTTACTACTATTATAAGCAAAACAAAATAAAGTAGCAAGCAAAAAAACACTGTGTAAAGACTCCTCTACACAGTGTTTCTGTTTATAAATTTTTCTCCAAATTGATACTATCACTCATATTAGCTGCCTTTGGTAATCGCAAGATTGCTTTAAAGAGATCTCCATCTATCTCTACATAAAATTCTCCATTTTGAAGCTTTGCAAGACTTTGTGAAATATCCAATCCTAACCCGCTTCCTTCTGTATTTCTAGACTGATCACCTCTTGTAAAACGTTCCATCAATTCATCTGCACTAATATTTAGTTCCACATTTGAAATATTTTTAATTGTTAGTTCTACAAAGTTTTCCTGGTTGGTTGCATCCACATATACACGGCTTCCTGGTAATGCATACTTTGAGACATTTCCCAGAAGGTTTTCTAAAATACGCCATGCACGTCTGCCATCCGCCTTAACAAAAAACTGCTTTTCACCAATGTTGTTACGAATATCTAAATCTGCCTTTTCCAATTTTTCAGAATATTCTCCTAATGCTTGATTCACCAAAGAACCAAGATCAATACTGGAAATATCCACAGACATCGCTCCACTGGTCGCTTTTGCTGCTTCAAACAAGTCATCCGTTAATACTTTCAAACGCTGGGATTTTTGATCTAATACCTCAACATACTCTTTTACCTTATCTGGCTGCACATCTTCCTTCTTTATCAAGTCTACATAGGTAATAATAGAAGTTAAAGGCGTTTTTATATCATGCGATACATTGGAAATCAATTCCGTTTTTAGTCGTTCTGACTTTAACATTTGATTTACGGATTTTTCTAACCCTTCTGATAAAGAGTTAATATCTTTTGCCATATCATTCAACATATCTTCTTTTCCATCCGTAGGAATCTGATACGTTATTTCACCATTTTTTACACGCTTTATTCCTTCGCGGATTGTTTGCAACTTACCCAGATGACGACTTAACACAATGGCAACAGCAACCATAATTGCTACCATAACTAATTGCATGAATGCCAGTAAAGTTAGACTATACGTTAGAAATCCAATAAGTTCTATAAACAACCAGACTCCACAAATGACTACATATAGAATTATAACAGTCTTGTTTGCCTTTGATTTTACAATACATCTATTTACCGCACAAATACCTCTTCCTAAAATAGACTGTCTTAACAGGATTTTTCCTTTTCCTTTTCTAACAAGTGAGCATAAAAATTGTACAACAATTATAACACAAAGTGCAATTAAAGCTAATCCTCCCCATATTGCTACTGCATGATCATCATAAGTATCTGTTGATGTTGAGCCTATAAACTCACTCAAAACTCTTGCTTCAGTGACGAACAACATACATCCACTTATAATGCAGGTTATAATCGTTATGATTTCAATTTCTGTATACCAGCGGTCTATTACCAAATATTGTATCTCCTCTGTTCCTGCCTTTCGTCCACATACATAGAATAAAAGGAACAAAATAAAGATAAACACGATTCCAACCGCAACCATAGTAGTTACCTGTCGTTCTGCAATTTGCATGTGAGCATCTTCCTGCTGCTTCTGCTTGTCATACTGTTTCATGTACACACCTTGGGTAGTATTATATAAATCCTCACTCACACCTATATAAACACTATATTTGCTTGGTGTATTAAGCACAGCCGAAACAGGAATAGAAATTTTATTCTGCGTATCCGTACTGTCATATCCTTCATAAAGCACTTTTGTAATGAAAGCATTCAAATACTCTTTTTCCTTTTGGGTTAGTTTCTGATTATACAGTTTCTGCAATTTTGTTTCTTTTTGCTGCTTTTCCTTGTTCGCAACATATTGATTATACTTCGTCGTATCTCCACTATCAAAACTTGTATTATTATCTATGTCATAATACACAGCATCATATTCGTCATAGACTAATCCTGTGCTACTGTCATACTCTAACGCATCATAGTCCAGACCCTTTTTATCAGCAAATTCTTCTAACATCGTATCAATAAGATTGCTTTTTAAGTCCTCTAATTCCTGACTGTCATATAACTTATACAAAATCTGCTTCATTGTTTCCTTATTTTTTGAATCCTGCAAATACGAACTATACAATCCATTCTGTATATTCTCCTTATATACACTTATGTGATTCACCATATTTTGTGCTATATACTTTGCATATGTTTGATTCCCTTTGCACAATTTCTCAATAATAGAATTTACAGACAACCAGCTAAAATTGCTTTCTTCTGAATCATCCTCATCATAAAAATCTACAGTCTCTTGCGTATAGGAGTCAGACGCTACTCCCTTTTCATAAGACATCACTCCATTAAAGCCATATTTACTCGTATACTTATCTCCATAATAATTTTTCCACTGTTTTATATAAGTATCTCCACTCAAATATCCTTTATATAATGCATAAATTGGAATATTTTTTATATCGTCTGTATCCTGTTTACTATTGGCAATCGTTGTTTCTTTTCCCTTTTCATCACTCCTTATAATTTGATATTGAAAGTCACCCGCTCTACTTTCCATTTCCTTCTTTTTTTCTTTTACCGTTTCACCACTTTGACATTGGCTGGCAATTGCATAATCTAAAACAGAAGACAAACCTAATTGAATCTTATTTGTTAATTGTTGATTTCCAAACAAATCAACATAACTATACCACATTGGTACCTCTTTGTTTCCTGAATATTTTTGCAATGTCTTGACCGTAGCCATGCCAAGCACCATTTCTACAATAATACATACCACCAGTAATGCATTTAAAACAATTCTTACTGGCACGCTCCTACTAAATCTTTTCCACTTTGTATCCAACGCCCCACACCACCTTTACATATTTGGGTTCTTTTGCATTAATTTCAATCTTTTCTCGAATTCTTCTAATATGTACGGACACCGTATTTTCCGCATTTACACAAGGCTCTTTCCAGACCTTCTCGTAAATCTGATGAATTGAATATACTCTTCCTGCATTTTCTGTTAAAAAGGCTAATATTCCAAACTCCACTGGTGTCAGTTTTTTTTGCTCACCATCTACCCAGACCTCATGGGTGTCTAAGTTTATTTCCAAGCTACCCGTTCGCACAATATTATTTTTTTCCTGTTCCTCCATACTGCCTAAACGAGTATAACGCCTTAACTGACTTTTTACTCTTGCCAACAATTCCAATGGATTAAACGGTTTTGTCACATAATCATCCGCTCCCAACGTAAGCCCTGTGACCTTGTCAAGCTCTCCGTCCTTGGCTGTCAGCATGATAACCGGATAATTATCGTGCTCCCTGATTTTACGGCACAAATCAAAGCCGCTCATCCCGGGGAGCATTACGTCCAAAAGTGCCAGGTCAAATCCGCCTTCCTCAATCCTTGCCAGAGCTGTTTTTGCATCGTAGCACTTTTCAACGGCAAAGCCCTCGCCAAGCAGATAAAATTCTACCAAATCTGCAATTTCTTTTTCATCGTCCACGACCAGAATCCGTCCATCCATCCTGTTACACCCGTTTCTTACAAATATCGTTCAAACAGCAATTCTCGCAGTGCGGTTTCGTGCGCGCCGTGCAGACCTCACGCCCGTGGTCGACTAATCTGTGGCAGAACTGGTTGCTCTCCTCCGGTGGAATCAGTTTCCAAAGCTCCATTTCCACCTTCTTTGGCTCCTTGATACCGTCCACTAACCCCATCCGGTTGACCAGACGGATGCAGTGTGTGTCTGTCACGATTGCAGGTTTTCCAAACACATCCCCCATCATAAGGTTCGCACTTTTCCTGCCGACACCCGGAAGCGAAAGCAGTGCATCAAAATCCTCCGGCACCTTTCCGCCGTATTCATCCCGCAGGATTTTCATGCAGGCGCTGATATCCCTTGCCTTGCTGTTTCCAAGCCCGCATGGGCGCACCAGCTTCTCAATCTCCTCGACCGGCGCCTCTGCGAGCGCGTTTACATCCGGAAATTTCGCATATAAATCCTGTACCACAACATTGACCCGCGCATCCGTACACTGTGCCGCAAGGCGCACGGAAACCAACAGTTTCCACGCCTCATCATAGTCTAACGTGCAGTCTGAATCCGGGTATTCTGTTTTCAGACGGGCAATGATTTCTTTGGCCAGATTCTTTTTTGTCATCTTTCTACTCTTTCTTTTCCCAAAACATCATACTAAAGCTCACAAACAAAATCGCGCAGGAAATCCAGATAGTGCGGACTCCAAAACGCAGGGAAAGCACCCCACCGATTCCTGCTCCGACTGCAAAAATTGTAATAATTCCAAAATAATAGAGCGCCTGTCTTAACTGCTCCGGCTTTCTTTCTCTCATATATACGGAAATTGCCGCCGTACCGCTTCTAAGATTTCCAATACACATCGTGCTTGCATAGGAATAACCGTCCACCTTGCGGAACGTCTGAACCTGCATCGCACATGCCAGTGAGACAAGAATGGTTGCAGCCATATTGAAATCATTCGGAATAAACCCTACCGCAAACAGAATAAAAATTTCTGTAAGGAGAATCCCCTGTCTCCAATGTAGTTTTTTTGCATATTTAAAATGGCACTGTACCTGCTCCGCAAGCAGTACTCCGATTGCAAATGCAATCAGAGGCAGAAAATAACGCAGTCCCACAATCCATTCCCCAGACATAAAATGCTGGCTCATCAACACCACATTTCCCGTCTGGGCATTGGCAAATACCTGGTCTCTCGTATTATAGGTATACGCATCCTGAAAGCCGCCGGAAAGCGCCAAAAACGCACTGTTGCAAAACGCCTCTGACATCTGTTTTCTATTTTCACTCATACAAATAACTCCTCTTTTGAATCCTCTTAACGGTTTCTCCAGGTACTTCTGGAAAATAAAATCAGAATTGGGAATATCTCAAGTCTTCCCGCTAACATATCAAGAATCAGTACCAGC
>OIXH01002685.1_pt1 | contig 17162 bp, 10 predicted proteins | sample 1587741 | NCBI WGS metagenome assembly OIXH01 (sample SAMEA3888916, study PRJEB22519) | human gut metagenome | biome: human gut; feature: human-associated habitat; material: faeces | place: Denmark | collected 2011 | reverse complement strand
TAAGAGTACAGATGCGTGTTGAGATTTCTAAGCTTCACCAGAGATTACAGACAACAATCATCTACGTTACACATGACCAGACAGAGGCTATGACACTTGGTACAAGAATCGTAGTTATGAAAGATGGTATTGCACAGCAGGTAGATACACCTAAGAACTTATATGATAATCCATGTAACTTATTCGTTGCAGGATTCATGGGTTCACCTCAGATGAACTTCATCGATGCACAGGTTACACAGTCTGGTTCAGACGTATTATTAGTATTCGGCGCTCATTCAATCAAAGTTCCAGAAGCTAAAGCTAAAGCACTTATCGACGGTGACTACATTGATAAGACAGTTGTTATGGGTGTCAGACCAGAAGACTTCCATGATGAAGAAGTATTTATCGATGCAAGACAGGATAGCGTAATCGAAGCTACTATCAGATTATACGAGATGCTTGGTGCTGAAGTATTCTTATACTTTGATATTGAACAGTTCAACTGTACAGCAAGAGTTAACCCTCGTACAACAGCAAGACCAGGCGATACAATCAAGATTGCAATTGATACATCAAAATTACATATCTTTGATAAAGATACACAGCAGGTAATTGCTAACTAGTTTGAATTTATAATTCAATTAGTGAATAATATGTGAATTTTTGAGGAAATACATAAAAAATATGTATTTCCTCTTTTTTTTTTTGTCAAAATAGTTTAATATAACTATATCCGATTAAAAAATATGGGAGTGAAGCGAATGATATCAAATCAAATACTTCTTAATACAATAGAAGGACTTAAAAACATAACAAGAATTGATATGTGTGTAATGGACACAGAAGGTAAAGTATTGGCATCGACATTTAATGGTGCTGAAGAGAATGAAGCAGCAGTATTAGCTTTTGTGGATTCTCAGGCAGATAGTCAGGTTGTCTCAGACTTTCAGTTTTTTAAAGTGAGCGAAGATAACCAGCTTGAATATATTTTACTGGCTAAAGGCAGTACAGATGATGTATATATGGTGGGAAAGATGGCAGCATTTCAGATTCAGAATCTGTTAGTTGCGTACAAGGAGCGTTATGATAAAGATAACTTTATTAAGAACCTCTTACTTGATAATATGCTTTTGGTTGATATTTATTCAAGAGCTAAGAAGCTTCACATAGAAACAGATGTGAAACGAATTGTATTTATTATAGAGACAAAGCATGAGAAGGATACTAATGCATTAGAAACTATAAGAGGATTATTCTCTGGTAAATCTAAAGATTTCATAACAGCAGTTGATGAGAAGAATATTATCCTTGTTAAAGAAGTGGCAGAAGGTCAGACATATGCAGATATGGATAAGATTGCCAACACATTGTTAGATATGTCTAATTCAGAAGCAATGGCTAAAGTGAATATCGCATATGGTACAATAGTTAACGATATTAAGGAAGTATCTAAGTCATTTAAAGAGGCTAAACTTGCATTAGATGTTGGTAAGATTTTCTACAGTGATAAGAAAGTTATTGCATATAACCGATTAGGAATCGGCCGTCTTATTTATCAGTTACCAATGCCTCTTTGCAAAATGTTTATTAAAGAGATTTTCGATGGTAAATCGCCTGATGAATTTGACGAGGAGACATTGTCTACAATTAATAAATTCTTTGAAAATAGCCTGAATGTTTCAGAGACTTCAAGACAGTTATATATACACAGAAATACTCTTGTATATAGATTGGATAAGTTGCAAAAGACTACTAATCTTGACTTAAGAGTATTTGATGATGCAATCACATTTAAGATTGCGTTAATGGTTGTTAAATATATGAAATATATGGAAAATATGGACTATTAGAATAAAATATTGTAGAATTAGTAGATATCGTGGCAGATGAAATTAGCAAATGGTTATAGTTAGCAGATGCTGGTGGTTTCATTTATGAAAATAGCCATTATGAAAAATATAGATAAACAGATTGGAAAACAAAATAAAAAGTCTTGCCTGAGTGCAGGACTTTTTAAAAGATATAGAAAGTTGAGGAAACTTGTATGATAGTATTAGAAGATGTTAGTAAGTCATATTCTACAGGTGCACCTGCAATTAAAAATATAAGTTTAAAGATTGATGAAGGAGAATTTGTTTTTATTGTTGGTAACAGTGGTTCGGGTAAGTCTACTCTTATCAAACTATTACTTAAAGAGTTAGAACCAACCAGTGGGAAAATATATGTCAATGGCAGATATTTGAATAATATAAAGAAGAGAAAAGTAGCAGAACACAGAAGAGGAATAGGTGTTGTATTCCAGGACTTCAGACTGCTTAAAGATAGAAATGTATATGATAATATTGCATTTGCACAGAGAGTTGTGGAAACTCCTAAGAAAGTTATTAAGAAAAGAGTGCCTGCAATGTTATCATTAGTAGGATTATCTGAAAAATATCGTTCATTTCCAAAGGAATTATCAGGTGGTGAACAACAAAGAGTAGCACTTGCCAGAGCATTAGTGAATAATCCGCCTATATTGCTTGCAGACGAGCCTACAGGTAACTTAGATCCTAAAAACTCATGGGAGATTATGAAACTCTTAGAGGAGATTAATAAACGAGGAACGACTGTATTAGTGGTAACACATAACAGAGAAATCGTTGATGCAATGAATAAACGTGTAATTACAATGCATAAAGGCGTAATACTTAGCGACGAGAAAAAAGGTGAATACATTTATGAAGGTTAGTACATTTGCATACAATTGTGGACAAGGTATAAAGAATATAAAGAGAAATAAACTTTTCTCACTGGCATCGATTGGTACGATAGCAGCCTGTATATTTCTTATGGGTGTATTTTATGCTATTATTGCCAATTTTCAATATATGGTTAAAGAGGCTGAGGATTCAGTCTGTGTTACAGTATTTTTTAATGATGATGTGACAGAAGACCAGATAAAGGACATAGGAGATAAGATAAAGAAGAGAGTAGAAGTATCCCGGATAAAATATACTTCTGCAGCTGAAGCGTGGGACAACTTTAGTAAGCAATATTTTAAAGATGATTTAGACCTTGCAGAGGGATTTAAAGATGACAATCCACTTAAAAGCTCAGCAAATTATGAGATATACCTGAATGATTTAACGATGCAGGATGCATTAGTATCTTATCTTAAATCATTAGACGGAGTAAGAAAAGTTAATGATTCTCCGGTAACTGCTAATACACTTACAGATTTTGCAAAAATGGTTGGATATATATCAGTAGCCATAATCATAATTCTGTTAGCAGTAGGTATCTTCCTTATAAGTAATACAGTTATGATTGGTATTACAGTCAGAAAAGAAGAAATTCGAATTATGAAATTAATCGGTGCAACAGATATGTTTGTAAAAGCCCCATTTATAGTTGAGGGTATAATTATCGGTTTAATCGGAGCTATACTTCCTGTAATTGTTCTTATGGGTATATACCAGAAGGTAATTGTGTACCTTATGTCACAGTTCCAGACATTTACAAGCCAGGTATCATTTATCAGTTCAGCAACTATATTCTCATTTATTTTGCCAATGGCATTAATCGTAGGTGCGGGAATTGGTCTTACAGGTAGTATGATTACAATCAGAAAACATCTGAATGTATAAAGGCGGTATCATAATATCTGATAATGAAGATTAATATGGTACATATCAGAAGATATACTTATAAATGTAAACAGATAGAAAGTGTGTGGAAGTCTCGAAAGGATGATTTGATTTGAAAAAAAGATTGTTAGGCTTAGTGTGTGTACTCATTGCAAGTGCAATGGTTATCGGACTTGCACAGCCTCTTAAAGCAACCAGTATCGATGAAGAGAAGAAGAAACAGCAGGATATGGAGAATAATTTAGACGATATCCAGAATACATTAGACAAGCTTGAGACTATGAAAAATGATATGAATGAATACATCAAGACAATGGATAGTAAGCTAGAAGAGATAACGGCTAAGATTGTAGATTTGAATGATAAGGCAACAGCTAAGCAGACAGAAATTGATGAAATAAATGTCAAGCTTGCTGCACAGGAGGAAGATATCCAGTCACAGTATGAATCTATGAAGTTAAGAATCAGATTCATGTATGAAAATGGACAGACTCAGTATATGGAGATGATGTTAGGTTCAGGAAGTCTTGGAGATTTCCTGAATAAAGCAGAGTATATTTCGGAATTAACTACATATGATAGAAATATGCTTGATAAGATGCGAGAGACGAAGAAGCAGATAGAAGAGACAAAGGCTTCTCTTCAGACAGAAAAAGATAATCTCCAGACTCTATTAGAAGAAGCAAGTGCAGAGCAGGATTCAATGGAGAAGTTAGTTGAAGCAAAACGTGTTCAGCTTGCAGCAACCCAGCAGGAGATATCAGATGCTGAGAGTGAAGCCGAAGCAATGAAAGCAGATATCGAAGACCAGAAACAGCTTATTGCTGCAATGCAGGAGGCTGAACGAAAACTCAAAGAAGAGCAGGAAAGAAAGAAAAGGGAAGAGGAAGAGAGACGCAGACAGGAAGAGTTAAACAGACAGAATAATACAAATAATAATAACAGTAACAATAACAACAATAACAGTAGTAGCGGTTCTTTTGTATGGCCTTGTCCAAGTTCGAGAAGAATAACATCTGATTATGGTCTGCGTGGGGATCCATTTGGTAATTCCTCTAGCAGTGAATTCCATAAAGGTATTGATATAGGTGCACCTGTCGGAACACCTATTGTAGCTACGGCAAGCGGTGTAGTTGCATGGGCAACACGTAGCAGTTCAGCAGGAAACTGGGTAGTTATAAATCATGGTGATAATCTTATAAGCGTGTATATGCACATGGCATATTATATAGTTTCAGGTGGAGATTATGTTGAAGCAGGACAGGTAATAGGCTATGTCGGTCTGACAGGACAGACAAGCGGTCCACATTTGCATTTCGGAATAGGAACTTATGACGGAAGCTGGCCACCGGCATATGTTAATCCACATAATTATATTGGTTAAACTATAGCAATTTTAAATGCGGAATGGAGAATAAAATGGATAATGAAAATAAAGATGATATAAATAGTTCAAATCGTTATTACGGAAATAACTATTCGGAGAACCAGAGATATAATAATGGAAATAACTACGCTGGAAATGGCAATTATAGTTCGGTAAACCAATATGGCGGTAATAATGGTTATAATAACGGAAACAATTTCACAGGAAATAATGCCTATAATAATGGAAATAACGGAAATAAACACGGTAAGAAGTCATATTTTGCAGGACTTATAACAGGTGTTATCTGGGGAATTGCCGTTGTATTTATATTGATAATATTATCTAATATTATTGAGAGTGAACTTACTGAGTCAGGAAAGATTTCAAATAATGTCGGTACATCAGCACTTACAGGAAGCAGCAAATCTTCGATTATTAAACAATATATTGATAAATATTTTATGGAAGATGTTGATAATGACATACTAACAGAGGGAATGTATAAAGGAATGTTAGAATCATTAAATGATCCATATTCCGTATATTATACAAAGGACGAGGTTGAATCACTTAAACAGTCATCAGAGGGTGAATATGTGGGACTCGGAATATCTGTTACACAGAATAATGAAACTAAAGTAATTACGGTAACTAAGGTATATGATGATTCGCCTGCTAAAGATGCGGGAATAGAATCCGGGGATACGATATATTCGATAAATGACAATGTTCTTACGGATGAAACCTTAGATGAGTTATTAGTTGATATTAAAGGTGAAGAAGGCAAAGAAGTCAAGATGCAGCTTAAAAGAGGCGAAGAAACCATAGATGCTGATATGAAATTAAGAGAAGTTCTTATAGATGTGGTATCTTATGAAATGCTTGAAGATAATATTGGATATATCATTATAGACCAGTTTACGGGAACGTCTACGGAACAGGTTGAAGAAGCTATTAATGATTTGAAATCACAGGGTATGGAAAGAATAATTGTTGACCTTAGAGATAACCCGGGTGGACAGTTAGAATGTATACAGGCAATTCTTAATTACTTCCTGCCAAAAGATAAACTACTTCTCTATAGCGAGACAAAAGATGGAGAGCAGGAGAAATATTATACAGAGAATGACGGACTTATAACAGATATGCCACTTTGTGTATTGGTAAATGAGAATAGTGCAAGTGCATCAGAGGTATTTGCAGGTGTAGTTAAATGCTATGACAGAGGTAAACTAGTTGGAACCAAGACATTTGGTAAGGGCATAATGCAGTCAACATTCGGACTTAGTGATGGAACTGCAATTAAACTTACAATTGGTAAATACTATCTTCCAGATGACAGTAACATTCATGGAATAGGTATTGAACCTGATTACGAAGTAAAACTTCCTGAAGATGTTACAAATGTGTGGGCGTTAAAACATCCAGATGACCCACAGCTTACAAAGGCAATTGAAGTTGTAAAAGGATTAGATTAATTTAAAAAGAGTTTTTATACATAATGAATTAAGAAATTTTTCACTTTCCTATTTTGTTAAGTATAAAAGCTCTTATTTGTTATGGGATGTTATGGAGTTTTATTAAAGAGTGGTAGCATTTTATAAAAATATGTGCTATATTATAGTGAAACGAATGTATGTTCGAAAAATGTATTATAGTGAAATGGATGTATGTTCGAAAAACGTATTAAAGTGAAATGAATGTATGTTTGAAAAATGTATTATAGTGAAATTAAGTTAATTTATAAATAAGTTTGAAAGGTCAGAAATATGGATAAGAAGTTTAAACTTGTATCAGAATATAAACCTACGGGGGACCAGCCACAGGCGATTAAAGAGCTTGTTAAAGGTTTTAAAGAGGGAAATCAGTTTGAAACACTGCTGGGTGTAACAGGTTCAGGTAAGACATTTACGATGGCAAATGTAATCGAGCAGCTTAATAAGCCTACACTTGTACTAGCTCATAATAAGACTTTGGCGGCACAGTTATATGGGGAATTCAAGGAATTTTTCCCTGAAAACGCAGTAGAGTACTTTGTCAGTTATTATGATTATTATCAACCGGAAGCATATGTACCATCAACAGACACTTATATAGAGAAGGATTCATCAATTAATGAAGAGATAGATAAGTTAAGACATTCAGCAACAGCTGCATTATCAGAGAGAAAAGATGTAATAATAATCTCAAGTGTATCTTGTATATATGGTCTGGGAAGTCCTATAGACTATCAGAATATGGTGTTATCATTAAGACCGGGAATGGTTAAGGACAGAGATGAAGTGTTAAAAAAATTAGTAGATATACAATATGCTAGAAATGATATGGACTTCAAGCGTGGAACATTCAGAGTACGTGGCGATGTCGTGGAGATATTTCCGGTAACATCATCTGAAAATGCAGTAAGAGTTGAGTTTTTTGGAGATGAGATTGACAGAATAACAGAGATTGACACGTTGACAGGCGAGATTAAGAGTAGGTTAGAGCATATCGCAATATTTCCAGCTTCACATTATGTAGTGCCTAAAGAGAAGATTGAACTTGCAGCTAAAAGTATTGAGAAGGAATTGGCAGAGCGTGTAGAATACTTCAAAAGTGAGGATAAATTATTAGAGGCACAACGAATTGCAGAGAGAACTAATTTTGACATAGAGATGATGAGGGAGACAGGCTTCTGTTCGGGAATAGAGAACTATTCAAGACATTTAGCAGGATTAGAACCGGGAGCAACACCGCATACATTATTAGATTATTTTCCAGATGACTTCCTTATGATTGTAGATGAATCGCATATTACGATTCCGCAGGTAAGGGGAATGTATGCGGGTGACCAGTCCAGAAAGACGACACTTGTAGATTATGGCTTCAGACTTCCATCGGCTAAAGATAACAGACCACTTAATTTCGAAGAATTTGAAAGTAAGATAGATCAGATGTTATTCGTGTCGGCTACACCGAATGTATATGAAGAGGAACACGAATTGTTAAGGGCTGAACAGATTATCAGACCTACCGGATTATTAGATCCGGAAGTAACAGTTAAGCCGGTAGCAGGTCAGGTAGATGACTTAATTAGTGAGGTAAATAAAGAAGTTGCGAAGAAGAATAAAGTATTAGTAACGACACTTACCAAGCGAATGGCAGAAGATTTGACAGACTATATGAAAGAAGTCGGAATCAGGGTAAAATATCTACATTCTGATATAGACACACTAGAGAGAACTGAGATTATAAGAGATATGCGGCTTGATGTATTTGACGTATTAGTCGGTATCAACCTTTTAAGGGAGGGATTAGATATACCTGAGATTACATTAGTAGCAATATTAGATGCTGATAAAGAAGGCTTCTTAAGGTCAGAGACTTCACTCATCCAGACGATAGGACGAGCAGCGAGAAACTCAGAGGGACATGTTATAATGTATGCTGATAAGATAACTGATTCTATGAGAGTAGCCATAGACGAGACGAATAGAAGACGAAGTATACAGCAAAAATATAATGAGGAGCATGGAATTACGCCGACAACCATTAAGAAAGCGGTAAGAGAAAGAATAAGCATCACGAAAGAAGCTGTTGAGACGGTTGATAAGTTAGAAAAAGATCCTGAATCAATGAGTAGGAAAGAAATAGAGAAGCTTATTAATAAGATTATGAAGGAAATGCAGAAAGCCGCTTCGGAACTTAACTTTGAGGCAGCAGCAGACCTGCGTGACCAGATGATTAAACTAAAAGAGCAGTTAAGAGATATGTAGAAATGAGGTAAATTGTGAAAGAAGTCAATGATAAAAATAAGTCAGGGAGACAATTTATAAAGATTAAAGGGGCAGCAGAACACAATCTTAAGCATATTGATTTGAATATTCCTAGAAATGAATTTGTGGTAGTTACGGGACTTAGTGGCTCTGGTAAATCTACACTTGCATTCGATACGATATATGCTGAGGGACAGAGAAGATATATGGAATCACTGTCATCATATGCAAGACAATTCTTAGGTCAGATGGAGAAGCCTAATGTAGAAAGCATAGAGGGGTTGTCACCTGCTATTTCGATAGACCAGAAATCAACTAACCGAAATCCACGTTCTACGGTGGGAACTGTTACGGAAATATATGATTATTTCAGATTATTATATGCAAGAATAGGTATACCACATTGCCCTAAATGTGGAAGAGAGATATCAAAGCAGACGGTAGACCAGATGGTAGACCAGATTATGACATTGCCGGAGAGAACGAAGATTCAGTTATTAGCACCAGTAGTAAGAGGACGTAAGGGTGAACACGTTAAGGTCTTAGAACGTGCTAAGAAGGCTGGATATGTAAGAGTACAGATTGATGGCAATATGTATGATTTAGGTGAAGAAATAAAGCTTGAGAAGAATAAGAAGCATAATATTGAAATAGTTGTAGACCGACTGGTTGTCAAAGAGGGAATAGAGAAACGTCTCACAGATTCCATAGAAACTGTACTGGATATAGCTGACGGACTTATGGTTGTAGATGTGGTTGGCAGTAAGCCTATGAATTTCAGTCAGAGTTTCTCGTGCCCTGATTGTGAGATTAGCATTGATGAGATACAACCAAGAAGTTTTTCGTTTAATAATCCTTTTGGTGCATGCCCATCATGTTATGGACTAGGCTATAAGATGGAATTTAACGTAGACCTTATGATTCCTGATAAATCAATCAGTATAAATGATGGAGCAATCGTGGCAATGGGTTGGCAGTCAAGTGGCAAAGATGGCAGCTATACACATGCAATCTTAGAAGCGCTTGCTAAGGAATATAGCTTTTCGTTAGATACACCATTTGAGGAGTTAAGCGAAACAGCAAAAGATGTAATCATTAACGGAACAAATGGCAGATGTGTGAAAGTATATTATCGTGGTCAAAGAGGCGAGGGTATATATGATGTGGCATTTGAGGGACTTATTAAAAATGAAGAGAGAAGATACAGAGAAACAGGTTCCGAGACATTGAAACAGGAATATGAGGAATTTATGACGATTACGCCTTGTAAGGAATGTAAAGGCCAGCGACTTAAGAAATCTTCACTTGCAGTAACTGTTTCTGATAAAAATATCCATGAGATAACATCGATGTCTATAAGAGATTTGCATAAATTCTTAGAGGATATGGAATTAACTGACAGACAGAAGTTCATAGGAGGTGAGATTCTTAAAGAAATCAAAGCAAGAATTAAATTCTTAATGGACGTAGGTCTTGATTATCTGACATTGTCGCGTGGTACAGCATCATTGTCTGGTGGTGAGGCGCAGAGAATAAGACTTGCTACACAGATTGGTTCAGGACTTGTGGGTGTTGTTTATATCTTAGACGAGCCTAGTATCGGATTACATCAGAGGGATAACGATAAACTCATTAATACACTTACACATCTGAGAGATTTGGGAAATACATTAATAGTTGTAGAACATGATGAAGATACAATGTTAGCAGCAGACCATATCATAGACATAGGTCCGGGGGCAGGCGAATATGGTGGACAGGTCGTGGCAGAGGGTACGGCAGAGGAGATTATGCAGAATGAGAATTCAATTACAGGAGCGTATCTTAGCGGACGTATAAAGATACCGGTTCCAGACACCAGAAGAGAACCTGCCGGCTGGATTACGGTAAAAGGTGCAAGACAGAATAATCTGAAGAATATCAATGTGGATTTTCCACTTGGTATTATGACATGCGTAACCGGTGTATCGGGTTCCGGAAAGAGTTCGCTTGTAAATGAGATCCTTTATAAAGCATTAGCTAAGAAACTTAACAGAGCAAGAACTATACCTGGTAATCATGATACAATTGAGGGTACAGAGCAGCTAGACAAGATAATCAACATTGACCAGTCTCCAATAGGAAGAACACCACGTTCTAATCCTGCGACATATACAGGTGTATTTGACCAGATTAGGGATTTATTTGCAAGCACATCAGATGCTAAAATGAAGGGCTATAAGAAAGGCAGATTCAGTTTCAATGTCAAAGGCGGAAGGTGTGAGGCTTGTTCAGGTGATGGTATAATTAAGATAGAAATGCATTTCTTACCGGATGTATATGTGCCTTGCGAAGTGTGTGGAGGAAAGCGTTATAACAGAGAAACTTTAGAAGTTAAGTATAAAGGCAAGAGTATCTTTGATGTGCTTGATATGACTGTTGAAGAGGCACTTAAATTCTTCGAAAATGTTCCATCAATTTATCGTAAAATTCAGGCATTATATGATGTAGGACTTTCATATATTAAATTAGGCCAGCCATCAACTACATTATCGGGTGGTGAAGCACAGCGAGTTAAGTTAGCTACAGAACTTAGCAGACGAGGAACAGGCAAGACAATCTATATTCTTGATGAGCCTACAACAGGACTTCATTTTGCAGACGTTCATAAATTAGTGGAAATTTTAAGAAAATTATCTGATGACGGAAATACAGTCGTGGTTATCGAACATAATTTAGATGTAATTAAAGTAGCCGATTATATTATCGACATAGGACCTGAGGGTGGAGATAATGGTGGAACGGTTATCGCAAAGGGAACACCAGAAGAGGTTGTGAAGAATAAGAAATCATATACCGGTAAATATCTGAAGAAATATTTAGAAGATAAGTAAATGTACCTGAAGCATTATATATGTAGATTGAAACAAAATCCGAAATCTGAAAGCTGATGATTTATGTAGAAAAATGTCAGAAACTACTTGCATAATTAATGATATTTTATGTATAATTAGGATATTGTGTTTTTAGTCAGAAGTGGTTTTATATATTTCACATATAATCTATGAAAATTAAGGAGAAAAAAAGAAAATGCATACATTTGTTAATCAGGTAGCCAGAATAAATGGTGTAATTAACGAATGGGTATGGGGTATACCTATGCTTATTCTGATTATTTCTACAGGTATCTGGATGAGTATCAGAACGGGATTTTTCCAGATAGTAAGAGCGAAAATCGTTGGCGATGAAACATTTTTCGCAATATTTAAGAAGAGACACGTAACAAAGACAAAGGATAAGAAAGCAATTTCACAGTTCCAGGCACTTTCTACGGCATTAGCTGCCACGATAGGTACAGGTAATATAGCCGGTGTTGCAACTGCACTTACAGTTGGTGGACCGGGAGCTATATTCTGGATGTGGGTGTCAGCATTTTTCGGAATGATGACTAATTTTTCTGAAAATGTTCTGGGTATCTATTATAGAAGAAAGAATATGTATGGCGAATGGTCAGGTGGTGCAATGTACTATCTGGAGAATGGTCTTGGAAGTAAAAAAGGAATGAAGAAAATTGCCAAATTCCTTGCAATATTATTTGCAATTTTCTGTGTACTTGCATCATTTGGTATTGGTAATATGACTCAGGTCAATTCAATTGCAGATGCGATGCATAGTAATTTCGGAATACCTACTCTTGTTATGGGTATTATTCTTGCAGTAATTGCAGCACTCGTTGTAATAGGTGGAATTAAACGTATAGGCAGAGTTACAGAGAAACTTGTACCATTTATGGCATTAGCCTACATTATTGGTGCACTTGTTATTTTCTTCATAAATTATAGACAGATACCATATGTATTTGGAAGTATTTTCAAAGATGCATTTAATGTGTCAGCAGTAGGCGGTGGTATCGGCGGTTATGTAATAAAGAGAGCTGCTACAATGGGCTTTAAGCGAGGCGTATTCTCGAATGAGGCAGGTCTTGGTTCTTCAGTAATGGTTCATTCATCATCAGACGTTAAAGAGCCTGTTATCCAGGGAATGTGGGGTATTTTCGAAGTATTCTTTGATACAATAATTGTCTGTACATTAACAGCATTTGTATTATTATCAAGTAGTTCAGATGCAAAATCACAGACAAAAGTATTTTCAAATATTACAACAGACAGTCAGACATTCAGCATAGCTGAACATATTGATGAGGATAAAGAAGTTCCACTTATAGATAAAGAGTACAGCACATTAGTTATAGATGTTGATAGCGATGGAAATGCTAAATTGTATACAGAGGCACCGGCAGATGGTGAATATCTTGAACTGAAGGCCTATGGAAATTCTTATTATGTAAAGGCTTCTAAGAAAGAGGACAGAACTGAAGATGATTACATATATACAAATATAATGTCAATTAAGGGAAATGTAGCAAAGGATTCAAATGGTAAAACAGTTAAAGACTCAAATGGCAACGTAGTCTTAGATTCTGTTAAAGTTGAACAAATTAATGGTGTATCTCTTGTTACATATGCATTTTCACAGAAGTTTGGTGATGTGGCTGCAAAATTGTTAGCAATTGCGATTTTATTGTTTGCATTTTCAACAGTTCTTGGATGGTCTTTCTATGGAACAAAGGCGATTGAATATTTATTTGGAACAAAATCAATGGTATTCTATAAAGTCATATTCGTATGCTTCATCGTAGTGGGCGCAACACTTAACCTAAGTCTTGCATGGAGTATAGCAGATACACTTAACGGTCTTATGGCCATTCCTAACTTAATCGGTGTATTGGCATTGTCAGGAACAGTTGTTAAAATTACTAGAAACTATACAAAACGTAAGATTAAGAAAGATGACGTGAATCTTGAACCAATGCTTTCAGCATTCCCTGATATCCAGAAAGAACAGGAAGAAAAGATGAGGGCCGAGGAAGCATAAGATTATAAAGCATAAGATTATAAAGCATAAGATTATAAAGTATGAAATTATACAGCGGGAAATATAGTTTCTGTTTCATACAGAAAATGATATATTCAGATTTAATATTTATGACAGGTGATGTTGCTTGACATTGCCTGTCTTTTTTCTTATACTTAATAAAGTGTTAGAAATACATTTTAGAATATCAAAACGAATTTGATTTGAAAATATTTTAGGAGGAAACGGGCTTGGAAAAAAAGATGATAATTGTTCTGGACTTCGGTGGACAGTACAACCAATTAGTTGCAAGACGTGTTCGTGAATGTAATGTATATTGTGAGATTTATTCTTACAGAACAGAACTTGAGAAAATCAAAGAAATGAACCCTAAGGGAATCATTTTAACAGGTGGGCCAAATAGTTGTTATGAAGCAGACTCACCAACATATAAGAAAGAATTATTTGAATTAGGTATTCCTGTACTTGGATTGTGTTATGGCGCTCAGCTTATGCAGCATGTCCTTGGTGGTAAAGTTGAAAAAGCACCTGTACGTGAATATGGTAAAACAGAGGTAATGGTAGATAAGAGTTCGCCATTATTTGCAAATGTAGAAGAGAAAACTATTTGCTGGATGAGTCATTTTGATTACATCTCAAATGTAGCTCCAGGCTTTAAGATTTCTGCACATACAGCAGATTGTCCTGTTGCAGCAGCAGAAAATCTGGACAAAAACCTTTATGCAATTCAGTTCCACCCTGAAGTTCTTCACACACAGGAAGGCAGCAAAATGCTTTACAATTTCGTTAGAAATGTATGTGGCTGCCAGGGACTTTGGAGAATGGATTCATTCGTTGAAAATGCAATCAAGGAAGTAAGGGAAAAAGTTGGTGACGGTAAGGTATTACTTGCATTATCAGGTGGTGTTGATTCATCAGTTCTTGCAGCATTACTTGCTAAAGCCGTGGGGCCACAGCTTACCTGTGTATTCGTAGACCATGGACTTCTTCGTAAAAACGAGGGAGATGAAGTTGAAAGTGTATTTGGTAAAGGCGGAGCTTTCGAGATTAATTTCGTCAGAGTAAATGCAGCCGAGCGTTACTATGAGAAGCTCGCAGGTGTTACAGAACCTGAACAGAAACGTAAAATTATTGGCGAAGAATTCATAAGAGTATTTGAAGAGGAAGCTAAGAAGATAGGTAAAGTAGATTTCCTTGCACAAGGAACTATTTATCCTGATATCGTGGAATCAGGTCTTGGTGGAGAATCAGCAGTAATTAAATCACATCACAATGTCGGAGGACTTCCTGAACATGTTGATTTCAAGGACATTATTGAGCCACTTAGAAATCTGTTCAAAGATGAGGTCCGTAAGGCAGGTCTTGAACTTGGCTTACCTGATTATTTAGTATATCGTCAGCCATTCCCAGGTCCAGGGCTTGGAATCAGAATCATTGGAGATGTAACAGCAGAAAAGGTACGAATTGTACAGGATGCTGATGCAATTTACCGCGAAGAGGTTGACAAAGCAGCAAAATCTTATAAGGAAGCAAATGGCAAAGAGGCACCTTGGATGCCTAACCAGTATTTTGCAGCACTTACAAATATGCGTTCAGTTGGTGTAATGGGCGACGAAAGAACTTATGATTATGCTGTTGCAGTAAGAGCAGTCCGCACAGTTGACTTTATGACAGCGGAAGCAGCAGAAATACCATTTGAGGTATTACAGACAGTAATGAGTAGAATTATTAATGAGGTTCGTGGGGTAAATAGAGTATTCTATGATTTGACGAGTAAACCACCTGGAACGATTGAGTTTGAATAACGGATTAAAATGCCGAAAGCCTGTATTTATGCGGGCTTCCGGCGTTTGTTTTATCAAATGGCTCTAGTTTGGCTCTATTTGTGGGGAGAGTAATTGATGCAAATGTAATTATTCAGAAGAATGAAAAGGAAAAAATGATATGAAGAAATGCAAACTTCTTTTATTTGATTTAGACGGAACTTTATTACAGAGTGACAAAACAATATCAACCAGAACATTATCAGCTCTAAAAAAATGCAGGGGAAATGATATATTGATAGGTGTTTCCACCTCCAGAAGTGAGCAAAACTCTTTGGTATTTTTAAATGAATTGATGCCCGATATTTTAATATCGAGTGGAGGTGCATTAGTAAAATACAAAACAGAATATATTTATAGGGCAGAATTTTCCGAAGAAGAAACGAATGTGATGATTGACATGGCAAGAAATATTTGTGGAAATGATTGCGAAATTACGATAGACACAATAGATGCACATTATTGGAATTATAAAATAGATCCTAAGAAGTTAGATAAGAGTTGGGGAGATAGTATTTATACAGATTTTTCAGATTTTAACGAATGTTCATTAAAAATGTGTGTTGAGATATTTAATCAAGATAAGGCAGATAAGCTGACTCGAAGTCTCTCTGATTGTGATTGTATTCGTTTCTCTGATGGATTTTGGTACAAGTTTACAAAAAAGAATGTGACGAAAGAAAACGCAATTATGAAGATTACGGAAGTATGTGGATTTAGTACAGATTCAATTATTGCATTTGGAGATGATTATGCAGATATCGGAATGCTTGAATTATGTGGAACAGGTGTTGCAATGGGGAATGCGATTGATGAGGTAAAAGAGAGAGCTGATATTGTAATTGGTTCAAATGATGAAGATGGTATTGCGGATTTTATTGAAAATGAAATATTATAGATATGTATATGGAGAGGAAATATGGTGGAAGTAAAATTTTATGATACAGTTAATGATGAACTATTGAAATTTGCAGTAATTATCTCACAGAGTAACGGCAAGTGGGTATTTTGCAAGCATAAAGAAAGAGATACATATGAAGTGCCGGGGGGACATAGAGAAGATGGTGAGGATATTCTTGAAACAGCCAAACGAGAACTATATGAAGAAACAGGAGCAATAACTTTTGATATTACTCCAATTTGTATATATTCTGTGACTGCACCAGATAATTTCGATGGAATGGAGACTTTTGGAAAATTATTCTTCTCAGATATACATACATTTGAAAAAGAGCTTCACAGTGAAATTGAAAAAATAGCAATTATGGATGAATTACCGATTAATTGGACATATCCAGAAATTCAACACAAACTGTTAGAAGAAGCAAGGAAAAGAGGATTTTTGCCTAAGAAAGACGAAATAAAATGGTTATTTTTTGATGTTGGTTCGACATTGGTTGATGAAAGCAAAGTTTATGAAGACAGGATGAAAAGGATAGCGGATTTATCAGGTTTAACTTACGAGCAAATTTATAAATATGCCATGTCGTTTTATAAAGAAAACAAAAAAGGAGATTTAGAGGTAGCAAGGCAATTGGGGGTGAAATTACCTAAATGGGAATCGCAATACGAGAGGCTGTATACAGATACTAAAGATTGTTTGAAAAAGTTAAGTAGAATTTATAAAATTGGTGTAATTGCAAACCAATCATTAGGAACTTCTGAGAGATTAGAAAATCTTGGAGTA
>OIXH01002678.1_pt1 | contig 17185 bp, 17 predicted proteins | sample 1587741 | NCBI WGS metagenome assembly OIXH01 (sample SAMEA3888916, study PRJEB22519) | human gut metagenome | biome: human gut; feature: human-associated habitat; material: faeces | place: Denmark | collected 2011 | reverse complement strand
TTTTCAATATCAAAACGCTCTATTGGCTTAGATTCAGGCTTTCGGCGCGCACGCGGCCCAGCAGCTCTTCCAGGTTCTCCACGGAAGTCAGGCGGAAGCCGTTTTCCACCGGACTAAGCCGCCCGAGCACCGGATAGCTTTCAGCGTTGCCCGCGTCATGCACCACAAAAGGTACCAGCCAGCCGTGGCCGTCGGGCCTGGCCTGGCCGATCCGCCGGATTTCCTTGCGGCCCGTGGAGGCGTCGGCAAAAAGCGGGGCCAGCATCCCTTGGGCGCTCCCGCCGCTGGGCGCGCGTCCGGCAAAAGCCCCGGAGGACACGCCGTTGATCACAAAGGCACGGGCCTCGCTGAACAGCAGATCGCGCAGTTTGTTTCCCCCGGCGTCCCCGGAGGCGGCCTGGGAAAACATCACGGCCAGCAGGGGCGGCAGTTGATCAGCCACCTCCGGCTTTTGTACATCGCGCAGAACAAGGGTCAGGGCCGCGCCCAGAATGGCGTCCACATCCACCAGGCGTTCAAAGGCGGCGGCATCCGCCGCGTCAATGGCTTGTCCCACCTCCACCAGGCATTGGCGCGGGTCAGCCGTATTCGCGGCCCGCGCCGGTGAGGGCGACAGCATCGAAAAGAGGCCCAGGCCCAAGAACAGGCAACAGAATATATAAGGGAGCAGGCCCAGCCTGCGGCACGAAGCAGGAATCAGCATATGCCCTCCGGCAACGGGCCTTTGAGCGCCAGGGGCAGCCCGCAACTGACAAAAATCACATGGGTGCAGGCCCTTGCCAGCGTCTGATTGGCAAGACCCAGCACATCCCGGTACAAGCGCCCCAGGGGCGTAGGCGGCACAATGCCCAGGCCGGTTTCCGCACTGACCAGGGCCACGGGCCGGGCGCGGCATTCATTTTCAGCCAGGCCGGCGGCCAGGGCCGCCACCCGCGCCTGAACCGCCTCAGGCGTCAGACCGGCGGCCAGCAGATTGGCAATCCAGAGGCTCACGCAATCCAGCAGAACCACTCCGGCCCCGCCAAAAGCGCTTCCGGCCGGGCAGCCGCCCAACACGGCCAAAGGGTCCAGAGGCTCCTCCACGCAGTGCCAGCCCGCGCCGCGCACGGCCTGATGCCGAGCCACGCGGGCCGCCATTTCGGCATCCTCCACCCGGCAGGTCGCCAGAAAAAGACGCCGGGGAGACTGCGCCTCGGCCCAGCGCTGGGCCAGTCCGCTTTTGCCGCTGCGCGTGCCGCCCACAAAAAGAAGCAACGGCGCGTTCACCGGCCCTGGCCGCCCACCTGAACAGGCGCGGGCACGGTCAAGGACTGTGCGGGCGCGGGAGCCGGGGCCGCCGGAAGCCTTGTACCGGCCTGCGGCTGTGTATTCCGGGGCAGCGTATTTTGAGGCGCTGTGGTTTGGGGCGCGGCATTCCGGGCCGGGGCCGCCGGGGCGGACAGAGCCGGTTGCGCGGCCGGATTGTCCCGATTGGCGGGCGCGGCGGCACCGGCCTGAGCGCAACGCCGGGCCAGATCCCGCAGCACGGCGGCGGCGCTCTGCACCGAAGCCGGAGCCTGCGGCCCTTCCCGCAAACGCCGGTCCACCCAATAGGCCACAAACAGCAGGGAGTCGTCGTCCAGAGCCTGTCCGCCGCCCTTGCGAATGGCCGCCACCAGAGCGCGCTGCGCCGCCGCCCGCTCTTCAAGAGCGCGCCGGTAACGGGCGCTCAAACCGTCCACCCGCAGTTGCGTCGTGGCGATCTCGGGCTGGGAAGCCTTGTTTTCGCGCAACTGGTCCAGATCAAAGACCGCGGCCGTCATCTGGGAATTGATATCCACCACGTTCTGGGAAATCTGCTCCAGGCCCTTGATCCGCTTGCCCAGATCCGGCACCGAGGCCACGCCCTCCAGCGCGCCGGCCAGCATCACGAAGCGGCCCGCCAGAGCCATGTGCATCTCCCGGTTCTGCTCCGGCGACAGGGATTTGGCCGCCGCCTCGCGGTCCAGAGCCGCCATGAAGCGGTCCACATAGAGCGCGTACAGGCTCTGGAGCATGGTGGGATGGAAGGCGTAGCGCAGAAGGCCCGCCCGGCCCCCTTCGACCTGCCCGGCCAGCTTGACGCCGTAGCGCTGGTTGACGCTCTGCACGCTGACCGCCAGCGAACCGCCGCGCGGGCCGGGTTTGTAGCGGGAAACCAGATAGGCGGCCAGATCCTCCACCAAGTCCGGACGGACCTTGCTGTCCGCCGTGACCTTGGGAGCCACGGGCTGCACAGCCTCCTGTCCTGCCATGCCCGGCGCTCCGCCGCTTCCGGCGAGCCCGCTCTGCCCCGGCGGCAGGCTGGTGTCCACCGGCGCGGGCACCGTGCCCTGCACGTTCTGCCCGGCTAGAGTGCCCGGAGCGGTGCTCGGATTGGTCACCGCGCTCGGCGGAGGCGGCGGAGCGTCGCGCAGCAGATCGCCCACCCCGGCCAGGGGCGTGCCGCTGGTGGCATTGTCAATGACGCCGGCGGCCTGTTCCCGCCACTGATCGCGGGTGGAGGGGTCGCGGGTCAGCCAGAAGGCCGCGCCGCCCACGGCCAGCACCGCCACCAGGGCCAGCAGCCCGGCTTTGCGCCCCGCGCCCTTGCCGGGACGGGGTTTGGGGAGGTTCATGATGTCGGGAACCTCGGGCGTTTTCTTTTCCAATTTCATGCAGATCTCCTCATGACCATTTCCAGGTAAAAACTGCGCCCATGCCGTTTTTACCTGTCGGCTGGAGCGCGAACGCAGTCGCGCCTTCCAATGGCAGATAAAACGTACTTGAATTTTTATCTGAAATTGGAAGCACGGGGCGCGGCCCGCCGCTTCCGGCAGCGCTTTTCCCCTGTTTTCATGGTATCATTGCTTTTTTCGGGTGTGAATACTTTTTCTAGACATTGTCTTGAAGCTCCGGCCGCATGAAATATCTAATTTTAGATATTGAGGAAAACGCATTCTCCCGCCCGTCCTCTGTCCGGCCCGGCAACCGAGGCTTTCGGCAAAAACCGGCGACGCCCCTCGGGGGGGCCCGTCCGGCCGCGCCGGACAAGACTTTTCTTTTTACTCCCGGTTCCGCTTTGTATTGACGCACGGACGCCATATGGTTACTTGAGAGGCAATACCATCACGCATCCGCGCGATGGCCGGGTGTTTTTTTCGGGTGTCTCATTCATTTTTGCATACAGAGGGAGTTATGCCAAACTACGTCTATTTTCTTCTGGCTGTGGCCGCGCTGATTGTCGGCTACATCATCTACGGGGGCATTGTCACCAGAGTCTTCGGCGTGCAGCCGAGCCGCGCCACCCCGGCCCAGACCCATGCCGACGGCGTGGACTACGTGGAAATGCCGGTCTGGAAAGTCTGGCTGGTCCAGTTGCTGAACATCGCGGGCGTGGGTCCGGTGTTCGGCCCCATTCTGGGCGCGCTGTGGGGCCCTTCGGCCCTGCTCTGGATCGTGATCGGCACCATCTTCGCCGGCGCGGTGCATGACTATATGTCGGGCATGCTTTCCATCCGTTACGGCGGGGCCAACGTGCCCACCTTCGTGGGCTACAACCTGGGCAGCGCCGCCAAACAGATCATGCGCGTCTTCGCCGTGGTGCTGCTCATCCTGGTGGGCGTGGTCTTCGTGGCCGCCCCGGCCGCCCTGCTGGCCAAGCTGACCCCCTCCGCCCTGAACCTCACCTTCTGGGTCTGCGTGATCTTCGCCTATTACTTCCTGGCGACCATTATGCCCATCGACAAGATCATCGGCCGCTTCTACCCCATTTTCGGGGCCATCCTGATCTTCATGGCCGTGGGCATCACCGTGATGATGTTCGTCAGCGGCACGGAATTCTACAATTCCGCCCAGTGGGCCAACCAGAATCCCAAGGGCCTGCCCATCTTCCCGCTGGTGTTCATCACAATTGCCTGCGGCGCGCTGTCCGGCTTCCATGCCACCCAGTCTCCGCTCATGGCCCGCTGCATGGCCAATGAAAAGCTGGGCAAGCCCGTGTTTTACGGCAGCATGGTGGCCGAAGGCTTTATCGGCCTGGTCTGGGCCACCGTGGGCATGAGCTTCTACCACGGCCCCGAAGCCCTGGCCGCTGCCCTGGCCGCCGGTGGTCCCGGCAACGTGGTGACGGAATCCTCCTTCGCCCTGATGGGCACCGTGGGCGGCATCCTGGCCATCCTGGGCGTGGTGGTGCTGCCCATCACCTCGGGCGACACGGCCTTCCGCGCCGCGCGTCTGACCATCGCCGAAACCTTTAACTATTCCCAGAAGGCCATTTCCCCGCGCCTGCTCATCGCCGTGCCCATGTTCGTGATCGGCATTATCCTGTCGCAGGTGGACTTCAACATCATCTGGCGCTACTTCGGCTGGGCCAACCAGTCCCTGGCGACAATCGTGCTCTGGGCCGGGGCGGCCTACCTTGTCCGTCGGGACCGCTGCCACTGGATCTGCACCATACCCGCCGTGTTCATGACCGCGGTCTGCGTCTCGTACATCTGCTTTGAGCCTTCCATGGGCTTCGGCATGGGCATCGACATCTCCAACATCATCGGCGTGGCCGCCGCCATCGTGGCTTTTGTGGCCTTTATGGTGCTGGGTCGCCGCACCGTGGACGGCGCGCCTGAAAACGTCTAGAGCAGATCAACGTTGAAATGCCCCGGGGGCTGTTTCCACATCAAGGATTTTCGTTCTCTGCCGCGAAAGGGCTTATTCAAACCCGACCTTCGCACGGGGCAAACCGGACGCAGACAGAGGGCGAAAGGGCAATTTAGAAACGGCTCCCGGCGGTCCAGCCGCGTATTGCGCGCCCGTCCGGCGCGGGCTATAAAGGTTCCTCCGGACAGGACGCATTGATCAACTGATGACAAACTCCGCTTACGCGGTGTTTGCTCCGCCATCGGCTCGGTTTCAAAAAAACTTGCCGGGCGGTAAGGCGCAAAAATCAAGGGAAATGCCCGGCACGACCGGGCACCCTTCGGGCAACTAACGGCACGGCAAAGCCGTGGCCTGCTCCTGATTTTTGGTCGCGTTGACGCTGTCAACGCTCTCCGGGCAGGGCGTCACAGCCCTGCCCTTTTTTTCAGCGCCGGAAACGGCGCAATCACATCTGCAACCCGAAACGGGAGTGCGTATGCCGACCCCCCCTAACATTCTGACCATTGCCGGTTCCGACTCCGGCGGCGGCGCGGGCATCCAGGCCGACCTGAAAACCATCATGGCCCTGGGCGGCTACGGCATGAGCGTCATCACCGCCCTAACGGCCCAGAACGGCCTGGGCGTCACGGGCATCCAGGCGCCGGAGCCCGAATTCGTGGCTCTGGAACTCGAAACCGTGCTGGCAGGCTTTCCCGTGGCCGCGGCCAAAACCGGCATGCTGTTTTCCGCGGGCATCATCCGCGCCATCAGCCCCATTCTGCGCCGCCGCGCCTTTCCCCTGGTGGTGGACCCCGTGTCCGTAAGCCAGAGCGGCAGCCGCCTGTTGCAGGAGGACGCGGTGACGGCTCTGAAAGAAGAAATCCTGCCCGGCTGCGATCTGCTCACGCCCAACCGGCCCGAGGCCGAAATGTTGACCGGCCTCAGCATCGCCGACGTGGAGGACGCCTTCGCGGCGGGCGAAAAGCTGCTCCACATGGGGGCCAGGGCCGTGCTGATCAAGGGCGGCCACATGGACAGCTCCATTGTGGTCACGGATTGCCTCTGTCTGCCCGGCGAAGCGCCCAAGGCTCTGCCCCAGGCCAAGGTGGAGACCGCCAACAACCACGGCACGGGTTGCACGCTTTCAGCGGCCATCGCCACGGGCCTGGGCAAGGGCCTGCCCCTGCGGGTGGCCGTGACCAAGGCCCAGGAATTTCTCAATCTCGCTCTGCGCAAGAGCTACAGCCCCGGCAAGGGCTGCGGCCCGGTCAATCACGCGGCGGCCCTGAACGTCTGACCGGAAGCTGCCGCAAGGCGGCAGCTCCGCCTTTTGGCCCGCAGTTTGCAATTCCCTTTGGCGGCTCAGGACAGGCGTCAAAAACAAGGCGGAGTTTGCATGCCGTTTCGCTTCAAAATGCAGAAGGTGCTCGACTACCGGGAGCAGTTGGAAGAAGAGGCCAAAGTGCGCCTGGCCACGGCGCAGCGCCGCTTCCAGGAGGCCCGGGAACGCCTGGACGCGCTCCAGGCCGAACTCCGGGGCGCCCAGGACCGCCTCTGCAACGAAGCTCTTATGGAAGCCGGTGAACGCTGGCTGCTGGAACAATACGTCAAGGGCCTGCGCGGCGACGCGGCCGCAGCCTCCCTCCAGGCGCGCATGCTGGCCCAGATGGTGGAGGAAGCCAGAAATCTGCTGGCGGCCCGCGCCATAGACAAAAAACTGCTGGAAAAACTCAAGGAACGGCAGAAACACTACCATGCCCGCGAAGAACAGTTGAAGGAGCAACGCTTCAATGACGAAATCGCGACCCTCCGCTACAAGGCTCCGTCTTTCTAGGCTCTTTCGCTGGCTGGCGGTGCTTTGCTTTATCAAACTTGCCATTCTGGGCATGCTCATGCTGGACGTGCCCCTGCCCGTCTGGCTCGGCGGCGTGCCGAATGACACGGCGCGGCTGGATACTCAAAAAACCACGCGGGAAACCGTGCCTGAGGCTGGCCCCGTCGCCTCGGTCAGCCCGGCGGCCACGGCATCGCGCGACCCGGATTCCCGGGAAAATCTGCGAAAAAGCGCCCCGGCGGCCGCATCCTCCGGACAAGACCTTCAAACAGACGCGCTGCCCGGCGGCGACATGCCGCAGGGTTCCGCCGCCGCGCAACTGGCCGCCGCCGCGAAGCCGCGTCGGCACGCGCAGCAGGCGGGCACGGAATCCGCGCTTCCCGCACCGCTGGTGACGGCCAAAGTCCGCAGCGTCCCTGACGCGGACAGTGCCGCCTTCACGCCGCCCAGACTGCCCGCTCCCGCGCCTCTCGGCGCTCCCGTGGCCGAGGCCGGCACTCCGGCTCCGGCCGAAAATCCCGTATCCCTGCTGGCCGCAGCACCGGTCAGACAACCCGGCCACGACGACGGCCTTCTGGACATACTGGGCCTGAAAAGCCTGCCCATTCCGGGACTCGGCAGCGTTCAGGCCGCGCATGCCGCCGCGCTGGACATGCCTGTGCCCCAAGCCCCGGCCGCGTCGTCCCCCTTTGCCCCGGCGGAACAGGCCGCGCCCATGGCCATGCCCGGCGCGCCGGACATTCCGGCCGATATTCCGCGCGGCCAGGGAACCGACGGCGCGCCCCTGCCTCCGCGCGGCGCCGGAGCATCCTCGGCCCTACCCTCGCTGCCGCAAAACGGACAGCCCGCCACCCTGCCGCCGCCCGCGCCCCGCGTGACGCCCACCGCTCCCCCCGGCGATCCCAACGATAAAGCCCAGGACCTGGCCCGCCAGCAGCAGAATATTCTCATGCTCCGGCAGCAGATGGACCAGCGCCTGAAAGATTTGCAGGACGCCGAACAGAAGATGAAGGACATGATCCGCGAGGCCAAAGGCCTGGAAGACAAAAAAATCCGCAATCTGATCCAGATGTATGCCAACATGAAGCCCCGGACGGCGGCCAAGGCGCTGGAAAGCATGGACGAGCGCGTGGCCATTCGGATTCTCTCGGGCATGGCTCCCAAGCAGTCCGGTGAAATCCTGACCTATACCAATCCGGTCAAGACCGCCAAGTTCACGGAACTGATCACCCGCATGAGGCTGCCGGACTGATGCGCCTGAAACTGCTGCTGGCCTATCTGGGCACCGGCTACAGCGGCTGGCAGATCCAGGAAAAGCCGTCGCCGCCGCCCACTATTCAGGGCGAGCTGGAAGCCGCCCTGCGCGTGCTGGCCGGCGCGCCGGTGCGGGTGCACGGTTCAGGCCGCACCGACGCGGGCGTGCACGCCCACGGCCAGGTAGCCCATTGCGATGTCCCCGACGCCAAGGCCGGGTTGCGCTGGCAGCGCAGCCTCAATGCCCTGCTGCCGCCGGAAATCCGCATACTGGCGGCCGAGCCCGCGGCGGCGGATTTTCACGCCCGCAAGGATGCCCTGCGCAAAACTTACGTGTACCAGTTCTGGCAGGAACGCGCCTTTGTGCCGCCGCAACTGGCCCCCTTTGTCTGGAACTGCGGCCCGCTGGATGTGGAAGCCATGCGCGCGGCCCTGCCCCATCTGCTGGGCGAGCACGATTTCGCCGGGCTGCAAAACGCGGGCACGGACATGGAAAGCACCACGCGCACCGTTTTCCGGGCGGAACTGGACATCCCGCCGCCCTGCGAATTCTATCCTCCGCACGCGCCCGGGCTGCGCCTGACCGTCACGGCCAACGGCTTTCTCAAGCAGATGGTACGCAATATGGCCGGGTTGCTGGCGGCCTGCGGGCAGGGCAAAATCCGGCCTGAAAACGTGCCGGACCTGCTGGCGGCCCGCGACCGCCGGGCCGTGCCCTCGGCCACGGCCCCGGCCGGGGGGCTGGCGCTGGCCAGCGTGGAATATGCCTGAAACATAAAAAGCCGTCGGTAATCGACGGCTTTTTAACATTGGCGCCTTGCTGCGCACTGAGGATTTTTCTCCTCTGCCCGCGCCGGGCTGAGGAGAAGTTGTTAAATCATATCGCTGTTGGGCTGCTGCTCCCGCTCCCTGAATTTCTGCTGGAGCATGAGCGGCAGGGAATCCGGGTCCGCCGGGTCGTATTCAAACATGACGGCCGTACCGAAGCAGGAGAAATATTTGCTGCCGTCAGGATGAAAGGCCACATTTTCATTATAGCCCACAATGGCCTGGGCCCCTTTGTTCATGGCCCGGCCCGCCATGCCGAAAAAGGCCTCTTCCGAGTCATAGCCCCGGCAGCAGACCAGGCCCAGCACCTTGGCGATGCGGCGGCCCTCCACCTGATGGGTGGTCACCACGGGAAAACGTCCGGCCAGAAAGACGTCACGCACGCGCGCGGTGGCGTCGGACGCCCGCGTCTGTTTCTCAGCCTTGCGGGCTTTTTTGTCATTGCCTCCCAGCAAAAAAAACATGCTGACCTCCGAACTTGGCGAAATCGGCGCACTTGGCGCTCTTGAATTGCCGGACCTGGCCGGACACGCAAAACTTTTCCGTTCTCCTTTTTGCAAACAGCTTGCCAAGCATGTTTTTATCTTAATTATGCATAGGTTGGATATAAAAAATCCCGACAACTGTCAGCGTCTTGACGGTTGCCGGGATGAGGTGCTCCGCTTTCCGGAGAAGGGAAGCCGGAGCTTTGCAAAAATATTTTGCGCTACGACTGATTGGCCGCCCGCGCAAAGGCGTTATACGCCTCGCGGCTGCGACCGACGATACTATTCAGATCGCGCCGCAACGGGCTGTAAAAGCCTTCGGAGAGACCGCGCGCGAGTCCCTGGGGAAAGAGTGCGGCTTCCTTGAGAAAGGCCCGGTAAACCCGTTCCAGTTCCGGCGAAGCCGGGAAAGGCGGCCTCCCGGCAAGGGCAATGGCGGATTCCAGCTCCTGACGCAATTGCTCCAGGGCTTCCTTATCCGGCTTTTCCGGGCCGAGCAATCCGGCAGCCTTGCGGAAAAGGGAAAAAATCTTTTCAGCCGCCACAATCTGCCGTTGAAGCGGATGGTCGCGCAGCAGCACGTCCTCGGCCTGCGCGGCCCGGGCCTCCACAACTTCCAGATAACTGTCGCGGGCGGCCATAAAGGTCGCATGGGCCGCGCCCAGGCTTGCCGCCAGCTTTTTCCCCTGGGCTCCGTCGTCCCGGATGCTGTCGTCGCGCACGTATTTTTCCAGGGCCTTGTAATCCGCCAGCATGGCGTCCAGGGACTTGTCCATGTCCGTGACCCATTGAGCCAGATGCGCTTCCACCTCAGCCGAAAAAAGCCCCTTGGCGGGCGCGAGGCCTTTGGCCGCTTCGCCGCGCGCGCCGCGTACGGCGGGCCGGGGCGCGAGCCGCCAGTCTTCCAGATAGGCGCGCACATTGGTCAGCAACGCGTCGGGCTGGCCGTACCAGCCGCTGGCCAGCACTCCGGCGGCGGTATTGTAAAAGGCCACCATCCTGTCGGCCTGCTTCTTTTCCTCAGGCGTGGCCGGAGGCCGGGATACGGGCGCGGGGACAACGGAGGGAGCGGAAGCGGCAGCCCCCGGCGAAGACGGCACGGCGTCAGGTGAGGCGGGCGCGCTTTGTCCGGCGGCCCTGCCGCTTTTCTGGTCGTCGTCGGAACCGCAAGCCGCCAGAGCAAAGACCAGGCACAGGCAGCAGAACAGAAATAGTGCTTTTTTCATGGGAATAAACCGGGTTGTGCCTCTGTGCCGGGGGCTCCAGCGGAGAGGCGGGAATGCGTACAACAAAGCAAGGAAAAATGGCTCTAATCAGTGCTTCCGCAGGCCAGAGCATTTCAACTTTGAAATGCTCTAACGCCGAACGCGGCGTGGATTCCGGAAAAGCGACCAAAGGCAGCCCGAAGGGCTGTCCCCGTTGGCGACAACGGAACCATACGGGGATCGACAGCAGCGATAACCGCGTTTTTGCCGGAATGAATCCTTTGAAACGTGTAGCGTTTCAGAGGGAATCTGCTCTAGGGGCTGTTTCTAAATTGTCCTTTCGCCCTCTGCCTGTGTCAGGCTCGCCCCGTGCGAAGGTCGAATATGTTGAATATACTCCCTCCGCCCAGGACTCGCCTTGCTTTAGCCGTTGCGACGAAGGAGCTTGATCCGTAACACGGCTTCGCCGTGAACGGCTCAAGCAAGCCGCCGACGCGCCAACGGCTAGCGCCCTTGGCAGAGAATAAAAATCCTAATTTAGAAACAGCCCCTAGTTCAGCGAGAAGGGTATATCCGGAATGACCGGCGGCCTGTTCCGGGTCAGCAGGTCTGTTTCCAACTGTTCCAGCAGAGAGTTGAGGCCGTCGCCGCTTTTGGCCGAAACAGGCAGGGCCAGGGGAAAGGCGTCGGCCAACTCGGCCCGGGCCGGAGCCGCAAGCTGGTCCCATTTGTTGAGCACCAGCAGGCGCGGCACGCGGTCCAGCTCCATTTCGGCCAGAATGGTCTCCACCGCCGAAATCTGTTGCAGCAGGTCCGGGTGGGAGGCGTCGGCCACATGCACCAGCAGATCGGCGGCCTCCAGCTCTTCCAGGGTGGCGCGGAAGGCGTCCATGAGTTCCTTGGGCAGATTGCGGATAAAGCCCACGGTGTCGGCCAGAATGATTTCCCGTTCCGCCGGAAAGCGCAGCCGCCGCGTGGTGGGGTCCAGGGTGGCGAAGAGCTTGTTTTCCGCCAGCACGTCCGAGCGGGTCAGCCGGTTCAGCAGCGTGGACTTGCCCGCGTTGGTATAGCCCACCAGGGCGGCCAGGGGGATGCCCTGGCGCGAGCGCCGGGCGCGGGTAAAGGCGCGCTGCCGCCGCAACTGGTCCAGTTCCTTGCGGATGCGGGCCATGCGCTCGCGGCTTTTGCGCCGGTCCGTCTCCAGCTTGGTTTCGCCGGGGCCGCGTCCGCCGATACCGCCCATGAGCCGGTCCATGGCCCGGTTTTTGCCCACCAGGCGCGGTTGGGTGTAGCGCAGCTGCGCCAGCTCCACCTGGAGTTTGCCCGCTCTGGTCACGGCGTGCTGGGCGAAAATATCCAGAATAAGCTGGGTACGGTCAATAACCTTGCGCTCGGTGATGTCGGCCAGGTTGTGCAACTGGGCGGGCGAAAGTTCGCCGTCAAAAACCAGCATGCCCGCGCGGCCTTGCAGGGCCAGCACTTCCAGTTCCGCCACCTTGCCCTTGCCCAGAATCAGTCGGGGATTGACTTGGGCCACGCGCTGGGCCATGCGCCCGGCTACGGTGAGGCCGGCGGTGCGGGCCAGCTCGGCCAGTTCGTCCAGATTGCGCTCCTGCAGAATCCGGGGCTGGGCCGCCACGGAAACGAGCAGGGCGCGCGGCGCGTCCGCCGCTTCCCGCGCATCCTCGCCGCGCCGGGCCAGCTCTTCTTCCAGGGCTTCGGCCGTGGCCGTGAACTGCGCGGCCGTGCGGTCCCAGGGCTGTGGGGCATCCAGGTGGTAGGGCTTGCCCGCGGCGCCGGAAGGCAGCAGGTGCGCGGCCTGCCACTGCACGGGATCGCCTGTGGGATTCACGTTGAGGGCGATGACCGCGTCCAGGCGCAGGAAGAGCATATCCATGAGGTCTTCCTGGCTGATGCCGTCCGGGGAGAGGTGGGTGTGCAACAGGCGCAGGCCGCGTAACCGCTCCTGGCCGGTGCGGCCGCGCGGCAGTTCGGGAATGAGGATGCTGCCCGCCTCGCCCACCAGAACCATTTGCACTCGGCCCTTGCGGTCGATAAGCAGACCCACCTGCCGCCCCAGAGCGCGCGACAGAAGAGCCAGCTCGCGGGCCTGCTCAATGGTGTAGACATCCTCCGCCGGAAACCGGCGGTTGAAAAGGCGGTTCAGGGCATTGAGCTGGCTCGGCTTGAGCCCCTGCACATTGCCTTCTGGCTTGGGAATGGCGCGTCTCCTTTCTGCGGCGTGCAGTGAGAGTATTTCGACTTTGAAAGTTGGAATGCCAGGCGGCGAGCAGGTCGGGCCGCCCGCCGCGAAGCAGCGTGGATCCAGCCGAAGCGACCAAAGGCAGCCCGGAGGGCTGTTTCCGTTGGCGACAACGGAGACATACGAACGGCGATGGCCGCGGTCTTCGGCTGAATAACCCTGTGAAACGCAAAGCGTTTCACAGGTATCCGGTCTAGGGCCGCAGGTAGGAGGTAATCAGCGCATCGTAGCGCGAAGTGGCCTCAAAGGCCCGTGAGGCCATGACCTGCCGGAAGTTGAGGCTCACATTCATATCGTGCTGGCGCAGCTCGTCCATGGCCGCGCCGTACCACTGGGGCGAGGGCAGCACCAGGACGCTGTGGAAATTTTTGGCCGCCGCGCGCAGCATGCAGGGGCCGCCGATGTCGATTTCCTCCACGGCTTCTTCCAGGGAGAGATGGCGCTCCACAGCACCGGCGAAGTCGTAGAGATTGACGCAGACCAGGTCAAAAGGCCGGATGCCCTTTTCGGCCAGGGTCTGCATGTGGAAGGGGTCATCCTTGTTGGCCAGGATGCCCGCGTGGATTTTGGGGTGCAGGGTTTTGACGCGCCCGCCCAGAATTTCCGGAAAGCCGGTCACCGTGCTGACGGCGGTGACGGGCAGGCCCGCCGCCTCCAGCACTTTTTGGGTGCCGCCGGTGGAAATCAGCTCCACATCGCGGGAGCTGAGAAAGGTAGCGAAATCCACAAGGCCGCTCTTGTCCGTAACGCTCAGAATGGCGCGGCGGATTGGCAGAACTTCCATACTGCAGGGACTCCTTAAAAAGTGGATCGGACACAGGCGGGCAGAGCCGTCCGGCTCCTATGAAAGTACTGATCAATGGTCTTTTTGCTCTCTGCCTGCGTCAGGCTCACTCCATGCGAAGGGCGGGTTTGAATATACGCCCTCCACCCGGAGTTCTCCGTGTTTGGCAGAGAAAAATCTTCATTACTCAGCACTTCCCTGGAGCATTTACTACGTGAGCCGCTCTAAAAATATCCGCCCGGCAGGTCCTCTGCGGGCCTGTCCGGCAGCACTTTTTGTGTACCGGAAAAGCGGATTGCGCGCAATGGGGCGCAGCGGCACAACGGCCCCGAGCATGGCGGCTTGCCCCCGGCAGCGGCCTTGGCTATGCTGCGGCCCGTGGAGGACATATGCGGATAAAACTCGTCTCCTGGAATGTGAACGGCCTGCGCGCGCTTTCCGCCAAGCCGGAGTGGGAGTGGTTCGCGCGCACCGACGCCCAGATCGTGGCCCTGCAGGAAACCAAGGCCCACCCGGAACAGCTCAAGGAAGAACTGGCCAGCCCCGAGGGCTGGGAGGCCCACTGGTCCTCAAGCCATGTGAAAAAGGGCTATTCCGGAGTGGCGGTCTTCAGCCGGATGACGCCCCTGGCCGTGCGCGCGGAACTGCCCGATCCCCAGTGGCAGGGCGAAGGACGCCTGCTGCACCTGGAATTTCCCGACTTCCATTTTTTCAACGGCTATTTCCCCAACGGCGGGGCCGAGGAGCTGGATGAAAACGGCAAGCCCACGGGACGCTTCAAGCGCGTGCCCTACAAGATGGGTTTCTTCGAAGCCTTTCTGAACTATGCGGAAGAGTGCCGCAAAAGCAAACCCATTGTGGTCTGCGGGGATTTCAACATCGCCCACCAGGCCATAGATCTGGCCCGGCCCAAGCAGAATGTGAAAAATACCGGCTTTCTGCCGGAGGAACGTGCTTTTCTGGACCGTTTCACGGCCATGGGCTATGTGGACACCTTCCGAAAGGTGCACGGCGACCAGCCGGACCAGTATTCGTGGTGGTCCTACAAGACCCGTGCGCGGGAAAAGAACATCGGCTGGCGCATTGACTATTTCTTTGTTTCCGAAGAGCTGGCCCCGGCCGTCAGCGACGCCTGGATCGAAAACAGCGTCTACGGCTCGGACCATTGCCCGGTGGGGCTGGAGTTGGAGCTGTAGAAGCCGGAGAGCGTTTCAAAGGTACTCTGCGCTAAATCCTGTTGACACTGCGTTCTTTTGCCCGCTGGATTTGTTATTGCTGCTGTCTTTATCCGTAGGGCAGCCAAGCCGCCTAACGGCTAAAGCGAACAAAATCCCAGTAGTGTCAACAGGTTCTAGTCCAGCAGGCCCAACAGCCGCGCCACCCGCTGCTCGTTAAGGCCGGAGTGCGCCTGGATAAGCTCCCGGCTCTGCAGCACGGCTTCTTCTTCCACCTGGGCCAGGGTCTGCCGTACTTCCTCGGAATTGGGCATATGCGGGGTGAGCGGGGCGCTTTCCTCCAGGGTGGGCAGAACCGGGGCGGCGGCCTCGGCGCTTATGCCTTCGGGCTCGGCCGGGCGGGCGGGCAGCATGGCGTTGACCCGTTCCTGAAAGGTGGGAAAATGCGGCCCCAGATCATTATTGCGAAAGCGGAATTCCAGTTCCATGCGTATGCTCCTTGCTTTGTTTCCGCATAACGGCCTGCATCCGCATGGCTGTTATGCGGCGGCGTCGCGGCCCGGGGCGAACTCGGAGTCCGGACGCGAAAAAACGCGGACGGTGGAAAAATTGACCGTCCGCGTTTTTATAAGCAAAAAATATGCCGCTGGTTCGGGAAAAGGAGTCCGCTCCCGGCTTACTTCCTGTGGGGCTTCAGCTCCTCCAAAAAGCCCTCCGACACCTCGAAGCCCAGTTCGCGCGCCTTGTCCGCGGCTTCCACGGCCTGATCGTATTCCTTGAGGTCAAAGAGAGCCAGGGCCAGATTGTTCCAGGCCGGGGCAAAACCCGGCTCCTGGGCCAGCAGTTCCCGGCAGACTTCCACGCTGGCCTTAAAGTCGCCCTTCATGTAATAGGCCGTGGCCAGGGCGTTTTTGGCCTGGATGAACTTGGGGTCCCATTTCAGGGCCTTGCGCAGAGCCGCGATGGCCTTGTCCGGCTCGCCGCGCTGCAGATGCACGAAGGCGATGTTGCTCCAGGGAATGGGGAATTTGGCCCGGCAGTTGGCGGCTTCCTCATTATAGTGCAGGCAGCCTTCCAGATCGCCGCGTTCCAGGCAGATGCCGCCCAGCTGCACATAGGCTTCGGCCAGATGCGGCGAGTTGCGCACCGCATTGAGCAGCGCTTCCTCGGCGGCCACAAAATCACGCTTGCTCAGCAGGGCCAGGCCCAGGTTGTAGTAGTGTGTCGCGCATTGCGCGTTGGCCTCGATTTCCTTTTTGAGGTCCGCGATATATTCATCCAGGTCGTCGTAACGCTCTTTCATGCGATATGCCCTTCTTTTTTCAAAAGATCATGGTACCAGAGGCAGAAGTCGAAAATGCCCTGGTATTTTTCGTCCTTGTTGACCACGCCCAAGGCGCACTCCATGGCGCCCTTGCCGTAGTCGTTGCTGTACGGCCCTTTTCGGGCCGCTTCGCGCAGAAATTCATTGACCAGCTGCTGGGTGGTGCGCTTGCTCACATCCATGCGCAGGTCCAGAGGATCGTTGGGCTTCTGGAACGGATCCCAGTTTTCATAGCCGATACGGTCCACAAACTTGCGGCGGCGCGGATTCATTTTTTCGTAAATCTCGCGTTTAAGTTTTTCCTGCTCGTCCGTAAGCGCCTGCGGTGTGCCGTCGCGGAAAACAGTGGCGGGGATGCTGTCAAACATGGGGAGCGCCTCGGCCTGTTTCTGGTTGTCAGCTTGGGCGCGATATTCTTGTCGCGCCCCGGTTCCGGGCAAAAATTCCGGAATCACTCTTCGGGCTTGGCCTTGCCGATGCCCAGATAGGCTTCATCGTAGCGGGTGATCAGGGCCATGGAAAGAGGCACGTACACCTCGTGCAGCTCCGAGAAGCGGGATTCCACGGTCCGGGCCACCTCCCGGCTGAGTTCATCCAGCCGGGCCTGGATTTTGTCCAGATGCACGGTGGGATAGGCCTTGCCCTTCTCAAAGGCCGAAAAGCCGCAGACGTGCCCCTGTCCGCCGATGGCCGTGGGTACGCCGTACAAACGGCAGGTGATGGGCCGGGCCTCGTAGAGCAGGCAGCGGTCCTCCCCGTCCAGCAGCGGGCAACGCAGCCGGATCTGGGCGGCGCGGGCCATGAGGGTCTCCGGGCTTTCTCCGTCCTTTTCGGCGCGGAAGAGTTCCCGCTTCAGGCGGGTGAGGCGCCGGTCGGTTTCCGACGCGCGGGTGAGAATGGCCGAACGCTCGGGCCCGTGGGCAAAGGCCGCCTCAAAGGCCCGGTTCAGAGACATGGCCTCCACCAGCGAAAGATCGAATACGGCGTGACAGCAGTCGCTGCAGCCTTCCTTGCAGGTCACGCAGCCGGGCTGCGTCTCGCGCACCCGCGCGAACAGGGCGTCGGCCTCGGCCCGCAGACTTTCATAGCGGGAAAATATGGGACTCAGATCAGGGATCATGATTATACCTGGCGTAGTTCGCGCAGCAGCGAAACCGCCCCTGCGCGGGCGTTGTGCTCAATCATGGCGGCGTCAGCCGCCGGAGCGGTATCAGGAACCATGTGCCGTCTGTCGGCGTTCCCCATTGCGCGCGAACGGCTGCGCCACAGGCGAGCCCGCCTTGCTTGCGCACGGGCCTGCCCATGCCGGGCCGCCGGAGCATTTTCTCCGCAAGAGAGAAAGCCCGGGCAACGGGACGGATTACAACAGTGCCGCCAGACGCGCACACGCCCGGCGGCACT
>OIXH01002675.1_pt1 | contig 17187 bp, 8 predicted proteins | sample 1587741 | NCBI WGS metagenome assembly OIXH01 (sample SAMEA3888916, study PRJEB22519) | human gut metagenome | biome: human gut; feature: human-associated habitat; material: faeces | place: Denmark | collected 2011 | reverse complement strand
TAAGCGCAAAACAATGCGATTGACAAGAAGACTGTGATACACCATAATGAAATTAAAATAACGGTCACACTGATACAACTCGGTCACGGCTTGCATGAAGCTTTATATACGATTTGCAACGCGCTGTTTAAAACAGTTCCGTTTGGAATTTTGAAAAATAAAAGTACTGTTAGCATTTACACATAACGCCACGACACGCCACGACGAAACGGAGAAATATATGAGCAGAGAATTGAAAATTACGGGGGTCAGTCTGCCTGAGTACGCAGTCGATGAAAAAAGCGCGATCAACGAGGCGCTTTTCCGTGCAAACGGAGAGTTCCCGAAGATTTGCGACGGTTTACTTGTTTTGCCTTCAACCGGTGACGATCGCTTTTTTGTATCACTTTACGGCTCGGGCAACAGGGCGGTAATCGCTCTTGACGGCACTGTTACGCAACCGCTTGAGGACATGGAGGTCAACCTGTTTTATCGCGTAACCGACTCCGTTTCGGGCGAAACCGCCGACTCGGATAAGGCCGTGAAAGTAAAAGTAACAGGCAAATATGACACTTCGACACATTGCCGTCCGCGCGTAATGCCCGCCGTTCGTGAATGGTGCGGTTTTTCAGGGGATTTTAAGTTTTCCGGCAGGATTGCATACAGCGATCCTGCCGTTGAACAGACCGCCGATCAGGTGAGCTTCTATGCATCGTGCATGACCGGCAAGGATGCTTTTGCGGAATACACAGCGGCAAACACAGGAGATATAGCTCTGCGTTTGGATAAAACCGCGGATGTAGGCGACGAAGGATATACAGTAGAAATATCCGACATATGCTATGTATCGGCGCCGACATTAAAAGGCTTGCTGTACGCCGGCGCCACTCTCGCTCAAATGCTTATGCAGAGTAACGACGGCAGAACCATGCCAAAGAGCATGATAAGGGATTATCCTCAATACCCGACACGCGGCATTATGCTGGATACCGCAAGATATTACATGGACATTGATTACCTTGAGGAGGTCGTAAAGTATGCAGGCTTCTTCAAAATCAATCAGGTTCACCTGCACCTCAACGACTGCGGCGGTGAATCGGCCGATTCTTTCCGACTCGAAAGCGAGGTTTATCCCGAACTGAATCGACCGTTATTAGAAAAATGCACCGACGGTGACAAAAAGGTTTACACAAAAAAACGGTTTGTCGCTTTACAGAAAGCAGCGGAAAAATACGGTGTTCAGATAGTTCCGGAAATCGACACGCCGTCGCACTGCGCGACGGTATGTATGGCAAGCCGTTCGCCAGAAGCCGTTAATAAAGGATTTGGCGACGTGTCGTTAAACTCATGGCAGATCGATCTGCGTGACGACAAATTTGACAACGCGGTTCGTTTTGTTCAAAGCGTGTTTGATGAATATATCGGCGGTGATGAGCCGACTTTTATCGGCGATAGAATTCATATCGGCACTGACGAATGGATACAGGACAGCGAAACCGAAAAATACAATTTGACGCCTTCCGAACGAAATGAAAAAATACGCCGATACATGGATACAATGATAAAGTATATAAATTCCAAGGGCTATACGCCTGTTATTTGGAACGGAATGAACAGCGGCGAAAAGCAGTATGCCGGAAAAACGCCGATTTCGAAAAACGCCGTGTTTCAAACCTGGTCATTGTGTTATTCCGACGTGAATGTAGCGCTAAAGGAAAAGTATTCTATCATAAACTCTAACGACACCGATTTGTATATTGTCCCCGGAGTAACTTACTATCAAAACGATTTGGACATCAGTAAAATGTACGATAGTTGGACTGTCGGAACATTCGGTCAGGTGATTACGGTCGATGAGGGGCATCCGCTCCTGCTCGGCGCCGAAACAGCACTTTGGCTTGACGCCTCCTGCGGCAGCTCTCACATCGACATTTTCAAGCTGCTGAAAAATCAGATAATGCTCATATCCGAAAAATCCTGGTACGGAGACAAAACGTACGGTCAAACATCGGAAGATTTTATGTCAAGAATTGCGCAGCTTGCAAATCAAGCCGCCGGCGCAAATCCGGGAAGATATACTGCGGCAAATGATGACGGCGTAATTTTTTCGCTTGAATTTGACAAAGTACACTCGGCTCGAATAACAGACGGATCCGGGAACGTCAATTACGCCGAAATCACCGGTTCGTTTGTGTGCGACGAAGCAAGTCTTAAGACAGACGGCACGACGAGTTTGCATTTACCGATTAAAACGGTGTCGAATCCATTCACTGCGAGCATACGGCTTTACCTTTCAAAAGAAACAGCGCCGAACGCCAAGCTGTTCGACGGCGAGGACGCAACAGTATATCTGAACTACGACGGTTCGGGCAAGCTTGCTTTTGAACGAAAAGGCTACACATATGTTTTCGATCAAACAATACCGACCGATAAAACCGTTTCTCTTGATATTTCGTGCGATGAAAAGGTGACAAGCCTTTATATCGACGGCAAAAAGGCGGTTGAGGCAAGTCTGTATAAGCACGATTACGAGTTTACGCCTGAAAAATCAAGACTTGTATCTACGCTACAACTTCCTCTTGAAACCGTATTTGCAGGCGTTAAGGGACGTGTATATTCACTTAGTGTCAGCAACAAAGCCAAATTATTTTAAGGGTAAATAAAAATATTCTCACACACCACAGACTGTCAGACATTATATCAAATTCTGACAATCCGTGGTGTTTTGCTGTCCCGTATCATTTACCTAACAGAGTGTGACTGAACCGCATTACAGAGCGGCAACATAGGCGGACTTGTTTTTATTATGCAAATGCTGTATAATTAGATGTTAAATATTTGATTATGGCAGGTGCATCGCATTGTCCGAGAATCCGATAAATAATAAAACTCCTTTAAGTAAAATCGCCGGATTTTTTTCGTCGGTAATAGTTCTGATTACCTTTTTGCTGACTGCGATCGCTTTTTTCGGATCGCTGGTTACAATGAACTCGAAAGCCACGCTTTTTGCCCAAAAAGGTGCCACACTCGGCACGCCGCTGTCCGTAATACTCGTGATCATCGGCGCCGCGGTACTCGTCATAATTTGGCGGTGGATGTTTAAACTGATCAACAACGCGTCACAGAGGACGATTCGGCTTCTGTCCTGCGGGCTGCTGGCGATATTCACTGCGGTATGTGCGATAATGTGCATATTTCTGCGCGTCAACCCATTCACCGACAGCGAAACAATACAGGATATGGCTCTGCAAATGGCTAAGGACGACACTCTGCACATTGACACGACGCAGGCATACTTTCAAAATTACAGCAACAACGACCTTTTGACCATACTTCTTTCTCTTTTCTTCAGATTTTTAATGCTTATCGGCGTATCCGATTATGCTCAGGCGTGCATTTGGCTCAACGCTGCGTGCATAGTAACAGGCGAGTTGTTCGCATTTTTCGGCGTAAAATCATTGATTGGTGAAAAAGGAGCTTGCCGTTACCTCATTTTATCGGTCATGCAGCCGGTAATGTACCTGACCGTCTGCTGGTCATACTCAAACACCATGTGTCTGCCGTTCATGTGCGGACTGTTTCTGATTGCTGCGCGGGCAATGCACACAAAATCGACTGTCAGCCGATGTATCCTCGGTGCCGCATTCGGAGCGGTCGCCGCTGTCGGCTACTTTATCCGACCGGTCGTAATGATCGAGGCGATCGCGTTCGCAATCAGCGCATTGCTCTATGTTTGCGGCAAAAAAGGGCGTTTAAAGCAGCTTGCCGCCTGCATTACTGCCGCTGTCGTGATGATATCGGCAACAACCTTGGGTATGCAGAAATTTGTCAACGAATACGGCGGCGACAACTCTCGCAACTATCCCCTCACCCACTGGCTTATGATGGGTCTGCATGAACACGGACGCTTTTCCAGAGACGATTCCAGTTTTACACGCCGCTACAAGACCAAGGAAGAAAAAAAGCAGGCCAACATTGCCGAGATCAAAAAATCTCTTAAAAGAATCGGCGTGCTCGGAATACCCGTTCACGCGGTCACAAAGCACTGCATCACATGGTCGGAGGGCAGTGCAAACTATTATTTACGCGCAAAGCACATTGACAAAGAAAATCAAAACGCGCTGGCACAGCTCATTATCGGAAAAAACAGGTCATACGTTATGCTGTACTGCCAGATCTATCGGGCGGCGATGCTTTTTCTCGCATCGGCTGGTATGCTGATGATGCTGAGAAAGAAACGGATGTCACTGCTTTTCCCTGCCGTGCTGACCGTTTTAGGCGGCATGATATTCTACCTGTTCTGGGAAGCAAAAGAGAGCTACTCGATACCGTTTCTGTTCCTGCTGGTAATGACGGCGTCGCTTGCCGCCGACCGGTTACGGCTGCCGCGTCGTAAAAGCAGGCAGGCGGTCAATTCGGACATTGTAACGGCTGAACCGGCTGAGATTGCTTCCGTTTCGGATGCAGAATCGGCGAGCGAATGAATCACATTATTACAAGGCGGTGCAAAAAATGAAAAAAAGCAAAAGAGAACACTCGATAAAGATCGATCAGCAAAAGCACCCGAAACTGTACAAAGCGTTTAAATGGCTCGATAACATTTGGTATCACTACAAAGTAGCCATACTGATAACCGCGTTTTTTTCATTCGTGATCATATTCGGATTTGCACAGTGCATGACAAAGACCGAGCCCGATTACAAAGTTTTGCTGTGTGTAAACAAATATGTTTCGCCTCAGGTGCGTTCGGCTATGGAAATATACCTTGAACAATACGCGGAGGATGTTAACGGCGACGGTAAAGTCGACGTCTATGTCGTCGACTGCTCCGCCGGTACCGATTTGGACAGCTACAACGCCAACATGACCACCCTGCTCGCCGAACTTCAGCGCGGCGAAGCGGTTTTGCTGATTTGCGACGACACATATTACGATAAGCTGACAGTAAACGGAGAGATATTTGATACAGACAGCCGTTTTGACGCAAAGGACGGAAAAGCTCTGACATTAAGCGGCACCGATTTCGGAAATTTTGTCAACATGGCGTACAGCGACTTTATCACCGACGACGTACGGCTTTACAAGCGCATTATGGACGGCACCGATTCCGGTGAATCAAAGACAGCCGAAGACGCTAAGGTCAATAATGAAGCAATGCTTGAAAAATTTGTAATTAAAAATGGTTAACATAATTCGTCAATCAGTATGAAAAAGCGACGGTATATTGTGCTGTTTTGACAAATTGACTTGTCGACGGTAATCGTTTATAATTATTATGTATATTTGTATATAAACATCTGAGATAAAAAGTCGTTCATGAAGGGAGCGAGAGGGATTTGAAAAAATACAACCGAACAATGCTTTCGGTGCTTGTTATTCTCGTTATGCTGCTCACTGTGGCACTGCCGCAGGCAGTCAACGCCGCCGCACAGTCCGGGGTCGTAAAGGTCGACTCTTACCTTAACGTACGCGACGGAGCAGGCTCATCATACAGCACTATCGGAAAGCTGAGCAACAATCAGTCTGTAACCGTTGTAGACACAGTTATCGTTAACGGTCAAAAATGGTACAAAATCGAATACAACGACGGTTACGGATATGTATCCGCCGATTATGTGGCGCTGACCGACAGCGATTTTGATAGCTATCTGAACGCTCAGGGATTCCCGGAAAGCTACCGTGACGGATTGCGAGCACTGCACAGCGCTCATCCTAACTGGATATTTGTCGCGCAGAACATTACGCCCGACTGGAATACCGTTATGAAAAACGAAAGCAAGGTCGGCTACAATCTTGTCCCGTCAAGCAGCATCGCCTCATACAAATCGTTTGAAAAGGGTGCATTCGACTGGGACAACAACACATGGTACAAGCTCGACGGCTCATGGGTCGCGGCATCCTACGAGATAATTGCCTGGGTGATAGATCCGCGGAATTTCCTTACCGAGTCGTATGTGTTCCAGTTTGAAAAGCTGAAATATGTCTCCACTCACACAGTCAGCGGCGTCAAAGCCATTCTGTCGGGCACATTTATGGATAACAAATTCCCCGACGACAGCTTCGACACATACGCTGATGCAATCATGGCTGCGGCAAAAGAATCCGGCGTCAGCGCATATCACCTCGCCTCTCGCCTTAAGCAGGAGCAGGGCAGCAAAGGCAATCCTCTCGCTTGGGGCACTGTCAGCGGCTACGAGGGTTATTACAATTTCTTCAACATCAACACATACGACACTTCCTCCGCCAGTATGTACACCAACGGCGCCGCGTACGCCAAGCGACAGGGGTGGGATACACCGTACAAGGCAATACTCGGCGGATCAAAATTTCTCGCATCAAGTTACATTGCCAAGGAACAGGATACGCTCTATTTGCAAAAATTTGACGTCATAGACGGCGGCAACGGCTACTATACTCACCAGTACATGACCAACGTATTCGCTCCGTCAAACGAGGCGTCGCGCATGAAGTCTGCTTACACAAGTGAAATACTTTCCTCGGCACTCGTTTTCTACATACCGGTGTACAAAGATATGCCCGCATCCGCCTGCGTAAAGCCAACAAGCAAAGGTAATAACAACAACCTGCTCGATTCACTGTCGGTGAAAGGATATACTATTACGCCTACATTTGAACGATACACCTACGACTATTCGCTTGTAATTGAATCAAACAGCGTCAAATCGGTCACAATCAACGCAACGACCGACAACAAGACCGAGGCAACGGTCAGCGGCACAGGAACATTCAAGCTCAACAGCGGGCATAATGTTGCCGAGCTTGTTGTAACGGCTCCGAGCGGCGTAAAACGAAGTTACTTCATTGATATCACTCTTAAAACATCAACAGCCGCACCGAGCTTCTCCACAAAATACAGCATCGGTAAATTCATTACCGGTGTTGCTCCGGAAACCGAAGTATCCGACTTTATCACCGGTCTCGGACTGTCGGGAGGTACCGCACGAGTTTACGGCACCGATCAAAAGCAGCTTACGAGCGGTAATGTCGGTACCGGCTGCACCGTTCGCATATATAACAACGAAGGTGTCGAAACCTCTGCCCACACCGTGGTCATCTACGGCGATAACAACGGCGACGGGACGATATCAATACTCGACCTGGTGCGTATACAAAAACACCTGCTTGGCACGGCGCAACACACCGGAGAAGTGCTCGAAGCGTGTGACGTTAACCGCGACGGCGAGGTAACCATCCTCGACCTCGTAAAGGAACAAAAGCATCTGCTCGGCACGGGCGAGATAAAACAGTGAGGTCTGATATGAAAACTATAAAAAAAGTTATCACCTTTATGCTCACCGCGGCGCTTTTAGCAACGGCGACACTTGTCTTTGCCTCGGCAGCCGGCGCGTCAGTTTCGGTCAGCAGTTCATCGCTGACGGTGGGTGACACACTGACAGTATCGGTCAATATGTCTATGGGTTCAGGAAAGATTGCCGCGGCTGAAGGTACTTTGTCCTTTGACTCGTCAGTACTCGAATATACCTCCGGCAGCAACACCAACCTTATAAGCGGCGGCAAGGTTAAAATGGTCAACTACGGCGACAACGAAAAAAGCTCGCTTTCATTTTCCATAAAATTTAAAGCGAAAGCAGCAGGCACCTCCTCGCTGAAACTCAGCGGCTCGGTTGCCGACTACGACAATGAAAGCAGCGTATACAATGTTTCCGCTTCAAAATCGGTAACCGTAAAGAGCAAGGCTGCACTTTCGAACGACGCCACGCTAAAGTCACTCAGCGGTTCGTACGGCTCCCTCTCCCCCGCTTTTTCGCCAAATGTGACATCGTATTCCGTCACCGTACCGTCAAGTGTTACGACCTATACCATGTCGGCAAAGGCCAACCATTCAGGCGCTAAAGTAACCGTCTCAGGCAGCAAAACTCTGAGCATCGGCAAAAACACGCGCACCGTTACCGTTACCGCCGAGGACGGCATAACAAAAAAATCATATACCGTTACTATAACTCGCGAAAAGGGCAATGAATCATCACATACGAGCAGCGACACCGTGTCAAAAGCGTCCTCTAACACATCGTCGGCTGTTTCATCCGTTCCCGTCGGCACCACATTTACCATTGACGGCGTTAATTACACCGTCAAAACCGATTGGCCCGCCGAAACATCGCTCCCCGTCGGATTCACAGCGATTGAATATCAAATCGGCGGTCACAACATTGCCGCGCTGAAAAGCGAGGGCGGAACAGTGCTGGTATACGCTTCTGACGGAAACGGCAACGAAAAATTCGTTATTTATAACTCCGACGGCTCGTTCGAGGAATTTCGGACAATTGTTTACAACGGAAAATGTTACATCCTAACTGAAAAAGACCGCACGGTCGCTGTACCGGCGGGATTTAAAACCGCACAAGCCGATATCCTCGGAAAAGCTGAACGCGTTTGGACCGACAGCAACGGCAGAACGCTGATATACGCCATTTCCGACAGCGGAGAAAAAGGATTTTACCTTTACGATCAGAGCAGCGGCACAGTCGAACCTTTCGTCAGCGAAACGCTGTCGGACGATTCGTCACAAGCAACATCAAGCGAGGGATGGCTCGACTCCTATCGAAACAACTCAGACGCGCTGTTCAAAACCGTGATAGCCGAAACGCTGGCGATAGTTGTGCTGACAGCGGCTTTAGTCGTATTCATTATACTTTACGCCAGAAAAAGGCGTGACTATAACGAGTAAGTACCGCGTGTAACAATTTTTCTGCGTCTTAATAAACTTTAAAAAAGTATCATTCTTTCACCCTATTGAAAAAATGATACTTTTTTTATTTTTACCTATGGAATAATAAACACATATATTTTTAAATGTCTACATAAACAGCATAATTGCAAATTATTGCAATTATTAATGCAAAATTTGCTATTTTAAATGACATTTCGCACTAAATAAGGCAGCGCTATATTACTTATACGACAAAAATGCTGTTTATAGCATTTTTTTGCTATCAATAATCAATAAAATGATTTATAATATATTTATATACTGTGAATTTAAGGTGTGAATAAAAAATGGATCTCGGATATAATGAGACAAAAATAATTAAATATAACGAAGATTATCCATTTAATGCATTTTGGTTTTGGCTGACGCGGGATCACTCCGTCGCCTGCGACTTTCATTTCCACAGTCAGATAGAATTCATATTTGTCGCTGCGGGAAAAATCGATATTTGGCTTAACAACGAAAAGCACACGATCGGCCCCGAACGTTTTATTATGATACACGCCAACGAATCGCACAAGATCGTCAGTGTTGCGGATACAACCTATTTTTTCGGAGTACGCTTTGATCCGTCGCTGCTTTATTCAACTAAACAGACCATAGCGGAACTAAAATGTCTCATTCCGTTTTGTGTAAACCCGGGCAACAGGCAACGAATTTTTCGTCGAAATGAGCTTGATCCCGATCTTCGCAGGCAGTTGGAAACAGCAGTGGATGAATTTGATAAAAAACCATTTGGTTTTACATTCAATATCCGAAACCGCATTAATGCAATTTTTTTAATGATAATTAAAAAGTGGAACGAACAAGGAGCGCTTAGCAACGACGATATTTCGGGTGAAATGGTGTCGGCAATAAATTACGCACAGAATTATATAGTGAGCAATTATGCCGATGTTAACGAAGCCGAGCTTGCGAAAAAATGCAACATGAGTTACAGCTACTTTTCTCGCTCGTTTAAAAAAGTCATGGGCATGAGCTTTAACGAGTACGTCAACCACATCAGAATAAACGAAGCTCAGCGTATGCTCATTTCCGGCAACAACAGCATATCGCAAATCGCGGAAATGTTGGGCTTTTCTTCTGCCAGCCACTTTATACGCACTTTTAAAGCGAGCAACGGAATAACCCCCAATCAGTTTAAACAGACGTACATTAAGCACAATATCCAACAGGAAGGATTAACAAAACAATAAAAAGGCATCGTGACATCGCACAACGCAATTTCCGATCCGCGGCAACGCACAAAAACAACACGTCTTTAGCTGTATTACAACAAAGCAATACCGAACTTAAAACAAAAAATCACCCGAAGAGAATTAAAATTCTTATCGAGTGATTTTTTGTTTTTATAAACCGCATAAAATATGCGCCGATTTATATTGTTTTTTATTATTTACAGCGATCCACATCTTGCATCGGTAATGTACTCGCTCAAAAAACATCCGCAGAGTATACCAAACACACGCTGAAAATGAAAGCTTGACGAATATGCCTTTTTCGCCGCCTCATCATAATCTATCTGCTCCGTAATATGCTATTCGATGTAATCAATGGCACGCTGTAATCACGTTATGCAGTCCATGCCATTTCTCTTTCCGTAACTTGATTATAGAGATAATTACCGACCGCTTTTATAACATTTTGTGTGTAAACGTGTCATTAAAAGCAAATGTCGTTGCCTTTTCAATTTTATTAAATTAGGCATACGTTTACTTGCTGTATTTCATCGGTGTATAACGCAAACCGTTCTCCGTTTGTTCTGCATCGGTTGCCGAAAAGCCAAGATGTTTATATACCTCAACAGCGTACGGAGATGCGTTTACTGTAAATTCCTGAACAGTAAAGTCACAACGCATAGTCTCAAACAACCGTCTTCCTATGCCGCAGCGATGATGATCAGACCTGACAAAGAAAAATCCGATATGCTGCGGTTTTCTTACGGCGATTACACCAACAAGGTCATCGCCGTCGAATGCGCCGTAAAAGTTCAGCGTTTTATTACGTTCGCCATCGTTCAGAGCTTTTCTAAACTGCCGTACTCCCTCCTCCGTATACAGCGGTGCGTCAAATTCGCAAAAAACGTCCCATATCAGCGACAGCGCCGAAGGCAGTTCATCCGCTGTAAGGCGTCTAACAGGATATTTCTGTGTATTGCGAGTCAGTGCGTACAGCGTCATATCAAGCATCTGACCGTTTTTAAAGGCATTGCGGCGCATTATACCCTCAAGACGAAATCCGGCCTTTTCAAGCACACGGCGAGATCCTGTGTTGTGGGCAAACGGTTCGGCGTAAATTCGTATTATATCAGTTTTGGAAAACACCATATCGCACACACGGACTACAGCAGCGGTCATTATACCTTTGCCCCAGTATTCCTCTGCAATATAATAACCAAGCTCCGCTGTACGGTAATGTATATTGCTACCGCGAAACGCGCCGATACTGCCAACCACCTTACCGTCGACCTCTATTGCATACGAAAAGGTACCGGAATCATCAGCCTTCAGCATAGAAGTTATGTAATCTCTTGCATTGTTTTCGGTATAAGGATATGGTAGGCCATCACGCAGATTATTCAGCACATTTACGTTTGAAAGTGCAGCCGCAAGATCCTTTGCATCGTCAATTTGCCATTTTCTTATTTTCATGTTCATCTTATTTTCCTTCCAAAAAGCCAGTGCTATTATCTACATTTATCTGCCGATATTTTAAAACTACATAGTTTTGTATTTAATCATATTATCACTTCAGATAAAAGCTGCTTACTACATTCTTTTTGCTCATTATATTTCTGTAAAATCCCACTGTCAAGTAATTCGAAAGATTGATTATACCAAAAAACGCTATGCAAAAGGCTTTGCCTCTCGCATAGCGTTTTAATTTTTTCACTGCCGAAATACGGGCACGATCCAAAATCAAGCTCGTATCGGCTTAAAACATGATCATAGGATCATTGACGATCGCGTAATCAGAATCTGTCGTTTACGTCCTCGATAATTTCCTGAGAACCGCCATGTGAAACGGTGGTACCGCTGTGAACATTCGAGTAAATAGTGTACTTGTTGCCCGCCTTATCAAAATAGACAAGATAAGAAACAGCATACACGGTAATAGCCGAACCGTCACGCGATGCAACGGTAAGTCTGAGCTGACCGTTGGTATTGACCGATTTAGAATCGAGTGCAAATACAGTACCGCCGAGATTATCGAGGGTAAGCTCAGCAGCCTTGTTGCTGTCTGCTGTATAGATAATACCCGATTTAATTAACGTATAACCTGCCGGCAATGTACGCTCGGTCAGGAAAGATACTTTCTTTCCGCCGTCGATCAGCGAAACATCGGTTATGTCAGAGATCGGCTTTGCCTCGGCAGCCGCGGTATTGACAACTGCAACCAGCGATACATTTGCGCCGACATAGAATGTGTACGAAGTTTCATAGCTGATAATGGAGTTATCATCGGCAGAATCGGCAATATGCCAGCCATAGAACTTTTCACCGTCATTCAGAATCGACTGATCAAATACAACTGTGATCTTTGTGTTGTATGAAAAACTGTCGCTTGTCGATGTGCCGTTGACAGTACCGCCGTTAACCTGAACGGTGTACTTTTTGGAAGCCTTTGAATACACCGCGCTGATAATTGTATTTTCATTGATCGTAATCTGTTCGCCGGCAGCCATCACAGTACCGTTGACATTCCATCCGTTGCAAACATAACCGTAAGAGAAAGGCAGTTCCGGCAGAGTGACATTTGAGCCAACCGCGACGGTGCAGGTAGAAATAGCCTTTCCTGCGCGTCCGTAGAACAGGACGACTGCTTTATCTGAACCGGTGGAGAAGAACACAGCTGTGTAATCAGACACGTTTGTGAGTTTAACATTCCAAACGGCATCAGTTGAAGCGACATTTCCGTTAGCGTCCATCCAGTAACCAAACTCATATCCGGCATTAGGAACTGCAGTCAACTCAACGATGTCTCCGACAATGTAATCGTCATTGTAATTATAAGGAGCGCCGTTAAAGAGTATGCTTCCTCCCTCTGTTGCCTTGATCTGAAGATCACTGTATGCGGCAAACGGGCCGAATACTGCACGAAGTACGGTTTTCTGATCGGTGAACTTAACATCGTAGGAAGGATCGGTAGAAAGCTTATTGCCATCGCCGTCGGTCCACTTTATGAACATATAACCGTAAGTATCACAAACAGCATTAAGGGTAATGCGCTCATCAATATAACGGGCGGAAGTAGCGTCGAACTCTTTTCCGTTGACCTCAATATGGCCGTTTTCGTTATGAGTAATGTCATACTCGCTCTCAACGGGCTGCTGAGCAACAACTGAAAGTGTAGACCAAATGGTAGTAACATTGTATTCGTAGGAGCTGAGTGCCAATCTGACACCGTCGAATCTATAATTCTCACCAACTACCGCTCCAACATTGCTGCTGCCGATATCAAAAATGGTGTAATTATCGGTATTGCGGACAATCTTTATTGATCCGAATGAATAGTTAATGGTATAGCTATTAGTCTGATAGTAGTTCTTGGAGATACAGGGATCTGTGATCTCTACATTATTCATAAACAGACGGTACGCTAAAACGACGTTGCCGTTATCATCCTTAACATGATAAATTCTGAACTCCAGACCGCCGACATGATAGCTCGAATAGCGGTATGTACTCCATTTATACTCGCCGTTAACTATCTCTGGGCTGGAACCGTTAGTTCCCTGGAATGTAAAAGTCGTAGTCCACTTAATACCGAGGTTATATGTATCGGTACTGATTCCGCCGCCGTTAGAGCCGACGCCGCCGTCAATGTAGCGGATCTCATTGTCTTTAATAGAAGACCAACCGCCTGAGCAGGAAGCAATAAAGCTGTTTTTGTTGAACGATCCGTTGTACTTGGTAAGCGGAGTTGAATGTTCAGCAAGAAAAGCGGAGTTATCGGTCGGAGCAAGAGCAACCTTATTAGCATCAGACTTGGTCAGATCGATTCCGGATTCCTCGGTAAGCCATGCATAGAAAGCTGCCGCCATTTCCTGATAACCGGTCTTGTTTGGATGGAGCTTATCGTCGAACCAAGACTCGTGCTGATAGGTGGTTTCATACATATTGTAGAGTTTTGCATCAAACATGGTTGCCAGTTCGGTGACCCACTCGCCCATCTTGCGAATGGTCTCGTCGGTCCACTCATCGTGGTAGTTCCACGGAGGCATTACGAATATGAACTGGGCATTTCCGGTATCACAGTTATTAACAATCTTGCTGTAATCGGTAATAAATTTCTGATGCCATTTTTCAAGATTGTCGCCGGTAAACATTACATTAGTGTTATAATCCTTGATATACTTGGCATCGTTTGTACCGAGCATGATAACTACAAGATCCGACTTCATGTTGCCGGTATAAGTAAACTGGTTCTGCAAACGGTACGGGAAGCCGTATCCGGCACCCTCAAATGCCGCAGCAGCGGAAACGCCGCCGTTGTAGCAGTCGTAGCTGTAGCCAAGCAATTCGTTCATATAATGTGACCACGTCTGATCGTGCTTAACGAGCGCGCCGTGAGTTATGGAGTCACCGATGAACGTAATACGGTACGGATCAACAGCATCGGAAAGATCAGTGTCGACAGAACGAATGTAAAGAGCGTTCAAACGGTTAATAATGACTCTTCCGTTTGATTTTGCCGGTTCAAAAGCAATGTTAGTCATGCTTGAGTCACGAATCGGATCAAAATCATAGTATTTACCGTTTATGGTCTTGCGGTCGCTTGTATAGCTTTCAAGACTCTTGAATGTTCCGTCGGCAAATGTTGCATAATCGTAAAGCGGAACGGGCTTTCCGTCAATTTTGAGTTCGATTGACGTATAGCTATCGGTATCTTCAAATGTGATAGAAAAGCGATACCATTGCATCGGGTTGAAAAGATTGAAGTTACTACCGCACATTTCGGTTACTGTACAAGTATCAATAATTCGTTTAATGTAAATGTAACCGCCGTCATATCCGACCATATAGCCATCTTTCCTATCAGCGTTGGTACGCAGATATACAGCCCAGTCGCCGGGTGACTTAAGGTCGAAAGTGATTGTCCTGTTTGTCATATCGGTACCGAAATCAAGACTTCCGGTATTGTAAAAACGGAGCGATTTATCCGACATATTCTTAGCAATTATATCGCTCTCGGTATTCCACGAGTCAGCGTCAAACACCCATGTCGGCATATTTCCGCTGTCGTAGGTCACGTTGTCGGCAGATGCCGATACCGCAAAAAGGCAGGAGACCATTGTGATGATCATACACACCGAAAGCACTGCGGAAAGCGCTCTGAAAGAAAATTTCTTCATTGTAAGATTACCTCCTTTTCCTTATGGATCAGACCGCGGCTGCGGTAGTAGTTGCGCTGTAGATCGGTGAGTAAATTGTAGTCAGCGATCCGTCAGCATCACGATAGGTCAGGTAAGAAACCAGACAGAATGTCGAACCTCCGGCGGTGCTGCCGATATTGACGCGCATCTGACCGTTGGCCGACTGGAACTTAGAAATCATTTTGCGTACGGTCGTGCCGTTTACACCGGCGAGCTTCAGCTTTGACGCATTGGTCGCGTCATTGGTATAGATTGCGCCGGATTCTACATACTCATAACCGTCGGGCATTGAACGCTCGATAAGGAAGCTGGCTACCGAGTCGTTTTCGATAAGTGATACATTTGTAACAAGTGTGATAGGAACGATTTCGGCGTCTTTGGTGGAGATAACGGCGGTAATTGTCGCCTCAGCACCTACAAAGAAGGTGTACTCCTCGTCAAAGCTGATAATGTCATCACCGCTCATCCATCTGGCAAATTTTTCACCGGTTGCAAGCAATTTGTTGTTAAACTTAACCGTAATCGGCGTATTGTAAGTATATGTATTATCGATCTCATCAACGGCGCCGACAGAAACTATACGGTAGGTAGTCTTGTTTTTCTCGACCGCCGCCTCGATAACCGTATCGGAAACAAAAGTAACTTTTTCACCCGCACCGTACAGTACACCGTCGACCATCCAACCTTGGCAGGTGTATCCGTAGGCAAAAGGCAGTCTCGGCATGGTTATCTCCTGACCTGCCTGGGTATTTATGACTGAAACCATGTTTCCGGAATAGTCTCTGAACATAACAGTAATATCATCGCCAAGCTCTGCATTATTTGCGGTAAATACAGCCGTGTATTTACTGGTGAAATTCATTATTATGTTGAGAGTTGCATCGCAGGAAACAATATTTCCGTTAATATCTGCCCAGTGACTAAATGTGAAGCCGTTGTCGGCAACAGCAGTAAAGCTCATATGCTTTCCGAGTTCGATCGGATTATTTTTGCTGTCGTTTACAAACAATTCGTTGCCACAGTAGATCTTACCGCCTGCAGTCGCTTTGATATCGTAGTCGGAAGTAACCCCGGCTATCAAAGCTTTTTCGGCGGCGATAATATAGTCATTGATCGGAGCAATTGCACTGACCATTCCGGCAGAACCGTTAGACTTGATGGAATTATATACGCTGCGAGCATACTCAATATCAAATGAATTGAGGTCATCGGTAAGATGTTCTGCAAAAGTTGCAAAAGCAGTCAGTGACGAGAAGCCGCAGTTTGACGACAGATGCGGTCTTGCAAAAGTCGGAAAGTTGCCGTTAAAATTACAGGCAAAATTTGCGGGGATCTGTCCGTACTGGCTGGATGTTATTTCGCTTGATGCGCGGAAGCCCACATTTACATATGCAAAGTCTGCATCCGTGGGAATATCGATGTATTTGGCAGTGGATCCGTCTGGCAGCGTCCATGTGATAACAGGATCATCATTCTTTACCGCACTGCTGTCTACAATGCCGTCGAAATTACGCTTTACCGATATCTTACGGTCAATATTTACAATATCGTACTCGTTCATCAGATAATGGCTCTGGAACTCGATCGTTCCGGGCTCATAACCGGTAGCATGAGTACCGAGTATCTTGTCGCCGAATTTAAGATACATTGTGGCAGTCGCATAGTCGGTCACGACCTTGAGTTTGCCGATAGACATCTCGGTATATCCGGTGGAAGGATAGTTTGTAAATGTATCATAGTGGAATGTGAAGCCGTTTGTAACGTCAAATCCCAGTTTTGATACGATATCAAGCTCCTTGCCGCCGTCAATCTTAAGGTAATGGTACCGTTCATTAAATCCGGTGCCATACATTCCCCCCATTTTTCCGGCTGAAATTACATCGTAATTTGTAGGCAAATTGTTCTCAAATGCAAAAGAAATTGACGTATTGTAATTTGTAGCCATGATAGTTGCAAGCTCTGCGTCATAATCGGTAGTCATTTCGAGAGCGGACGCACTGATGGATACAGCGCATACGACAATCGACAGGGCTAAAAATACCGACATGACCCGTTTGATTGCTTTTGTCATTGTGAAATT